>Ga0157380_10003855_pt1 | contig 10339 bp, 9 predicted proteins | sample S35metaG_FD_119757 | JGI IMG/M metagenome (GOLD analysis project Ga0157380, IMG submission 119757) | Switchgrass rhizosphere microbial communities from Kellogg Biological Station, Michigan, USA - S3-5 metaG | ecosystem: Host-associated > Plants > Roots > Rhizosphere > Soil | place: USA: Michigan...
CCACCGTCAACGATCCGGACTACTTCGGCTCGGCCGCCGGCACGCTGGTCATCAGCACCGCCGTCCTCGTGCGGCATGCGCCCGCCATCAACGGCAGGCTCACCGGATCCGTGCAGGTGTTGTCGCCGGAGAGTCTTGCGCTGAACGGCGGCGCGCAGGTCTCAGGCGACGTGCTGGTGCCGGGGACGCCGACTGTTCGACTCAACGGCCGGCCGGCATATGACGGCACGCTCGACGGCGAGGGCAACGCGTCGCCGTCCAGCTACACCGTCACGCTCAACGGCGGCGCCGTGCTGCGCCACGTCGTCCGGCGGATCGACGCCGTCGCGTTCCCGGTCCTCGCCGCGCCTCCCTCGCCGGCCGGCTCGCGCAACGTCGTGCTGAACTCGCCGGGTCAGAGTCCCGGTGACTTCGCGACGGTGCGCAACCTGACGCTCAACGGCTCGGCCGGTCAGCTCGCCGTTCCGGCCGGCACGTACGGCACGCTCATCGTCAACGGCAACAGCGGCGTCGTTCTCGGCGTGGCAGGCGCCGCCGAGCCGTCGGTCTACAACCTTCAGGGCCTCATTCTCAACGGCGCGAGCACTCTCGAGGTCGTCGGCCCCGTGATCCTGAACGTCGCAAGCAGCGTGACGCTGAACGGCTCGGGCGGCGCCTCCGGCCAGCCGGGCTGGCTCGAGCTGAACATCTTCTCGGGAGGATTCACGCTGAACGGCCACGCCACCTTCAACGGCTTCGTGGTCGCGCCGGCTGGCACCGTCATCATCAACAGCACGCTCAACGGAGGCGTGGTGTCGGATCGCCTCATGATCAACGGCGGCGGCGTTCTGAACACTGGAGGATTCTGAACGGACGTAGCACGTAGCGCAGGGCTTTAGCCCTGCGTCATTACGTACGTAGCGCAGGGCTTTAGCCCTGCATTCAGATGAGCCGATCCACGGTCGCTTCGCGCATTTCACCATGTGAAGGTGATCATGCGCCCTCGGAGCTGCGTCGCAGCGTTGCTGGCGTTGTTCTCGGCCGGGTGCTGTCCGTCGGTGGCGGGCCCGACGGCGCCGGCCGCGAGTTATTCGATGACGCTGGCGCCCGGCGAGGTGCGGTTCTTCGATGCCGACACGCCGTCGTCCACGACGCAAATCAATTTGACCTTTCGGATCGAGTTGCAGGACGCGCTGGTGCGGCTTCGGCAGGTCGATCCCGGTTGCCTCCCCCATCCTGGCGACGAGTGCCAGAACTTCTACGATACGACGTTCACGCCGCGGCCATCCGGGGTCGTGCAATTCGGCAACGGCCTGCAGCCCCACGGCACGCGGACCCGCGTGGTGCTGGAGAACCCGTCGGCCGACCGAGCGGTAGCTGTCGGCCTGACTATCGAGCCAAGACGCGCCGGCTGCACGTAGGCGTCGGGTCGGATCGACCGATCACGGGTACGCTGGATGTTTTTGAACGCCGGAGGGTAGTGCTCGGCGTTGCAGACCGAAGATGACGCGCCGAGCCCGATCGGGGCGGCACGCGCCCGATCTGGCTATGGTCGGACCATACGGGCGCTGGGGATCGTGTCGACGAAGCGGTTCCACGCAGCCTCGTCCTTGAACGCGTTGCGGGACAGCGCGCCGCCGTACCACGTGACGTCGACGGGCGCCGCGCCTGGATGAGCGATCCCCCACATCCGCTGCACGAGCAGCGACACGCCGATGACCGGCACGCGCACGCTGAAGTACGGCGCGAGCGACGACAGGCGGTCGCGCGGGATTTCAAGACGGAGACCCTCGGGACTGACGTCGAGGATGTGCGACGGCACGCCGTCCACGACCGCCGAGATCCGGTTGACCGGTTTGCGGGGCGAACGCCGGACAGGCCGTTCCTCCATCAGCGCCATCGAGACCGTGCACTGCAGCGTCGCGCGATCGACCGGCCGGCTCAGGTACATCGCACCCTTGGCGTCGGCCTGCACCTGCTCCGCCTTCGATTCGCCCATGACGACGGTGGGGGTTTGTGGATTGCGGCGCTGCTTGCGAGTCGCGGCGTCGAGTCCGTCGCGAAATGCGAACGTCGACTCCACGATGAGCAGGTCGAACCTGACCGCCTGAACGACGGTCATCGCGTCCGCACAGTTTGACGTCCGGATGGGATCGCACCCATCGGACGACAGCCAGTCGGCGATCATCTCGCATTCAGCGAGGTAAGGCGAAGCGATTACGATGCGCGGACGACCTGGCATCCTTGGTTCCCCCAGCTGCAGCACCGATCCCAAGTGCAGCGACTATGCCAGCCGGATTCAAAGGAAAACCGGCGTCACGCCGCTCCGCGGACGCACAAATTCGGCAGCTGAACCAACCGAACAGTAATCGGCCGCGGCCGGGCAGGGGGTGGTAGCATCCCGTAGTGGTGGAGGTATCGATGCTCCGTGTGCGGCCGCACATGATCGCCGTGTCGGTTCTGGTATTGGCCTTGACGACGACGGGGATTCGTGCCCCCCGTGCACTGGCCTCGGCGGCCGGGGCCCGGCAGCAGCCGCCGGCGCCCGCTCCGCAGCCGAGCGCACCGCCCTTGAGGCCGCCGGTGATGGGCCCGTCGGCCGGCGTCTCCACGGGACATCCGCTGACGACCGCCGCCGCGTTTGCCACGCTGCTCAAGGGCGGCAACGCCTTCGATGCCGGCGTGGCGGCGCTCCTGGCCGGCGGCGTCGTCGAACAGGATCTCTACAGCCTGGGCGGCGAAGCGCTGGTCCTGGTGTACCCGAAAAAGGAAGGCAAAGTGACGTCGGTTGTCGGCCAGGGCTGGGCGCCGCGCGCGGTCGACATCGACTGGTACCTGTCACGCCAGAAGACCCTGCGCGGCGAAGGACTCGATCCCGCCGTCGTCCCCGGCGCGATGCACGCCGCGCTGACCGTTCTCGAACGATGGGGCACCATGAGCTTCGAGCAGGTGGCCGCTCCGGCGATCGGCTACGCGGAGCAGGGCTTCCCGCTGCGGCCGCGGACAGTGGAGGCCATTCAGAATCAGCGCGAGTTCCTCGAGCGGTGGCCCGTCAACAAGGCGTACTGGCAGAAGCCCGACGGGTCGCCGTACAAAGCCGGCGAAACCGCGAAACTGCCTGCGCTGGCGAGCACGTTGAAGCGGATGGTCCGCGCCGAGCGCGCCGCGAAGTCCAAGGGGCGCAGGGCGGGCGTGATCGCGGCCCGCGATCGCTTCTACAAGGGCGACATCGCGCGGGAGATGGTCGCCTTCCTGCAGAAGCACGACGCCCCGTTCGACCGCTCGGACTTTGCGGAGTTCTTCGCGCGCGTCGAAGCGCCCGCGTCGACGACCTACCGCGGCTACACCGTCTACAAGCACGCGTTCGGCAGCCAGGGCCCGATGCTGCTCCAGACGCTCAACATCCTCGAGAACTTCGATCTGCACGCGATGGGCTACGGCAGCGCCGACTACCTCCACACCCTCGTCGAGGCGATGAAGCTCGCGTATGCGGATCGCGACAGCTACTACGCGGACCCGGCGTTCGTGAAGGTGCCGGCGGCGGGACTGCTCTCGAAGGAGTACGCGAAGGAGCGCGCGGCGCTGATCGATCCCAAGCGGGCCTCGAAGGCCTACATCGCGGGCGACCCGACGAAGTACGACCCGCAGGTGAAGCAGTGGACGTACTGGAAGGCCGACGTCAAGGACGGGACCATCGAGACGCCGCCCTCCCGCGGCGACGCGATGGCCTCACTCGGACAGGATTCGGCCGGCGTGATGAAGGACACGACGCACATTGCGATCGTCGACAAGGCGGGCAATGTCTTCGACTCGACACCGAGCGGCGGCTGGATCGGCGGGGCGGTGATTCTCGGCGGCACCGGGATCGGCATGAGCGTGCGGGGCGAGCAGTTCTGGCTCGACGCCACGAGGGCGGCCCAGCTCCGGCCGCGCGCACGTCCGCGCTATACGTTGACGCCGAGCCTCGTGCTCAAGGATGGCGCGCCGATGATGGCCATCGGCACGCCCGGCGGCGACAACCAGGATCAGACGATCCTCCAGGCCTTCCTGAGCATCGTCGAGTTCTGGGACGCGTGGTACCCGAACCTCCACGCCGCGCTCGAGCGCCCGCGCGCGCAGACGCTCCACTTCTACGGCTCCTTCTGGCCGCACACTGCCGGGTTCAACAAGCTCAATGTCGAGTCGGCCGTGCCGGACACCGTCTACAAAGAGCTCGAGTCGCGCGGGCACGACGTGAGCCGGCTTCGCACGTTCGGCATGTCCGGCTGCGCGACGGTGGTCATGATCGATCCGGCGACGGGGAACCGGTTCGCCGGTGCCGATCCGCGCCGCGACTGTTACGCGATCGCGTATTAGCCTCCAGCTGCCAGATTCCCGCTACTTGCCGCGAAGCTTGTCCACCGCGCCGTCAACGCCGTTCGGCGGCTGTTCGTTGGCGAACTGGTCCTCGTCTCGGAGGGCTTGCTTCAGCCGCTGGAGCTCGGCCTTCAGCGTGGCGGTCAGCTGTTCGTGTCCGGGCTCGCCGTACAGGTTGTGGAGCTCGAACGGATCGGCCGCGAGGTCGAACAGCTCCCACTGATCCTTCTTCCAGAAGTAGATCAACTTGTGCGTCCGGGTGCGCACGCCGTAGTGCGCGCGCGTGTTGTGATCGCCAGGGTCGTGATAGTAGCGGTAGTACATCGCGCTGCGCCAGTCGGCCGGCGTCCGTCCTCTGAACACGGGAAGCAGGCTCCGGCCCTGCATGTCGGGCGGCACGGGCAGTCCCGCCGCCTCGAGGAACGTCGGCGCGAAATCCACGTTCAGCGCCATCGCGTCGCTTCGTGTTCCTGCCTTGATGACCTTCGGCCACCGGATCACGAAGGGCATGCGCAGCGACTCCTCGTACATGAAGCGCTTGTCGAACAGGCCGTGGTCGCCGAGGAAGAAGCCCTGGTCGCTGGTGTAGATGACCATCGTGTTCTTCGCGAGCCCGCCGGCGTCGAGAAACGCGAGCAGGCGGCCGACGTTGTCGTCGACGGACTGGATCGTCGCCAGGTAGTCCTTCATGTAGCGCTGGTACTTCCATCGGACCAGCGCGTCGCCGGTCAGCGTCACCGGCTTTCCATCCCGCGTGATCGTCAGTTCCATCGGCTTGACCGACAGCCAGTTCGTCAGATCCGTGCCGGTGAGGCCGGCGGGCGGCTCGAGCTTGAGATCGCGGCGTGTGAGGTCGGCGGCCACGCGCTGGAGGTTTTCGTGGAGCGCGTCCGTGCGCGTCGCATAGCTATCCCAGAGCGTTTCGGGCTCGGGGATCCAGCGATCCGCGAACTGCGCGCGGTGCCTGGCGTCCGGTTCCCAGGGCCGGTGCGGGGCCTTGTTGTGGACCATCAGGAAGAACGGCTTGCCCCGAGGGCGGTTCTTGATGAAGTCCATCGCCAGGTCGGCGATCACGTCGGTCACGTACTGGCCCGTGTACGTCTTCTCACCCGTCGCCGTGTAGAAGAGCGGGTTCATGTAGGCGCCCTGGCCGGGCAGGATCTCCCACCGATCGAACCCCACGGGATCGCTCCCGAGGTGCCACTTGCCGATCAGGCCCGTGTGGTACCCACCCTGCTGGAGCAGCCGCGCCACCGTCATCCGCGCGCTGTCGAAGCGGTTGAACACCGGGACGCCGTTCAGGTGGGCATACTGACCGGTCAGGATCGCGGCGCGGCTCGGCGTGCAGATCGAGTTGGTCGCGAACACGTTCCGCAGGATCGCGCCCTCGCGGGCCAGGCGATCGAGATTGGGGGTCTGGTTGACGCGCGACCCGTACGCGCCAATGGCGTGCGCGGCATGATCGTCCGACATGATGAAGACAATGTTCGGACGGTCGGCGGCAACGCCCGGCGCGACAGGGAACGCGGAAAGGACGACGGCGAGGATCAGCGTCCGCACGGGCGGATCCTAGCACGGCCGCCGGTAACCTTTGGCGGACATCTCCGTAGTGTAGGCATGCGGGACCGATGACGTTTTCGGAGCTCTACGAGCGCTATTCCGCGGACGTCTTCCGCTTCGCGCTGTTCCTGTCAGGGGATCGCGCCGCGGCGGAGGACATCGCCGCAGAGACGTTCGCGCGCGCGCTCGTCGCCCGCCAGCCCATTCGCGAGGGGACGGTGAAGGCGTACCTCCTCGCGATCGCGCGCAATCTCTATCGCGACGGGCTGCGCCGGCAGGCGCGCCTGATCCCGATGACGGACGACCATGAAGAGCATGCGGACCCGTCGCCGCCACCCGATGTCGTCACGACCGATCGCGTCGCGCTGGCGGATGTGCTCCTGGCGCTGCAGCAGCTGCCGGAACACGAGCGCGCGGCCCTCGTCATGGCGACTCAGGAAGGGCTGTCGCACGAAGAGATCGGCGCCGCGCTCGGATGCTCGGCGGCCGCCGTGAAAGTCCGCATCCATCGCGCGAGGGTCAGATTGCGGTTGACGACAGGCAGGAAGGACGCGCCATCATGAAGATCACACGGGACATCATCCTCGACCTGTGGCCGCCGTATGTGTCCGGCGAGGCCAGCGCCGCCACGCGTGCGCTCGTCGAGGAGTTTCTCGCCAGCGACCCCGAGTTCGCGCGGGCGCTCGAGAAGCCCGCGACGCTGGCGGCGGAGCCATTGCCCCCCCTGCCGCCGGGACACGAGGTGCGGACGCTCGAGCTCGTCAAGCGCCGGCTCCGCGGGTATCCGTGGCTTTTCAAGGCCGCCGTGTTCGCCACCGCGCTGGCGTTCGGACGGATCGTCTCGGACACGACATTTGACGTCTCGCCGCGCCGGTTCATCATTCACTCCGTCGTCGCCGCCGTCCTGTGGGGCGTGTACCTGTTCACGCTCTTCCACGGCCGCAAGGTGGTGATGGTTCGGTTGAAGTAGGCACTACCCTACCGCGCTGAGCTCGGGTTCACCTGTGTTGCGTACGTAGCGCGCGGTGTCAACACAAGTGTGTCCGGAGTTACCGCCACTCGGGCGCGTAGTCGCGATCGCGCATCCGCCGCTCGATCACGAGGCTCAGCGAGAACAGCGCGATGACCTCGACGAGCGAGATGAACGCGTAGATGGCAAACCGCGTGAAGGCGCTCGGCACGGGCCAGCAGACGGCGCCGGCGTCGAAACAGTCCCGCACCATGCGGTCGATCTCGAAATGCTCGCGGAAGATGAGGCCGAACGCCGTCCCGAAGAGCAGGCACGTGCCGGCGATGTTGCCGAAGATCATCCCGCCCTTTCGCCAGAACGGAAAGGCGATCAGCAGAGCGACCAGCGGCGCCACCGTCAGCTCCAGCGAAATCCAGTACCAGTTCAGTTCATTCACGGGCAGTCATCGTCAGGTCAGGGCCCGGTGGACCCGTTCAGCGCACGCAGGACGGCGCCGTCCAGGTTGTAGACGTCGCGCGCGTAGTGCAGGTCCCCCGACGCGCCGACGCTGACGGTCCAGTAGACAATCAGCACGGGGAGCGGCGTCTTCAGGAAGACGGTCTCGGTCTTGGCGCCGTCCACGACCTCCTGGATCTTGCCGGCGTTCCAGTCGTCCTGGCCTTCGAGGAGCACCGCGGCAAATTGCAGCGCATTCTCGACGCGGATGCACCCCGAGCTGAACGTGCGCTCGTCGGCCCCGAACAGCTCCTGGCTCGGCGTATCGTGCAGGAAGATCGAGTGCTCGTTCGGGAAGATGAACTTCACGCGTCCGAGCGCGTTGTCCGGTCCGGGCGGCTGGCGCAGCGTGTAAGGGAACGTCCGGGGCGTGGCCGTGGCCCAGTCGATGCTGTCGGGAGAGACGGTTTGCCCCTGGCGATCGATGATCATGAGCCGCTTCTTCGCGATGGCATTCTGTCCCGCGCGCATCGGCGCGAGCACGTCCTGCGCCAGGATGGTGGGCGGCACCGTCCAGTCCGGATTGAACACGAGGTAGCGCATGTCCGCGCGGAACGCGGGCGTCTGCCGCCCGGCTCTGCCGACCTGCGCCCGGGTTTCCCAGGCGTTCTTCCCGCCGCGAATCAGGTAGGCCTTGAAGGCCGGCAGGTTGACGAGCACGAAGGTGTCGCTCAAGTCCCGCAGCACCCACCGCGCGCGTTCGAGGTTGACGCGGATTTGATCGATGCGCGCCGCGGCCGTCACGTTCATGACATCCAGCGTCGCCTTGCCGATCGATCCGTCCGGCGCCAGGCGATGCCGCTCCTGGAATTGCTTGACGGCCAGAGCCAGCGCGTCGTCGTACTCTTCGCTGTCGGACGCCGCGGCGAGCTCGCCTGTCGCCGCGAGGCGCTTCCGCACGGCGGCGATCCTCGGGTTCCTCATGCCTGGCTTCAACGCCGGGCCGGCGGGAATGGCCGGCCACCCGCCGCCCGACGCGATGGCCCTCTGTGCGGCCAGCGCCTGTTTCAATCCCCGGTAGATGAAGTGCGACGACTTCAGCGCGTCGATGGCAGCGGCAGGCGACGGCGCCGCGGCGATGTCGGCGAGGAAGGCTTCGAGCGGCGGCGCGCCCGCGCGCGGGTCCATGTTCCATCGGCGGTCCAGCGTGGACGGCCGGACCTTCCCGAAGCGGGCGTGGTTGACGAGGGCCGCGACGGCATCGGTCAGCAGGATCTGCAGATCGGCGTCCCGCCCCGGCGAATCGGCCGGCGCCGCGCGCAGCGACTCGATGGCGGCCAGGTGATAGTTGCGCGGATCGAGCCCGTCCTGCTCGACCCCGCGAATGGCCTGCAGGATCTGATCGGGCCCGCCTCCCTGCCATGCGGGCGTGAAGTTCCTTTTCTGGAAGAGGTGCGAGACCGCGTCCGGCTCCAGCAGACGGACGCCGCGGACGGACCGGCCCCCTTCTTCGTGCAGCTGCTCGACACGCGCGCGCAGCAGCTCGGAGGGCGTCTGCGCCTGCGGCGCGCCGATCCCGAAGACGAACAGAAAGGCTGACAGCATCTATTTGTGCCGCGACAGGTAATCGACGATCACGAAGCTCATGGCCTTGATGCCGACGGGAATCGAGCTGTCGTCGGCAAGAAAGGTCGGCGTGTGATGGTCGCCGGACGTCGTACCCGGCTTCACCTGGCCGAGACGGTAGAAGAATCCAGGCACTTCGTTGGCGAAGAACGAGAAATCCTCGGAGCCCATCGCCGGCGGAATGCTGGTCACGTGCGCTTTCCCGACCGCGCGCTCGAGCGCCGGAACGGTTTCACGGGTCAGCGTCGTGTTGTTGATGGTGGCGGGCGCGCCGCGTTCGTAGCGGACGACCTCGCCGGTCGCACCGGCCGCTTCCGTCACGCCTTTGAGGATCGCGCGCAGGCGCTTCTCGGCAAGCTCGCTCATCTCGGGCCGGAAGGTGCGAATCGTCCCGGTCATCGTCACCTCGGCGGGGATGATGTTGTGGCGCTGGCCGCCGTGAATCGAGCCGATCGTCACGACGCCGGGCTCGTGGCCCGAGAAGGTGCGCGATCGGATCGTCTGCAGCGCCTGCACGAATTCGGCGGCGGCGACGATCGGATCGATGGACAGCTCGGGCCTGGCGCCGTGCGACTGCCGTCCGACGATCTTCACTTCCCAGGTATCTGCCGCCGAGAGCGCCGGACCTTCCGAGTACCCGATATCTCCCACCGCCATTTCGGAAAACGCGTGGAGCCCGAAGATCGCCTGCGGCCGCGGGTTTTGGAGGACGCCTTCCTTCACCATGAGCGACGCGCCGCCGGCCTCCCCTGGCGGCGGCCCTTCCTCGGCGGGCTGGAAGATGAACTTCACCGTGCCGGGGAGATCCGCCTTCATCGCCGTCAGCACCGTCGCCACGCCCAGCTGCACGGCCGTGTGCACGTCGTGTCCGCACGCGTGCATCACCCCGACGTCCTGTCCCAGGTACGTGGACCGGACCTTCGACGCGAACGGCAGGCTGGTCTGCTCGGTGACGGGCAAGGCGTCGATGTCGGCGCGAACCGCGACGACCGGTCCGGGGCGGCCGCCTTTGAGCAGCGCGACCACGCCGTGCCGCGCGACGCCGGTCTGCACCTCGAGGCCGAGCTTGCGCAGGTAGTCGGCGATGAGCGCCGCCGTCTTCTCCTCGCGGTTCGACAGCTCGGGGTTCTGATGGATCTGATGCCGAATCCCGGTGACGGCGGGCGTGACCTTCTCGGTTTCCTGCTCCACGCGCGCGAGCGGATCCTGCGCGGAGAGCACCGGCCCTGTCAGGATCAGGATTGGAAGGATCATTCGGGTTGGGGTCACATCCACCTCGACATCTGGAAAAGGTCACGCGCCGGCGCACAGGCGCAGCGCTCGAAGGCCGCCGGCGATGTACTCGGGGCGATCGGTTTCGAGACCGAACTTCACGTCGCCCACCCCCCGGCACGCGGCGATGAAGCGCACGAG
>Ga0157380_10003859_pt1 | contig 10332 bp, 7 predicted proteins | sample S35metaG_FD_119757 | JGI IMG/M metagenome (GOLD analysis project Ga0157380, IMG submission 119757) | Switchgrass rhizosphere microbial communities from Kellogg Biological Station, Michigan, USA - S3-5 metaG | ecosystem: Host-associated > Plants > Roots > Rhizosphere > Soil | place: USA: Michigan...
CCATCGCCGCCGAACAGGAGATGCGCAACGAACTCGAAGCACGATTACCGCAGTTACGGAGAGCGACGGCTTCCCGCGCCGCCGCGACCGCGTGAAGATCAATACTCCTTGGAGCTTGGTGGCGCCGCTCGGCGTCTGCGCGCTCCTCACGGGATGGATTGCTTTGTCCGCGGCCAATCTGCATACCGCGAGCTTCTCACTGCTGATCTACGGCCTCGCCAACCTGATCGTCTACACCGACGCGCTCGACTTCATCCTGCGGCTGCACGTGCGTCGCCGGCATATAGCTACCGCGCCTACCGATGAGAATCGACATCTGTCCATCGATCTCGCCGCCACCCTGCCGATCCGGTCGCGACCGGTCGTGCCCATCCGGCCCTACGCCATCATCGCTTCCATTTTCAATCTCGAACCGCTGCTCGATGAGTTCATGGATGCTTTTGCGCCCTATCGCGATCGCGTCTGGCTCATCAGCGACGGCTCGTCGGACAACACCGTACTGCGGTTGCGACAAGAGGGCTGGCGCTGTTTCGACGACGGAGTGAATCGTCGCAAGCCAGGCGCATTGCGTCGCTTGCTCGAACGTCTGCCGCGGCACATCGAGACGGTGCTGGTCGTCGATCCGGACATTCGCATTCGCGGCCGCGACGCCGGCAGCCGCATCGACTTCGACCGCTTCATCCGCGACTTCCAGCAATCGGGCGCGGCTGCCGTGTGTCCCCGTGTGATGATCGAGCCGGACGGTTTCCTCGCCCGCTTCCAGGCATTCGAGTATGCCTTGGCCTTCCGCATCGGGCGCGAGAGCCTGGCCGACTACAGCATCACTTCGGGCGTCTCCTGTTATCGACGCGATGCCCTCGCGCGGGCCCTCGAGGAACACTCGCTGTCGGTGTATGCAGAAGATCTCGAAAACGCGCTGATCCTGCTGAGTCACGGCGAACGCATCTACTATGACGGCCGCCTGGTCGTCAGTACTGAAGGGCCCGGCACCGTATCGCGCTGGTTCTCGCAACGCGTCGGCTGGTATTACGGATTGCTGAAGGTTTACACCGAACGCTTCGGCAAGGTCTGGCGCATCAGCAAGCGCACGCCGTTCGCCATGTACCACTTCGTCATCTATCTCGGCGGCTTGTCGGTGATCCTGCACCTGCTGAAGATCGTCAGTGCGAGCCTGCTGGTACTGAGCTTCCTCAGCGGCTTCGACAACCTGTTCCTGGCCAATGTGTTCCCGCGCAACGCTCTCATCAATCCCGCCTACTTCGTCGCCGCCGTCGGCAGCTACCTGGCGCTGGGCGTGTTCGCCCTGTTCACGGTAGTGCCCAAGGCCGAGCGTGCCTACATAGCGCCGATCGTTCCGCTGTACCTGTTCTACGCGCTCACTCACATCGCGCCGATGACAGTGGGCTACACCAACTGGGTGACGATGAAACTGTGGAGCCGGCGCGTGTATCGCGATCACTACGAACCGCTGCCGAGCGCCAGCACTTCGCTGCCCTTGGAGGAGAAGACCGACCTGCTGCGGAGAGCTTCATGACCGTGCGAGGAGTTCCTGCGCCAGCCTGCTACCTCCCCAACGATTATTGGGAGGACCGTGCGCGTCGTTTTGCTGCGGAAGGCGCCGGCCTCGCGGCCGTGTGCTCGTACGGCATGCCCGATTTCTATAATCGGATGATCCATCGCTGCCAGCGACTCGCTCTCGATCCGTGGCTCGACATTACGCCCGGTACACGCGTACTCGATGTGGGCTGTGGAGTCGGACGCTGGAGTTTGCTGCTTGCTGCGCGGGGCGCGGTGGTGACGGGGATGGATTTGAGTCCGACGATGATCGCTGAGGCGAAGCGGCGAGCCGATGCGAGCCGCATGGCGGCCCGCTGCCGTTTTCTCGTGCAGGACCTGGCGCAGCTCGATGCGGGTGACCAATTCGACCTCATGGTGGGCGTCACCGTGTTGCAGCACATACTCGACCCGGAAGCACTGAAGGCGGCCGTGCAACGCATGACGGACCATCTCGCACCTGGCGGCCGCATGGTATTGCTCGAAGCTGCACCTGCCAGCAGCGCGAAACATTGCGATACGACAGTCTTTCGTGCCCGGCACCGCGATGTCTATCTCGAACTCTTCGCACAGGCAGGACTCGAAGTGCGCGCGCTGACGGGTGTCGATCCGGCGCCGTTCAAGACATGGCTGCTGCCGCACCTGCGGCGGCTGCCGCGACCGCTGGCGACTTCAATGCTGGCGCTCGTGACCGCGTTGTCTATCCCGGTGGATTTCATTTTCGGGCGGCGTGCAGTGAAACAATCCTGGCATGCCGTCTTCGTCTTGCAGCGTGCAGCGGGAGACGTTCATGGCAATTAGCCGCCGATCCGTCGTCTCTATCGGGGTGTTCGCCGTTCTCGGCATCTTCGTTGCGCTCGGCTACTGGTACGAGTCGCGACGCGTGATCACCGGCCATCCGTCCGACACCGCGGGTGTGAATGTCACGAACGGCGGGGACCGCGGTCCCGGTACGTTGCGTGAAGCACTATTCATCGCTGCAGCCGCCGATGGCGAAGCAACCATCTCCGTACGGGTGCCGAAGATCACTCTCGCTACGGCGCTACCGCCGCTGGTGAACTCACGTGGGGTTCATCTCGTCGCCGCCGAGCCGGGCGCGGAGATAGACGCTTCCGCATTGACCAGCGGCGCAGTCCTCGACGTAGCCGGCGCCAATGCCTCGATCGAAGGAATGCACATTCGCAACTGCAAGGCTGCGGGCGTCCTGTTGCGTGCGTCGCATTTTCGACTGCAGTCGACCACGATCGAGGGCTGCGACGTCGGCGTGGATGTCGCCGAGAATGCCGGCCAGGTGTTGATCGAAGGCAACCGGTTTACCAACAACCGCGTCGGCGTCCGTTTCACCGCGTCGAACCGCAACAGCGTCGTCGTCAAGAACGAGTTCAACCAACACCACGACGCCGGTGTCTGGGCGGTACGCGGCGAACCCGACCTGCGTGGCGACGCCATAGGCATTCGCGAAAACCACTTCACCAAGGAACGCATCGGCATTCTCGCAGCGAATGTGTCGATCGTAGTGGAACGCAACGAGCTGCTCGATTCGCAAGAAGCGGCGATGCAGTTAATGGGCACCGGTGCCGTGGTACGCGGCAATCGCGTGAGCGGCGGAGCCGCCATGGGTATCGTCGCCGAGAATTCGCGCGGAGCCGTCATCGAGAACAACGAGTTCGACGGCCTGGCCGCCTACGGCATCATGCTCAAGGGATCGGCCGACGCGCTGCTGCGAGGCAATCGGGTTCACAACAGCGGTTACGGCCTGGCCTTCGTCGTCGGCAGCAGTCCGAGCACGGCGATCGACAACACCATCATCGAACCGAAATTCACCGGCATCGACGTGATCGGCGATTCGCCGGTACTGCGTGGCAACCACGTCGTGAGACCGCGGGCGCTCGCGATCAAGGTCATCGACTTCGATCCGGGCAGCAGCGGCCAGAAGGTGCGTTCGCAACCTTTCCTCGAAGGCAATAATTTCGATGCGGGTGGCAAGATCATTGCCGCCGACAACGCGACCCCTGCGGCAAACAAGGTGCGGCAATGATCGCCTCCGACGCGACGCAGGTCCGCCCCGCTCCCGCGTGGACCGATCCCCGCGTGCATCTGCTCGACGACACCTGGCTGCTGACCATATTCGCCATCCTGCTGGCGACCATGTTGCCGTGGCTGGTGAGTTCGTTCGAGATCAACCTCGTTGCGGCGTCGTTGGGACTATTGTCGCTCGGCGCGATTCACATTGCCTTCAGCGTGCTAGGGCGGCCGGCGCGCAGGGGGGAGCGTCGTGCGCTGCTGACCGCGTTGCATATCGCCGGTGTCGTCATCGTGGGCATCATCTGGATGCACACCGGAGGATTGCAGAATCCCGCCTTTCTCATGGTGTTTGCGTTGCCGGTCATCGGCGCGATCTTCCTGTCGCGCTGGCAACCTTATTTGATGGCACTGATCGCCGTCGCAGTCACGGGAGCCGTCGCGCTCGCACAGGCGCCTGAATTGCGCTGGTATGCACCGGGACTCAATACAACTGGCACCTGGCTTGCGGCAGCAGTCGGACAGCAAGGCTCCGCGGCCACCAATGTGCCCTTTCCAGGCTTCACCGCACCCTCCGGTTACTTCGTGGTGCTGCTGGAGGTCTTCGCCATCGTGGTATTCGCCTGCGCCATCGCAGCCGAATACGTCGGCACGATCATCGATCGATTGAATACCCACGTCGATGTCGCTCGCGACGAAGCCGAACGCGGACAGGAATTCTGGGCGAACCTGATAGAGGAGTTGCCGCTGCCCGCCGTCCTGGTCGACATCGGCACCCTGCAGATCGTCCGCGCCAGCCTGCAAGCGAACGAGTTCTGCGACGCCGAACCCGAGATCGGACAGGGCCTGTTCGAAGCCATTCGCTTCACCTATCCCGATGCCGTGCAGGAATTGATTTCCGAAGCCGGTGGCGCGTTGCCACTCAGCATGATCCGCGTGGGAGACCGAATGTGTGCGACGAAGGTCCGCGTGCAGCACATGGCCCAGAAAAATCGCCGCTTCGCGCTGCTCGTCATCGAAGACAAGACCGAGGAGTTCACGACGAGGGCGGCGCTCGATGCCACGGGGCAAGCCGCGCTGGTCATCGACACGGGCGGTCGCGTCCTGGCATTCAATAAGCCGGCTCGTGCGTTGTTTGCCGGCATCCAGAAACAGGCGGAAGTCTCCGATCTTTTCTCACTGCTCGGAATGCCGTCGCGCTGGTGGGAGCCGGGCCTGACCGGTCGCCGCAAGATGCACGTAGAGATCGCGCCGCGGATCTACGAAGTGACGAGTTCGTCAGCGCCCTTGCCGGGAGAAGAAGAACGTCTCTATGTCGTGACGTTCCTGCCCGTGGCGCGATCCGCCGTCGGCGATCATGCCGCGATCACTGCGACCTTGCGGATCCCGGACGTGTCGACGTCGACGACGACCATTTCGAGCCAGACGTTGGTGACGCCGCGATGAGACTCCCGCTCACACTGTGTTGTTGGCCGCTTGCAGCGGCCTGCCTCCTGGCCGCCGCCGCCAATGCCGCCGAAGTCGATGCACGTCCTCCGGACCGGCTGACGCTCGCGGTCAACGGCTCCAGGCTCGTCGATGTAGACGACGGCGGTGGCGGCTCGCTCAACTGGCTCCACTACTTCACTCCCGATGCCGTGTTCGGTCTCGGCGCCGAACATCAAGTCATCGCGGACTCGCAATGGAGTTTCGGCTCGATCCGCGGCTCGCTCACCCACGGCGACGCTGCGTCGAAATTCGCCGTCTACGGCGAAATGCAGTATGGCGGCGGCGATGAGAACAACCGTGACTTCGACTACTCCGTCGCAGTGCTCGGCCTCAGCCAGTCCTTCACTCCGAAGTTCTCCGTGCAGCTCGAGGGACGCCAGATCGATATCGACACCACGCATGGCAATCTGCCGAAGCTGGGACTGACGTATATCTGGACGCAGCGGCTCGCGACCAACATAGCTTATGCGCAGTCGGTGGGAGGCAACCTGGGCACCGACCTGACCACTGCCCGCATCGACCACTATGGAAAGTATGTAACGCTCACGCTCGGCGGCGCCGTCGGCAAGGCCGATCCCAGCGTGATCAACCTGCAGCCCGGCCTGAGATTGCCCGCACGCCACTTGAAGGAGGGCTTCTTCGGGATCGGCAGAACCTTCACCCGCGGCGAGATTCAGCTGCTGGGCGATTACCTGAAACTGGCCGAGAGCGAAAAAGTGACGCTCACCCTGAGCTTCACGGCCTACCTCGGTACCCGTGGCCGTGCACAGTGAAATTGTCGTTCCTCAGACGCGGCTCGACATGGCTGCCCACCGCCATGGTGCTCGCGATCGTACTGCTCGCTGGCGGCCGCCTCATCTCGTTGAGCGTGCAGCAGCGTGCGATGCAGATGCGCGACAAGGCGGAAACAGTCGTCGCAAGCTATGGCCGTTCCGTGCAAACGCAGTTGCAGAAACTGTCGGACCGCGAAGCAAAGGGCGGCAACCGTGCCGAACTGGATCAGCTGCTGTCCAGCCTGCAATTGAGCCGCCTGATCGACCCCGAGTACGACTTCGAGCTGTCAAAGATCGATGCGAAGGCTGCGCGACCGCGAGTATTCGTGAGCTCGCGCATCGATCCGCTCGATGACGCCGTAGCCAGCAACATTGCCGCTCCCGCCGGCCTGTCGCAGGACCTTCCGGGCGGCCGGCTGCAACTCGCCATCCGTCCCAAAACCGGTTGGTATCCTGCACGCGACCTGGCCGCTGCCATCGGTTTGCTGGCATGCGTGGCGTGGCTGCTGGCGTTCGCGGTTCACGATCTCGTACACCATCTGCATCGGGCACGCGAAGCGCTGGCACTCTCGCGACGAAACCTGCAGATGGCGAATCGCAAGCTCGTAGCGGAGATCGACCAGCGCGAGACTCTGCAAAAGAGTTTCGAACACTCCCGCTATCACGACGCTTTCACCGGCCTGCCGAATCGCCGTTATTTCATGGAGCAGCTCGATCGCGCGTTGCGTGACGTGCGTGCCCGGCGCCGCCGCCGCATCGCCGTCATGCTCGTCGACATCGACCGGTTCAAGCTCATCAACGACACGCTGGGTCACACCGCTGGAGACGAACTCGTCGTTCAAGCCGCGCGCCGCTTCCAGAAGGCTACCGCATCGCTCGAATGTGTCCTGGCCCGATGGAGCGGCGACCAGTTCGCCGTCCTGGTGTTCGACGTCGAATCGGTCGATGCGCTCGATATCGCCACCTCGCTGCAACGAGCCTTGCAGGATACGTTCGAACTGCGCAAGCACAAGCTCACCGTCGGCGCACGTGTCGGCGTCACCTGCATCGATTCGGGCTTGCAACGCACCGAGGAAGCCTTGCGTGAAGCCGACATCGCCCTGTCCGTAGCGAAGCGGCACGACACGGCGACGGCGGTGGCTTATCAGCCGGCAATGGCGGGCAGCGCTGCGAGCCTGGTGAGTCTCGAAGCCGATCTGCACCTTGCGCTCCAGCGACGCGAGTTGCACCTGCTCTTCCAACCGGTCATCGACCTGCAGACCCATCGAGCCGCTGGAGCGGAAGCGCTGCTGCGATGGCACCATCCAGTGGAAGGCGTGCTGACACCCGACAAATTCCTGGGCGTCGCCGAAGAAGCCGGCTTGATCGTCCCCATCACGCGCTGGACCATTGCACGCGTCTGTACGCTTGCGGCGGAGTGGCGCCGGCGCCTGCCGCTGGACCAGAGTTTCTATTTCAGCATCAATCTTTCCGCTGCCTCGTTGCGCGACCCCGAACTGGGCGCGTATGTCGCGGCAGTGTTGAAGGAGACCGGGACACCACCCAGCACGCTCAAGTTCGAACTCACGGAAGGCGGCCTGATCAGCAATCCCGGCGCGATGCGCGAAGTCCTCGACGGCCTGCACAGCATGGGCGTGGAAATGATGCTCGACGATTTCGGCACCGGCTACTCCTCGCTGAGCTACCTGCAACTCTTTCCCTTCGACTACGTCAAGATCGACCGGCCCTTTGTCGATCGCGCCGGCTCCGAACGCACCAATAGCGCCGTCGCCGCTGCCATCGTGCAAATGGCCACGAGCCTCGGACTGAAGTCGATTGCCGAGATCGTCGAGACGAGCGCAGCGGCGCAGGACCTGGAGCGAATGGGCTGCGACTACGCGCAGGGCTATTTCTATTGCGGACCGGTCGAAGCCGAAGAGGCTCTGCTGGTGCTACAACGCGGCACGGATGCATCTCCACACAGGGTCCAACCGGTCCCGACCGCGACGCCCCGCGCCCCAATAGACACTTCGTCTACGGTGATATCGGATCGCACCATCGAGATAGCGGACGATACGTTGGTGATTCCAGATAAGACGATGCGGTTGCCGGCGGTTACGGTTGGCGAGCATCTCGACGAAGACGACAACAACTAGGCATCGCTTCCACCTCGCTTCTTCGCGCGCCGCTTGCCGACCTCCTCTCGATAGGAAGAACCGACCTCGCGCACATCCGTATCGGTCTTGCCTTGGCGCAGGTCTTCTCTTGCCCGTTTGGCAAGGGCGCGATAGTCGCTGCAGATGCTCTCGAGTTCTTCTTCTTCGAGCTCTTCGAGGTCGAGCAGCGCCAGGTGTGCTCCTTCGATCGAGCGGATCAACTCGTCGAGCTTGACCTGGATCGCCTGCGAATCGCGGTTCTGCGTGTTCTGAATCAGAAAGACCATCAGGAATGTAATGATGGTGGTGCCGGTATTGATGACCAGCTGCCAGGTGTCGCTGAATCCGAAGAGCGGGCCGCTGACAGCCCAGATCAGGATGATGGCAAGGGCGACACAGAAGGTCGCCGGATGGCCGGCGGTGCGGGAAGTCGTTTTCGCGAATCGCGTGAACCAGGAACCTTTGTCCTGAGCGATCAACTTTGGGGAACTGGCGGACATGGGGGCGCTCCGTTGATAGTGTCATGACGTGAGTCAGCCTGTGCGTCAGGCTACTACCGACGGTGCGAAACGACGGTGCTGCCGGCGGAGTTCCGCCTCTACAACAGCTGGAAGACCCTGCCAGTCCGCGCCGGCCGGCACGACGCGACCCTGCAGCTTCGGACCGTCGACGGTGCCGCCGTCATGCGGCGGCGAGTGGACGACGTGCATAGAGTCCGAAGCTGAGAATGACCGCATAGCATGAGCCCGGCACGATCAGTGCTGCCTTCAATCCCATCAGGTCGGCGGCATGCCCGGTGAGCAACGGCACGATTGCGCCGCCGACGATGGCCACGCAAATGACTCCCGACCCTTCAGCGGCGCGACGCCCCAGGCCTTCGGATGCCAGCGAGAAAATGGTCGGGAACATGATCGAGTTGAACAGCCCGATGGCCAGCAGCGAATAGCCTGACACGATGCCGCTCGTGTGCGAGGAAACGAACAACAGAGCGATCACCGCCGCTCCCGCACACGCTAGCACTTTTCCAGGCGAGAAAACGCGCAGGAGATACGCTCCGATGAAGCGTCCCACCATGGCGCCGCCCCAATACAGCGGCACGTTCTTGCCTGCAGCCTGCTCGGCCAGGCCCATCACCGAGGATTGCATCAGGTAGTTCACGATGACGGAACCGATCGCCACTTCGGCACCCACGTAGAGAAAGATGCACAGAGCGCCGAAACCGAATCGCGGCTGGCGCAGGAGGCCGAACGCACGCAGCGTATTGCCGGGCTCCGGCGGTGTTTCGACCAGCCGATTGCGCCACGTCCAGACAGCTGCCGCGACGATCGCCAACGCAATCGCCAGGCCGACATAGGCACGGGACACCACTTGAGTCTCGGTAGCACGGAAAGCATCCAGGGCCGCCCCACTCAACGTTGACTGATCCACGGTCGCGAGGGAGCCGAGAATCAGGATCGATCCGACATAAGGAAAGATCGTCGTGCCGAGCGAATTGAATGCCTGGGCAAACGTCAGCCGACTATGGGCGGTGGCCGGCGCACCGAGCATGGAAATCAGCGGATTGGCGACGACCTGCACGATGGTGATGCCGGCCGCCAGGATGAACAGGGCCAGCAGGAAGGTGATGAACATTCCCGAGGACGATGCCGGAACGAACAGCAGGCAGCCGCCCGTCATGGTCAACAGTCCCACCACCGCGGTACGCATGTAGCCGATACGGCGCACGATCGCCGCCCCGGGAATCGATATGATGAAATAGGCGGCAAAGAACGCCGATTGCACCAGCATCACTTCGGCATAGGACAGCGTGAACAGTTCCTTCAGCTTGGGAATGAGCACGTCGTTGAGGCTGGTGATACCCCCGAAGATGAAAAACAGCGCGAACACGAAGATTCGCAGCTCGGGGGCGTTGACCGATTCGCCTCCCTGGGCGGCTGCGGACACGGGCGCAGCCGTCGATGTATCCGGTGACATGCTTGTGCTTCCCCCTGAAGATCGGATTGTCGGCGCACGTTACCTGAGTGCGGGCGTCGAGGCGAGCCCCGTACGCGCTCAAGTGATTATCAGAGGGGAATGAATGGATAGCCGGAGGATGGGTAGCGCATCTGTGCAAACGGAGCGGGCTGTCGCCCGCTCCGTCCCGGACGTGAAGTCGCCGGGCCTCAGGCCCCTTCTTTATCGTGCAGGTCGTGCGCCTTCTCTTCGTGATCGCGCAGCTTCGGCAATGTCGACACGGCAAACTGCTTGAGATCGCCTGTCACCGCGGTGTTCTGGGAGGCGGACTCGAACAGGGCCACGGCTTTCTCATGGCCTTTCGCCATCTCCATGCCATAGGCCTGGTCGAAGTCCTTGCCCTTCAG
>Ga0157380_10003860_pt1 | contig 10332 bp, 9 predicted proteins | sample S35metaG_FD_119757 | JGI IMG/M metagenome (GOLD analysis project Ga0157380, IMG submission 119757) | Switchgrass rhizosphere microbial communities from Kellogg Biological Station, Michigan, USA - S3-5 metaG | ecosystem: Host-associated > Plants > Roots > Rhizosphere > Soil | place: USA: Michigan...
CACCGCACCTGAGATACTGATGCGCAGCGACCGCTGAATCGACCGCCGACCGTGGTAGCCGCGCGAGCCAAGCACCTGCACAAACGACTCGCCGTTGGACGGCAGCGCTCGCGGCGGCGGATGATGCGAACGGCGCACCAACCTCAACGTGGAGAGAAACACCGAGGCCAGGTCACGAGCACACGGACCGGCGAGCCGAGCGTGACAGTCGCGGAAGCAGGCGGTGCCATGTTTCTTGCCGGCATACAACTCGGAAATGTTCATGCCGCCGCAGAATCCGATTGCGTCATCAATCACGATGATCTTGCGGTGATCGCGACGGAGCAGCGGCATGGTCCGCGTCCAGCGCAGCAGCGGATTGAAGCACTCGATTTCCGCCCCGGCCTCACGCAACGATTTCAAGTGCGTTTCCGTGATCGCCGACGACCCGACTGCGTCGTAGATGAGCACCACCTCACAGCCGCGCTGAGCAGCCTTGGCGAGATGCTCGATGGTCCGCAAGCCCACCTTGTCAGGCTCGATGGTGTAGCTCTCGAACCAGATGCGCCGCTTGGCGTGATCGATCGCGTCCCAGAGGGCCTCGAAAGTTTCGTCGCCATCGGTGAAGAGTTTGACTTCGTTGCCAGCGGAAGCGCCGCCAAACCGCAGCATCACGCCGGCGATTTTGTGCCAGTACGCCGCGACATGCGCGGGCTCGGCGTTCTTCGGATCAAATCGCTTGGGAAGGCGGACCTTGGACCGCCGGCCGATCTGCACGCCCAGCGCCCGCCGCAGTGCGCTGCGAAGGCGGCGCATGCTCGATTCAGACTGCCGCGACATCCGATCAAGAGGCGAGTCGGCCATGACGTTGCTTCGGCATCCTACCCAATCGGAGGCCTCATTCGCGTTCAGCCTTCATCCCACGCAGAAGCAGAATGAACCCGATTGCCAGCAGCAAGGTGATGAACAACCCGGCCCCGAGCAACGCAAAATCAAACGGACCTGCCGTGGAGAGTAAGTCCCCCGAGGGCACCGCATCGACCGGCGGACTTGAAGGTAGCGTCTGGTTCATACGATCAAGTTGATGTCGAAATCGGCGGCGCATCAGCGCTCGGCCAGAGCCGCAGTGGCAAGACCACGGCCTCGGCCTGCTCGCCCTCGGCATTCACCAATAGCGTCCGGCCAAGCTCTGCGTGCGCGGTCTTGATCATGGCGAAGGCGATGCTGGCCGCCCCCAGCATCGGGCTGAGCGTGCTGGAGGTGATGACGCCGATCTGGTCGCCCATCGCACTGGGGGCGTTCGGATCGGCGCTCTTCGCAAACACCTGTCCGCCGGCCACCGGCAGCAGGTCCTTGGCGACGCGCAGGCCGACCAGCGTCTGCTTGGGCTTGCCGAGGCTTTCCATGCGAGCGACGATCTCCTGGCCGAGATAACAGCCCTTCGTGAAACTCACCCGCTGCTTCAGGATGCCGGTTTCATGCGGCAGGTTGGTTGGGCCGAAGTCGATGTTGAACAGCGGCGTGCCTGCCTCGATACGAGCGATGTTGAAGGCGTGCCAACCGACAGGGCGGACGCGGCGGCGGTCCTGACCAAGGCTGCGGTCGGCGGCGAGCAATGCCTGCCAGACACGCGCAGCGTGCTCGACCGGAACAACGAGTTCCATTCCCGGTTCGCCGACCTGATCGCGGCGGGCAGCGACGACCGGCACGCCGTCGATGGTAATCGCTTGGGCGCTTAGTGGCTTCAGACTCGTGTCGCCATGCTGCGGACCCATCGCCGCGGCAAGGGATTCCAGCGCCAGCTTGCCGTGCAACGCGAATCGGTGGAACTGATCGGAGGCATCTCTGATCTCAACTTCTTCAGCAAACAGAAACTCGCTGAGCGTCTTCACCGTGGTCGCGGCCTGGTGTGTGTCGACGTCGAGCACCATCCGATCCCCCAGTTCGATGACCAGCAGGTCGGCTTCGAGTCGGCCCTTGCGGTTGAGCCAGAATGACTCCTTGACCACCCCCGGCGCGAGGTCTTTCATCTCCTGCGTGAGCATGCGGTTGAGGAAATCGCGGCGATCGTTGAACCCGCCGGTGACCAGAAGAGTGGCGCGGTTGGGCTGGTCAATCAAGCCAACCCCGCGGCGCAGAGCCGCATACTCGGCTTCGACTTCGCCAAACCCGGCCACGATCTCGCAGAGTGGCCGGCCCTGGTCGTTAGCATCGCCCCAAGGGATGTAGTCAATTGAGGCGGCTCGCATCTCGCCAACAGCCGCGCCGGGGCGGTGGGCTTCGACGCCCTCGCGCACGCTGGGCGGCTGCTGCTGGCTGATCCAGGCTTCGTGGACGTTCCGCAATGGTGAAACACGCGGCATCAACGCATGATAGGCGGCCGTGGGTGCGGATTCAGATTTTGAACTTGCGGCGCACGTTTTCGACGGCGATCCGCGCCGCGGAGTGCAACCCTTTGCGCACCGCGACCACGTGGGTGGTGTAGCGGCGCTGGGCGCCGAACTGGAACTTGTACGGCTCATCGCCGCGCAGGAAATCCAGCGTGGTGCAGCCAAGCTCGATGGCGTGCTTGATCGCCAGCGCGTTCACCACGCGGCCGGGCGAATAGTTCCCGAAGTTCTCGTTGTAGCCTGTGAGGTAGAAGCAGTACGAGTTCGCCTTCTTGTCGATGAACGCGCCCATGCCCGCGATCGGCGTCTGCTCGTGCCAGATAAGCAGGATGGAAGCGATGCCGCCCTTCTGCGCCCACTCGAAAATCCGGTCACAACGATGGACGTTGTCATCCATGTCGTCGCGGGTGCGATTCTTGGCGAGCGTCACCAGCGCATCGATGTGCTCGTTCGCATTTGAGGAATCCATCAGGGTCACCCGGCATTCCTCTTCGCAGAGCCGTAGCTTCTTCCGAAGACTCTTGCGCGTCTCGTAGCTCAGACACTCCTGCTGGAATGCCTCCCATGTGGCAGGCAGCGGCGTGTATGGGCAGCACGTGCCTTGACGGGGGAAAACGTCGGCGACTTCGGAGGGCAAACGTTCGCTGACGGCGAGCAGCCGCGGCTCGTTGATTTCCTTCCACATCAGCCGGTCCCACGACTCACGGCGCGAGAAGTGATCGACCAGCGCCGCGATCACGGTTTCCTCATGCGCCGGGTCACACACCAATCCGTTGTAGTCCGTGCCGGGATCGCCTCCCATGTGGATCTCGCGGACGTGGTCAACCCGCAGCATGTTGGCCGAGCCGCGGATGCTGATCGGGAGGAAGGCGACGGGTTCCGAAGTGCCAGCGGGCGTGACGGTCAACACGGCGTAGGGATAGGGAGTGACTTCGCGCCATCCACGTTGCCACCACCAATTCTGGAAAATCGGCGCGACGGGATCGCGATCGAACGCCCGCTCCCAAGCCGGTCGAAGCTGGTCGAACCCCTCGGCAGAGTCAATCAAACCGATGCTCATGGATGAACCGACCGCCGCGGACTCCGCCTGGGCCCGGTGGGTCAATTCATTCTGCACCCTTGATGCATTTGGAATGCCACTGACCACTGCCATGTCACCATCCATCGACCCGCCGTGTGAAGGACTGCACCGGGTGCAGCACAATACGGAACTGACCAGTCACCCAAGTCGGAAGCATCAGGTTATCGGGTTTTGCACCATAACGATAGCGGCATGAAAGCGATCACAAACAACATTCCTGGGTCGCTGCACCCGCCGTCCTGATCACACCGCCTGCCGTGCAAACGCAACCAGTTGGTCGAAGAGGCGTTGGCCGAGCGTTGGATCATCGGTTCGCTCCGGGTGCCATTGAACTCCCAAATAGAACGGCCGAGCATCGTCACGGATGGCCTCGATGACGCCATCCGGCGCCAGGGCCACCACCTTCATCGTTCCCGGATTATCGATCGCCTGCCGATGATGACTCTGAACCAGTCCGCGCCCGAGTTCGCCCGAAATTGGGTGTTGCCTTCTTTCCCAGTGATCCCCGGCGGTCGCCAGGGTGTCGGGCAGGTATTGATTGAGTCTGCCCCCTGCGTGCAACCCCATGAACTGCATGCCCAGGCAAACCCCAAGGGCGGGCTTGGTTGCCGTCCGCTCAAGAGCGGTGAGAATCGCCCGCTCAAACTCCTGGCGTTGTGGATGAACCGGAGTGGTGCTGGGATGCTGGGGTTGCCCCCAATCGGCCATAATCGGATCGTCGCCGCCAGTGAGCACGAGGCCATCACATAGGCTCGCCAGGTCGGGCGCAGCTGAAGGAATGCACGGAAGCACCATGGGAAGCCCACCTGCCGCCCAGACCCGGTCGGCGTAGGCCCGGCCCACCTGGAACCGGGGTTCCGATACGTCGCAGGTGATTCCGATGATCGGGCGGCGATTGGACATGGTGGCTTGGCTCACATGACCTCATCGACAGAATACGTGTACCCGCAAAACCGCCTGTTTCAGGCAGGCCTTGATTGAGTAGTCAAATTCGGGTAATCTGCGTGGTTCGTCGCCCCCGCATGCCGCGGGGGCTGTCATCTTGCCGCCGACCGTTCAACGCTGCAAGAGCCACCCAAGACGGAGTTTCAGAGTCATGATTCCTGAAGTTGCCCCCACCACCGGAACCTCAACCAGCAAGCGACCGCCCTATCTGAAGACCGGCGTCGCCGAGGAAGTCTACGTGGACTACAAGTCGGTTGACGATCTTCGCCGCTTGATGACACCAAATGGCAAGATCTACTCGCGCAAGCGGCTGGGCGTGACCGCCCGCCAGCAGCGGATGGTTTCGCAGGCGATCAAGCGGGCGCGGTACATGGCCCTATTGCCGTTTACCGACGCGACGCTTTGATAAATGACTGAGCGATAGAGTCGAGGGCAGATCCAGGCTCAACGCCGGCTGGGGTTCACTGCGCCCTGTACGAAGCGGCCCCACGCGTGATGCACGGCGGAGAGCCAGATTCGGATGCGCAGCCGTCTCAGGCCGTCATCGTGACGGTTGATGGCCAGACCGCGTTGAACCCAACCGGCGGCAATTCGCAGTCTTCCCTGCTGCCAACCCGCCAACGCAAGGTTGTGGATCGACCGAACGCAGGTGGGGTCCAATCGCAACACACGTCGACTGGCTGCTGAGCCGGCATCGCGATCACCAGCTCGGAATCGGGCAAGCGCGAGTTGGCGGAACAGGTCGGCCGTCTGTTTTTCCTCCAGAACGTGCTCTAGAATCGTAGCCGCGCGAGCCGGCTCGCCAGCCTCAAGCAGCAGCTCAGCCAGACGAGGCAAACCGCTCGTCGGTCGCTCGTCGGGCGGCGTTGATTCCTTGTCATCACCGTCGGATTCAGCGCGCTCGGGATTCGAGGCTCGACCCTCCGCCGTCGGCATCCTTTTCACTTCGCTCAGCGTCGCAAGAGTCTGATCGCACTCTTCGATCAGGAATTCACGAGCTTCTTCCAACCGGTCGCGCCGCAGGAGGGCTTCTCCCATGGCCTGCCGAATCCCGGGGAATTGAGAGTCCAACTTCAAAACCAACTCAAACTCAAGGTGGGCCTGTTCGAACCGTCTGGTCGCGAGCGCAATCTGTCCAAGCTCGAAATGGGCCTCGACGTTGGCAGGTTCCAACTCCAGGATGCGACGGAATTTCTCCGCTGCTTCAGGCAACCGGCCAAGATCAAACAGCAGGAGCCCGTACTCGAGCAGTGTCTCGATGTTGCCGGGGTCCTCGCGAAGCTCCTGGATATACAACTGCAAGGCCCGCTGTTGCTTGCCAACCGAAGCTGAAACTGCCGCCAGCCTGGCCCGAAGCCGAGGCATGTTTGGCTCCAGCCGGAGGGCTTCCTTCAGGCACCATTCGGCCCGGTCGAACAATCCTCGCTGCATGAGGCTTTCACCCATAACGGCAAGGCACTGGGCGCTGGCCTCGGGCAGCACCTGCTGGGCAAGGTAGAACGTGGTCTCCGCATCGTCGTGCTGTCCCAGTCGGGAATGAGCTTCGATCTTGTGGGCGTAACCTGCCTCATTCGTGGAATCGATCTTTAGCAACCGCTCGAGCAACTCCACCGCCCGGTCGAACTTCTCCAGACGATTGCTGGTCACTGCAGCAGCCAAGAGCGGATCAATCTGATCCGGCAGCAGCTCCACGGCACGCTCGTAGCATTCCAAGGCGTCGGGATCACGGCCGGCCATTTCCAGGGTCAAACCCAAGTTGAAATGCCACTCAGCCTGATCCGGATTCATGGAAATCGCTTTGCGCAGCTCGGCCTCGGCTTCGGCCCATCGGCCGCGCTCGTACATCTCCAAGGCACGGTCTGCGTGGGCTTCAGCGTCGAGCCAGTCGCTCATTTCGGCAGGCCTCGCGGGTGGGGCAATCTAAGTCGGTGCGATCCAACACCCCAATAGTAGCACTTCAATCGACCATGCGGGGCATCAAGCTGCACGATCGGCGATTCTGGCGCTTCGCCACCCGTCCCCGCACCCTCATCTTGCCTCGCTACCATTCATTCGCCATGACCACGCTTTCGACGAACCAAAAAAAAGCTCCTGTTCGTGCGGCAACTCGCATTGAAAAGGACTCCATGGGCGAGATGACCGTGCCCGCCGACGTGTTGTACGGTGCGACCACGCAACGCGCGGTGCTGAATTTTCCTGTCTCCGGCCGACCGGTGCCGCCCCGGGTAATTCACGCGTTTGCGCTGCTCAAGAAAGCGGCCGCCGAAGTCAACCTTGATCTGAAGAAGCTCCAGGCGCGCCATCGCAACGTCATTCAGGGTGCGTGCGACACCATCATCAAAGCCTTTGCGCGCGGCTACGAAAGCGAAGCAGCCAACGAGATGATGCGGCACTTCCCGATCGACATCTTCCAGACCGGCTCGGGCACCTCGACCAATATGAACGTGAACGAAGTGGTGGCCAACCTCGCAATGCACGAGGCTGCGAAAGACGGGAAATCCGTCGAGAAGTTCAAAGTTCATCCCAACGACCACGTTAACGTCGGTCAGTCATCCAACGACACGTTTCCCACTGCGATGCAGGTGGCAGCGGCCGTGGCGATCAACGACGATCTCATCCCCGCGCTCAAGACGCTCGCCAAGGAGTTGAAGGCCAAGTCGAAGGCGTGGGACAAGATCGTGAAGATTGGCCGCACCCACCTGATGGACGCCACGCCGATCCGCCTGGGACAGGAGTTCAGCGGCTATGCGGCCCAGATCGAGTTCGCCCTTCAACGAGCGGAACGTGCGATGGAGTCGCTCGCATTGAACCTGCCCATCGGCGGTACCGCGGTCGGCACCGGCATCAACACGCATCCGGAATTCGGCAAGCGCGTCGCCGACAAACTAAGCAAGATTACTGGCGTAAAGTTCGCCGAAGCAAGGAACCATTTCGAAGCCCAGGCCACACGAGACTGCGCGGTCGAGGCCTCGGGCCACCTCAAGACGATCGCCATCAGCTTGACCAAGATTGCCAACGACATTCGCTGGTACGGCTCCGGGCCGCGTTGCGGCCTGTTTGAGTTGAGCCTGCCAGCCACTCAACCGGGCAGTTCAATCATGCCCGGAAAGGTAAATCCGGTCATCTGCGAAAGCGTGATGATGGTGGCCTGTCAGGTCGTTGGTAACGATGCAGCCATCACCATGGGCGGCGCGGGCGGCATAGGCTCAATGCAGCAGCTCAACGTGGCGATGCCGATGATGGCCGACAACCTGATCACGTCGATCATGCTGCTGGCGAACGCATCAAAGATGTTCGTCGACCGCTGCATCGTCGGCCTCGAGGTGAACAAGGACATCGCCACCGGCATGGTGGAGAAAAGCCTGATGATGTGCACGAGCTTGGCGCCCGAAATTGGCTACGACAACGCCGCCAAGGTCGCCAAGGAGGCGTTCAAGAGCGGCCAGACGGTGCGCGAATACGTGCTGGAGCACAAGCTCGTGGAACCGAAGCGGTTGGACGAGTTGCTTGATCCGTGGAGCATGACCGAACCGGGCGGCGAGGGTGCGGGAGGGGGATAACCCATCAAATTGATATTCAAGCCCGCACGTGGCCCGCTTCAGCGGGCCACGATTCGTTCACGACGGTCCGCCTCACGAATTCCCGAATCGCCGCGTCATGCCCATGTTGGTCCACCGCATGTGTGTCCACGTGCGCCGCGTCTTGAATCTCAACCAGTTCTGCACTCGGCACGGCCCCCACTATCCGTCGCGAATGATCGAGCGGCGAAACGCCATCGTTGACGCCATGAATCACAAGCAACGGGCATCGCAGGTTGCGCAGTGCACGCTCGTTCAAAGATCGCGGCCGTACGCCTGCAATCCGTTGCACCAAGAGTGCAAAGTCGGTGATCGGCCTTCCGGGTAGCCCGGCCACCTTCAGACGTCCGATCAACGACCGATGGAACTCCATGTACGGCCCGTAGGCGATGATGCCGGCAATTCGGGGACTGGGCTCGCCCATTTCGAGCGCCACCGAGATGGCAACCACTGCCCCCATCGAATGACCAATGAGCAAGATACGTTCGCTGCCAAGTCGATCGATCAATGCGGCCAAGTCCCCCACCTCCCGATCGCCCAACGTGCAGGTTCCATTGGCAGCATCACCATGACCGCGCAGATCAAACAGCACAATCCGATCCACCAGCGGCATGAAGGTGGTCACTCGCTGCAGCGCATCGATTCGAGAATGGCCCCAACCATGAACAATGACAGCTGTCAATTTCGGCTGGCCATTGACCGCTGACCGCTGACCGCTCACGTCCCATACCGGCAGCGTCACGCCGCCCGGCCGATCCAGCGTCCATTCGTCGAACTTCAGGGCCAGATCGCCGGGATCGCAGGGCAGGCCACGGGCGATCGCCCACCCGACGGTGTGCCGTGGCGGATGGCGCATGTCCCACGCGAGCATCGCTGTAAGAATCGTCAGCAGAACCGCCAGCGCGACTCCAAACAAGATAAGCAGGCCCATCATCGCGCGAGTGTAACTGCCGCTTGCGGCTTCGCACGGACCCGATTGCCCAGACATCCCATGCGACGCCGCAAGCGTGGATTCGTACACTCCGAGCCGCATGAAGTCGTCGCTGAGAGTCGGCAACACCGCCGAGATCACCATCACCGTCACCGAGGACATGTGTCCTGCCTTTGACGGGGTCGTCGTGCATCGCGTGTACTCGACGTGGTCGATGGCGCATCACATGGAACTGGCCGCGCGAATGGTGCTCGCTCCGAATCTGGAGGATCACGAAGAGGGCATCGGCAGCCATCTGTCGATCGACCACGTCGCCCCGGCTCCGCTTGGGCATGAAGTACGGATCGTGGCGACCGCAATCGAGCTCGGCCCAACGACTCTGACCTGCGATGTCATCGCTTATGATGGACAGCGAATCGTGGGCAAGGGCAAGCAAGTCCAACGGATACTGCCGAAAGCCAAGCTCATCGCACTGATCGAACGGGCCCGGAACGCATGACCAGCCTCACCGAGACCAAACCGATGTCCTCTCCCACTTCATCCGATGCCCTCATCCTCACCGAAACCAGCGGCGCGGTCGGCATCATCCGCATCAACCGGCCCAAGGTGCTCAACGCCCTGAACCCCGAATTGATGACGCAGCTTGCCGTCCAGATGGAGAAGTGGGACGCGGATTCCGCGATCAGCGTGATGTTGCTCGCAGGCAGCGAGCGAGCGTGGGCGGCCGGTGCCGACATCGGCGACATGGCTGAGCAGACCGCCATCAGCATGTACGAACGTGACCAGTTCGCCACGTGGGACCGCATCGCCCGGATCAAGAAGCCGATCGTCGCAGCGGTGAGCGGCTACGCGCTCGGCGGCGGGTGCGAGCTGATGATGATGTGCGACATCGTGATCGCCGCCGACAATGCGCAAATCGGCCAGCCGGAGATCAACATCGGCGTGATGCCTGGCGCGGGCGGCACTCAGCGCCTCACCCGCGCGGTGGGCAAGGCCGTGGCCATGGATGTCATCCTCGCTGGCCGCAACCTGACGGCCCAGGAAGCACTGGCGGTCGGGCTGGTCTCGCGCCTCGTGCCGCGCGAACATTGGTTCGATGCGGCATTAAAGGTTGCCCAGGACCTGGCGAAGAAGCCATCGGTTGCGCTGCGGCTGGCCAAGGAGGCCGTGCTCAAGGCCCATGAACTGAACCTCACCGAAGGCGTGCTGCACGAGCGCAAGCTCTTCTACATGCTCTTCGCAACCGAAGACCAGAAGGAAGGCATGAAAGCCTTTGCTGAGAAACGCAAGGCTTCATTCAAGGGACGCTGAATTCAGATTATCAATCGAGCATTCGAGCCATCACATGTCAACAACCCTCGCCGCACCACCGCAATCCATCTCCGTGCAGACTGCCGAATACATCTGCGCGATCACGCTGAATCGTCC
>Ga0157380_10003863_pt1 | contig 10327 bp, 10 predicted proteins | sample S35metaG_FD_119757 | JGI IMG/M metagenome (GOLD analysis project Ga0157380, IMG submission 119757) | Switchgrass rhizosphere microbial communities from Kellogg Biological Station, Michigan, USA - S3-5 metaG | ecosystem: Host-associated > Plants > Roots > Rhizosphere > Soil | place: USA...
CGCTTGAGGATCAGCTTCTCGCGGTCGGCGACGAGCGGGATCGCCGCGAAGATGCCGACCTGCATCACGGACAGCCCAAGCATGCTCGGCACGAAGTAGCTGATGAAGTTGAGGTTCTCGGTCTGGAGCGTCTCCGCCTGCGGAACGACCAGCGGCGGGCGGCCACCGAGGTTCACGACGCCGAGCACGGCGCCGACCGCCTGGTAGACCGACGCCACGAGGTTCGAGCGTGACGGGTCCGTGAAGACCAGGATCGATGTCGGGCCGCCGCTACCCGCGGCACCCGCCGTGACGCCCTGGCCGTAGCCGATCGGCACCACGATCACGGCATCGACGTCGCCCTGGCGCATCTTCGCCAGCGCGTCGTCCTTCGACGCGTCCGTGAGCTCGGTGCCCGTCTGTGCCGCGAACGCCTGGCGTAGCTGGGCCGCGGCTGGCGACGCGTCCTGGTCCACCCAGCCCAACTTGAGCTGACTCTGGTTGCCGCCCTGGAAGATGAACCCGAACATGAAGATGAAGATCATCGGGAAGGCGAGCGTCCAGAAGAGCGCAGCGCGGTCTCGCGTATAGCTCCGGATGTTCGCGCGCGTGAGTGCGAGCAGTGCAGTCATCGATCGTCAGTCCCGCAGCGCTCGGCCGGTCAGGTCGAGGAAGACATCCTCGAGCGTTGCCCGGCGGATCCCGAGGTTCTGCGGTTCGAGCCCGCGCGAGTCGGCGAGATCGAGTAGCGCGCCGATGGTGCGCCCGGGGTCTTTGGTGTACATCAGGACCTCGTTCGTGTCCTCCTTCACCGATGTGACCTCGGGCAGCCGCTCGAGCTCCTCACGGGCCAGGCCGTCGAGCCGGTCGAAGCGGACCGTGCGCTCCTGGAAATGCTTCGAAACGAGCTGCTCGACCGTGCCCATCTCGAGGATCCGCCCGTGGTCCATGATCGCCAGCCGATCGCACAGGATCTCGGCCTCCTCCATGTAGTGGGTCGTGAGAAGCACCGATCGCCCGTCGGCTTTCAGCCCCTCGACGATGTCCCAGAGCGAGCGGCGCGCGGCAGGATCGAGACCGGTCGTCGGCTCGTCGAGGAACACGAGCTCCGGGTCGTTCACCAGCGAGAGCGCGACCGCGAGGCGCTGACGCTGCCCGCCCGACAGATCCTGGCTGCGGGCGTCGTGCCGTTCGCCGAGCTCGAGCGCGTCCATGACCTCTTTCGTCGAGCGGGACGTCGGATAGAAGCTGCGGAAAAGGTCGATCAGCTCCGTCACCGTCAGCTTCGGGTAGAGGGCCGCCGTCTGGAGGCTGACCCCGATGCGCGGCTTGATCGCGTCCGCGTCGTGCGAGACGTCGACCCCAAGTACGGAGACCTGACCGCCGTCGGGTTGGCGCAATCCCTCCAGGATCTCGACCGTCGTCGTCTTGCCCGCACCGTTGGGTCCGAGCAGACCGAAGATCTCGCCCTTGGCGACGTCGAAGTCGATGCCGTCGACCGCCTGGACGTCGCCGTATCGCTTCGTGAGGCCGCGCACGCGGATGACCGGCCCGCCGGCCGGGATCGTGGTCACCGGGTCAAAGCTTCTTGCGCAGATAGGCGGTGACGGTCGCGTCGTAGCCCATCGACTCGTAGAAGCGGTACGCCTCGGGGCGGTGGTGGCCGGCCGTGACCTCGACGAAGGCGGCTCCGAGCTCCCGGGCCATCAGTTCGGCCTCGGTCATGAGCCGATGACCGACACCACGCTCACGCGCGCCGGCGTCGACCACGAGCGCGAGGACGCGGACGATGCGGTCGTCGTGCTCGAACCGCGGCAGGGCGTGGAGCGCGATGAACCCCAGCAGCGTGCCCTCGTGTTCCGCGATCACGACACGCGAGTGCTCGGACGCGAAGCGGCTGAGCCGCTCGACGATGTCGCTCGGACCGGCTGGATATCCCTCATCGGTGAAGAGGGTCGCGATCGCCTCGGCGTCGCTTGCCTCCGCCGGCCGGATCGTCAGCGTCGGGTCGGTCGTCTCCGTCATGGCTCGATGGTAGCGGGCATCACGATGAGCCGGAACTGACCGCGCGCGGGCTGGTCGGGCGCGAGGAGTTCGGGGCCCAACGGCCCGGCCACGGCGGCGGGCTTCGCATCCTCGGTCGCGTGCTCCTCCCAGGTCGCGGCCCAGCCTTCGCCCTGCCGGGCGAGGAACCCGGCCAGCCTGCCCTCCGTGTCGGGCTCCATGAGCACGATCCACTCCCCCTCGGGCGTCGAAGCACGGCGACATCGCGCGCCAAGGAGCACCGACCGCTGGGTGTCGTTGAACCGCAGGTCCCCGCTGATCAGGTCGCGGACCTGCCCTTCGGCGCGTTCCAGCTCGACGGTCGCCCAGCCTCGCCCGATCGGGCGAGTCATCCGATCAGGATCATGTCCGGCCCGGGCTCGCCGGCCATAGCCAGACCGAGACTCTCATAGAGGCGACGTGCCGGGATGTTGTCGGCGTACACGCCGAGATGGACCCATTCGTTGCCTTCGGCGAACCCGTCGACCATCGCCGATGCCGTCACGAGCCGCCCGAACCCGAGACCGCGCGCGGCGTCGACGGCACCGATCGACGAGAGGTAGGAGATCCCGTCGAATGTTGCCCGCCGGGCGACAGCGAGCGGCGTGCCCTCGCGCCGAACGAGGTAGTGCATGAAGCGCGGGTCCGCCAGCGACGCGAGCGTCTCGGCGACGACCCCGGGATACCGTTCCGGTTCGACGGTGAATGCCGCCATGAGGACGGACACGATGGCATCCGCGGCCCGGGAAGCCTCGGCACCGATGATCCCGCGGAACCGCTCCATCGAGACGTCGGCGGGGAGTGGCGATCGGCGCAGTGCGGCCCGTGCCGGTTCGACGTCTGACGTCGCCAGGACCAGGCCATCACCGACATCCTCGAACCCATTCGCGAACAGCCGGGGGATGAGGTCACGCGGCTCGTCGTACGGCGGCAATGTCCAGAAATGAGGCTGTCGCCCGATCGACGCGAACAGCACGCCGACCTCGGCGAGACGTCGGTCGAAGCCACTCGCGTCCGTCGGCCACTGGATCGCCTCGATCCGGTTCCAGAACGGTTCGGGCTCGGTGGGGTCGTGGAGCAGGATCGCGTCGCCCAGGTCGCGCAAGGTGCGGCCGGGGATCGCATGCACCTCGGCTTCGTGGCGTAGCAAGCGGCGCACCACGGTCGCGTCGATGCGTGGCGAGGGGCTTGCAGGACCGGGATTCATGAAACCGCTTGGACGCTACGGTCGTACCGTCGGCAGGTATCGAGAGGCATACCTCGGATACGGACACACGAGGAGATGGGAATGTCCCGGACACGCCTGCTCGCGGCAACGGCCGCGATCCTGCTCATCGTCGCGGCCTGCTCGAGCAGCGGCACCGCGACCAGCGCACCGGCATCGGCTGCCCCCAGCGTCGCAGCTCCCAGCGAGTCGGCGGCCGCGTCCGAGAGCACCGCGGCGTCCGAGAGCTCCGGTGGCGCTGCCGGATGCGAGGCTTCGACCGAGACCGGCACCGTCGCCGCGACCATCAAGGGCTTCGCCTTCAGCCCGGCGACCATCACCGCGAAGGTCGGCGATGTCGTGACGTGGTCCAACAACGACAGCACGGGTCACACGGCGACGATGAAGGCGGACGCCTCATGCACGACCCCGACGATCGCCGCCGGCTCGACGGGGAGCATCAAGTTCACCGCCGCGGGCACGTACGACTACTTCTGCAAGATCCATCCGAACATGACGGGCCAGATCACGGTCAGCTGACCGACGGAGGTCCGACGGCCTGACGCCCCGCGTCAGGCCGGACGCTCCGCGAGGAAGACCGAGGCGCCCGAGGGCAGGTCGATCGTCGACGGCTCCGGGAGCCCAGCCTCGGAGAACCACGCCAGGAACTGGTCGCGCGTCGCGAGCGCGGTGCCCTGATAGAGCTCGTCGAGCTGAACACCGGCGATGATCTCGCCGTGGCGCGTCCGGAACTCATCCGGGCCAGAGGGCAACGGCCAATCCAGGACGATCACGCGCCCGCCCGGTCGTAGCGCTGCCCATGCGGCGGCGAGCACCCGTGGTGCATCGGACAGCTGGTGCAGGGCGTACTGGAAATAGGCCAGGTCGTATTCACCGGAGTGACCCGGATCCGTGGCTCGGGCCGCGCGGATCTCGATCCGGTCGGCGAGTCCCTCCGCTTCGATGGTCGCCCGGGCGCGCGCGACCGAATCCGCTTCGAACTCGACACCGACGAGCTCGAGCTGCGGGAACCGGCGAGCCATGGCGATCAGCCACCGACCGCCGCCGCAATGCACATCGACCACTCGGCCGCCATGCGACAGCTCGACGGTCAGCTGCGGCAACGCCGCGAGCACCTCCTCGAAGAACACCGCGATGTCCTGCCGCGTCAGGCGCTCGATGGCCGCGCGGTAGCGGTCGGGCCGATCGAGGATCGGGGTCCCGTTGCGGAAGAACGCGGCCATCCCGCCCCAGTCCATCGACGCCACGACGGCATGGACGAACTGGCCGCCGAGGAAGTCGGAGCGGCGCTCGTCGAGCAGGATCTGCGCCGTGTCGTGGTCGATCGTCAGATGGCCGTCGTCGAATCGGGTGAGACCGTGTGCATCCGTGGCCCACGACCATGCGCCGATGGCCTCGGGGTTCGTGCCGGTCGCGGTGGCCAGCTCGTCCGGGGTGATGCCCGGCTCGCCCGCATCGCGGATCCGCGCGAAGAGACCGAGCTCGATGCCGAGGTACACGAGCCAGGATCGGTGGAAGCCACCGAGACTGGCGATGAGGTCGTCGAAGCGGTCCTCGTGGCCCATCGGCGGATTGTCGCATGGGCTCGGGGGCTTTCCGGCACTCGCGCCGGGCCGCGGGCGTACCGTGGACCCGTGCAACGGAAGCCGCCAGGACGCGGTTCTAGCCGGTGATGGACGCCGACGACCGCCTCATCGCCGACCTCGCTGATGACCTCGATGCCGCGTTCGAGCGGCTCGTCATCGCCCACCAGGACCGGCTCTACACGATCGCGCTACGCATGCTCGGCGATCCGGGCGATGCCGAGGAGGCGGCCCAGGACGCGCTCGTACGGGCATACCGGGCGCTCGCCTCGTATGACCGGGCACGGATCGCGGAGCTTCGTCTCCGGCCTTGGCTATCGACGATCGTCCTGAACCGCTGCCGGACCGTCGGCGCCCGACGGGCGACTCGTGGTCCGAAGCCCGTTTCGATCGATGGCGACGCGAACCGACCGATCACCGAACCGGAAGCACCCGAGGCCGCGACACCGACGGCTGTGGCGGAGCGCCACGCGGAGCGTGACCGCTGGGCGGTCCGGCTGGCCGCTCTGCCGACGGCGTATCGCACCGCCATCGTCCTACGCCACGTCGACGGCCTGACGTATCCCGAAGCCGCCGAAGCCCTCGGCAGGCCGGAAGGCACCGTCAAGGCCCAGGTCCACCGAGGCATCGCATTGCTACGCACGATGCTCGAGGCGGAGACACGCCCCGAGCCCGAGGAGATGACCGCATGACGACCCAGCTCGAGATCACCGATACCGAGGCGACAGCCTTGGCCGACCTCGCCGTCCGGGCACCGTCGACGCTGCGGTCGTCGGTCCTGGTCGAGGTCGGCCTCATGGATCGCTACGGGCGGATCGACGAGTCGCCGCTCGGCCCGCTCGTCGTGGCGTGGAACGGGGTCGGCGTCGTGTCGGTCGACCTTGCCGGCGACCAAGAGGCCTTCGAAGCGCGCCATCTTGTTGCGACGGGTCGCCAGGCGATCGCGGCCGAGGTCCCCACCCGCCTCGCGAACGCGATCGCTCGACGGCTCGACGGCGATCGCCGCGTCCGGATCCCGCTCGACCTCCGTGGTCACACCGGCTTCGAGCAGGACGTGTGGCGCAAGGCGCTCGAGATCCCGCGGGGCGAGGTCCGCCCGTATGGCTGGATCGCCGCCGAGATCGGCCGGCCCAAGGCCGTCCGGGCCGTCGGCACGGCACTCGGACACAACCCCGTGCCGCTCATCGTCCCGTGCCATCGAGTGGTCCGGAGCGACGGCTTCATCGGCCAGTACTCGCTCGGCGGTCCGCACAACAAGCGTGCCGTCCTGACCGAGGAGGGCCTCGATCCCGACGCGATGGAGTCGGCCGCCCGCCGCGGGGAGCGACTCGTCGGCTGCGCCTCGACCAAGATCGTCTGCTGGCCGACGTGCCATACCGGGCGGCACATGCTCGAACGCAACCGGCGTCCGTTCCGCTCGCTTGCGGAGGCAGGCGCCGCCGGCTACCGCCCATGCAAGGTCTGCCGGCCGGTCGCAGCCGCCGCCTGACGCGCCGGCGACCCGGACCGCGCACGTCGCGCACCTCGAGCATCTCGCGCGTCTCGCGCCCGCCGTGCGCCTCGCGCACGTGGGACCGACGGGGCGTATCCTTGATTCTTGGACCAACGGACTATGCCAACCGAGCACAAGACGACCGCCCCTGATCCGCGCTTGATCTGGGTCGGCCTGGCGATCCTCTATGGGGTCTGGGGCTCGACGTACCTGGCCATCGCGGTCGGCGTCCAGACCATCCCCCCGTTCCTGATGGCGGCGGCGCGGTTCGGTTCGGCTGGCCTGATCCTCCTCACCTGGGTCGCGGTTCGCGAGCGAGGGACGATCAGGCGCCCGACGCGCCGCGAGCTTCGTGACTCGACGATCGTCGGCGCGCTGCTGCTGGGCGGCGGCATGGGCATGGTGGCGTGGGGCGAGCAGACGATCCCGTCGGGCATCGCCGCGCTGCTGGTCGCGATGATGCCGGTCTGGATCGCGGTGCTCGGCCGCGTCGTCCTCAACGAACGACTGCCTCGACTCGCGGTCGTCGGGATCGTCGTCGGCTTTGCCGGTGTGGCGATCCTCGTCGGTCCGACTGCGCTCGGCGCGACCGGAGCGCTGCACGCCGCCGGCGTCCTCGCGCTGATCATCTCGCCGATCGCCTGGTCGTCGGGCTCATTGTTCGCGACGCACCGCGCGGAGCTACCGCGTCACCCGCTCGTGTCGACCGGCCTGCAGATGGTCACGGGGGCGCTCGTCCTCGCCACGATGTCGATCCTGTCGGGTGAGCCGGCGCGGTTCGATCCGGCAGCCGTGACGGCCGCGTCAGTCGCCGCGTTCCTGTACCTGACGTTCGTCGGCAGCATCGTGGCGTTCACCACCTTCGGCTGGATGATCCGGGTCGCGCCGCTGCCGCTGGTGGCGACGTACGCCTACGTCAACCCGGTCGTCGCAGTGATCCTCGGCGCGATCATCCTCGGCGAGCCCATCGAGCCACGGACCGTGCTCGCCGGCGCCGTCATCGTCGCTGCCGTCGCGCTGATCGTGACCGCCCGCGGCCGCATGGCTCGACCGCAGCCCACCCAGGACGCTACGACTCCGCCAGCACCGTCCGGGCAACCCGTCGCGCCAGCGCCATCACGGTCAGCATCGGGTTGACGCCGATGGCCGTCGGGAAGAGCGAGGCATCGGCGACGTAGAGACCGGCGACCAGGCGCTCGCGTCGGCCACGCGAGCGGACGCGGCCGTTCGGATCGCACGGATGCTCTCGGGGGGCGGCGCCCATCCGCACCGTCCCCATCTGGTGTGCCGAGAACACCGAGCCCCGGTTGGGCCGGAAATCCATCCGTGCCACCCGGTCCTCGAAACGCGCGTACGCCGCGGCGTCGCTCTCCGGAGATGAGCGGATCGCGTTGAAGCGGATCCCGGGCGTGGCCGCTACCACGATGTCGCCCGCCCCGGCAGCGCGAGCGAGTCGGGCCATGCGGATCGCGGCGTGGCGAAGGGTCGCGACTCCCGTCTGGTTCAGCTGGTAATCGATCCGGACGCGCCCGGCGCGGGTCAGCGAAACGCGGCCTGATCCGCCATCTCGCGTGACGGCGATGAGTGGCGTGAGATAGCGAGCTTCGCGCATCGACTGGGCATGCTCGTCGATGCCCTCCCAGGGGAGCGCAAGGGCAAGCAGACCTGGATGGCCGGGCGCGGATTCGATGACATACCCGTTCCGGCCCGGCTCACCGTCGGCGAATTGCAGCGAGCGGGCGGCCTGCATCGGGCCGTGCCACATGTCGACCGGCATCGTCATCCGCCCCGCGACGACGGGCACCGGATGGATGCGGAGGTGCCTCCCGATCCCGCCGTGCCGCACGCGTGACGCCTGGAGGAGCGCCGGGGTACGCAGCGCGCCCGCTGCGAGGACGACCTGGCGCGCACGGACGACGACCTCGCGGACGCGCGGCTCGGCGTCCGTGCCGGGGACCAGGGCACGACCCTGGACGCCGACCGCGCGGCCGCGCTCGATGAGCACCTTGGTGACACGGACCTGCGGCACGATGCGTGCGCCGGCCGCCGCGGCGCGCGCCAGATGGACCCGGATACCCGATTGCTTCGTCCCGCGCCGGCAGCCGAACGGGCAACTGCCACAGTCGTCGCAGCCCGGCGAGTCACGCTTGACCGGTGCCGCTTCCCACCCGAGGCGCTCGGCGCCGGTGAGGATCACCTGATCCTTCGGTGGCACACGTCGGACCGGCGTGACGGATAGCTCGTCCTCGAGCGCCGCGATGTCGAAGCTCCATGCCTCGCCATCCTGGAGCTCAGCGAGACCGTGATCCCGGCGCCACTCGGCGCGGACCGCCGGGGGCGCCTCGATCGACGTCATCCAGTTGACGAGCGTCCCGCCACCGACGCCGGAGCCGGCGAGCATCGTGACCGAGCCGTCCCAGGTGGCGAGGAGGCCGTAGTTCAGATACAGGCGCCCGAACGCATCGAGCTCGTCGCGGGGCATCGTCGCCTCGTCCACGAACGGACCCGCTTCGAGGACCACGACCGAGCGACCCGCCTCTGCCAGCGTGGCCGCGACGACACCGCCACCCGCGCCCGAGCCGACCACGACGACGTCCGCCTCGAGCGTCATCGGCTGGTCGACCGGGCCGACGTCGAACGGCAACGCGAACGGCACGATCGGCGCGCGGTCGACCGCGACCGGCGGGGACTCCGGCTCGTACCCGATCACGGCATGACGGGGATTGCCCGACGCGTCGGCGCCCGGGTCGGCGTAGGCGAGGAACGTCATCAGCTTGCGAAGCGTCGCGAACGCGGTGCGACGCGACGCGAATGGGGACGTCGCCCAGCTGAGGAGATAGCGCTCCCGCGCGGACGGCGACATCGACGTGAACCGTGTCGGCCGGCGGGCGAGGATCAGGTTGGCGAAGCGCGACTCCATCAACCCGAGGAGCCGATGGAACTGCCGGACCTGTTCGGGGTCCGCGGCGCGCTCGAGGGCCTCGGTGGTCAGCCGCGCCCGGCGGAGGGCATCACCCCGGACGAACGTCTCCGCGATCTCGGCGAGGGTCGCCAGCTCGCGGTCCGTCCAGGTGCCCATGTCAGGCCCGGACGGCCTCCCAGCCTTGGGCGGGCCATGGTTCACAGCGGATCGGGCGGTCCTCGCGATACCCGAGCGCGTAGTCGGCCTGGATCAGCGTGTGGAGCTGACTCGTGCCCTCGTAGATCACCGCGGCCTTGGAGTTGCGTAGGTAGCGCTCGACGGGGAACTCGTTCGAATAGCCGTTCGCGCCATGGACCTGGATCGCATCGAGCGCGCTCTGGACCGAGTGCTCGGTCGCGTGCCACTTGGCGAGCGACGTCTCGCGGGTGTTGCGCTTGCCCTGGTTCTTGAGCCACCCGGCACGCCACACGAGCAGCCGTCCCATCTCGGTCCCGGCGACCATCTTCGCGATCAGCTGCTTGACGAGCTGGTGGTGCCCGATCTCCTCGCCGAACGTGCGCCGCTCGTGCGCGTACTTGACGCTGGCGTCGATGCACGCCTGGGCAAGACCGACTGCCCCGGCGGCGACCGTGTAGCGCCCCTGGTCGATGGCGCTCATCGCGATGAGGAAGCCCTCACCCTCCTCACCGACCCGGTTCTCGACGGGCACAGGGACGTCGTCGAAGTTGATCAGGCCGGTGTTTCCGGCGCGGATGCCGAGCTTGCCGTGGAGCGTGCCGGTACTCAGACCCTTCATCCCGCGCTCGACCAGGAACGCGGTGACGCCCTTGTGCTTGAGCGACCGATCGACGCTCGCGAAGACCAGGAAGTGGTCGGCGATGTCGGCCAGGCTGATCCAGATCTTCTGGCCGTTGAGGCGGTACACATCGCCGTCCTTCCGGGCCGTCGTCTGGAGGTTCCCGGCATCGGTGCCGACGCCGGGCTCGGTCAGCCCGAACGTCGCCAGCTTCTCCCCGCGTGCCTGGGGCACCAGCCAGCGCTGGCGTTGCTCCTCGGTGCCCCACTGGAGGAGGGCCAGCGAG
>Ga0157380_10003864_pt1 | contig 10327 bp, 8 predicted proteins | sample S35metaG_FD_119757 | JGI IMG/M metagenome (GOLD analysis project Ga0157380, IMG submission 119757) | Switchgrass rhizosphere microbial communities from Kellogg Biological Station, Michigan, USA - S3-5 metaG | ecosystem: Host-associated > Plants > Roots > Rhizosphere > Soil | place: USA: Michigan...
GTGGTTATAACGTCCGCTCAATCAGTCCGATCGCTCCGCTCGACACATTCATCACGTCGCAGAACGTTGTGATTGCTGAAAACCCGTCCGGTCCCCCAACCGCTATCCCCGGATTTCCGCCAGGCGCGGCCTCGCTTGGCGTATTCACCGGCGCGAGCGGCAGCAACATCGCACAACTACCACGGACGTTCACTTCGGTCGGAGCCGATTCGCAACTGCTTGGTAACTTCGAATACCGCGTTCCGATTATCGGAGACATGGTCAGCCTTGCGGCTTTCGCTGACATTGGTACAGCATTCAACTTGCGCTCAAACCAGGACCAGGCATTCAGCAGTAACTTTATTGATGACCAGCCGTTCCTTTCCGGAGTTGGCAACACGCCTTGTCCGCGATTCGCGACGGGTTCTGCCCCTATCAGTTTGAGCACCTTGGCGTTGTGCAACAATCCAAGGTTGGCAGCGTCACCGTTCCTGAGTCTCGTGGCTCGAGATAACCGCATCGTGAGTCAGGCTGAATTGGAATCGGCAGGCAGCGGTGACGTCGATCCGCAGACACTGATGCCGCGTGGCTTCCTACCGGTTTTCCTTCGTGGGCAGGCCCAGACCAACACAGTGGTCAAACTGTCGGAGAGTCTGTTTGATCAAATCAAAGATTATCGCTCGAGTCTGGGAATGGAAGTCAGGGTGCAGGTTCCCATCATCAATGTACCGTTCCGTTTGATATTTGCGTATAATCCGAATGCCCGTCAGAATCAATTCATTCAGGGTTTTCCGTTCTTCTTTAATGAGAAAAAGAGGGTCATCAGGTTTAGCGTCGGACGTACCTTTTGATTGACTTATGAAACAACCAAGGCGGTCGGATCAACAACTAACCGACTTAACTAACCGCCTCAGAATTAAGGAGTATTACAAAACTAGTATGAAAATCGATCGTTTGATTGCCGCCGTCGCGTTGCTGATGAGCGTCGCAATTGTTTCCGTTTCAGCTCAGCAACCACGACCGTCGGCGCCTGCTGGTACGACACCGGCGCCAGCCCAGACGGGGTCAGTAGCAGTTCCAGATAGTAAGATGGCAGTTATCTATTCGGATGCATTTCTGGATCCGAAGAGCGGAATCGCCAAGTTTAATTCTCTGCTTGGTACATTGAATCGTGAATTCCAGCCACGACAAACTGAATTGCAGGGCCTTCAAACTCGTATCAATGCATTGACAAAAGAGATCGAGGACCAGAGCGCGGTGGCGGCGCCAGATAGCATTCGGCAGAAGCGAGAGCAACTGACCCAAATGAACACAGATTTTAAGCGCAAGGGTGAAGACGCTGAGGCTGCTTATGCTCGTCGTCGTCAGGAAATCTTCACTCCACTTCAGCAAGACATCGGAAAAGCGCTAGAAATTTTTGCGAAGGCACGCGGCATCAACTTGATTGTTGACGGAAGCCAGGTGCCAATGGTCTATGCAGCAGACGCGCTCGACATTACGGCTGCGTTCATCACCGAATTCAACGCCAAGAATCCAGCGACCGCATCCGTCACGCCGCGGCCCTAACCGCTGACAAGTTTAAAGCGACCTCGAATTCTTATTCGGGGTCGCTTCAGGTCTGACATTATGATTAAGAACCATCTATTTTCTGCCGCCGCGTTAGTTGCGGCGATTAGCATTTCAGCAGTTGCGCAGCGTCCGGCTGCACAGCCAACGCCGACACCTGCGGCAGCTGCACCAGCAGCATCCGCTCAGTTACCGACTGCCAAGATGGCCGTGATCTACACGGACATGTTTCTCGATGCAAAAACCGGCATCGCTAAATTCACGACCGTTTTGACCAAGCTCAATGGTGAATTTCAGAAAATTAAAGACGAGATCACCCAGATGCAGCAGCGGGCCACGGCTCTTGAGGCAGAAATAAACAAACTGCGCGAAGCGCCTGCCGGCACCCCCATTGATCAGCGATCATTACAAGCGAAGATTGATCAACTCGAGCAGTTGAAGAAGGACATCCAGCGTAAGGCCGAGGATGCGCAAGCTGCGTATAACCGTCGACGGCAGGAGTTGTTTAATCCCCTTCAAGAAGAGATAGCCAAAGCGCTCGAAGTCTTCGCCAAGGCTCGCGGCATCACCGCGATCATTGATGCTGCTCAGGTGCCGTTACTTTACGCGGCTGAGAACATCGACATCACGCGCGCTTTCATTACGGAATTCAACAGCAAGAACCCGGCAACAGCAGTCACGACACCGTAAGAACATTGCCGATTTTTGATTGCCGATTGAAAACATTGCCGATTTTTGATTGCCGATTGCCGATTGGTGGTATTTAGACTAGTAGATTGTTAGCAAGCCTCGGTGGCAAATGGCTTCCAATCTACAATCGGCAATCAAAAATCGGCAATGTTTTCAATCGGCAATAAACTCATGGAAACGATTCTCGATTCCCAGGCAATACAAAAACTCCTTCCGCATCGCTTCCCCTTCCTGCTGGTTGATCGCATCGTCGAACTTGTGCCGCGTGAACGCATAGTTGGAATCAAGCAGGTAAGTATCAACGAGCCATTCTTTCAGGGACACTTTCCCGGCGCGCCGGTGATGCCCGGAGTTTTGGTTGTTGAAGCGCTGGCCCAGGTTGGAGCGGTATTAGCGCTGCGCGAGATAGAAGACCGAGATCAGAAGCTGGTTCTGTTTACCGGCATCAAAGAGGCGCGATTTCGCCGGCCCGTTGTGCCTGGAGACACACTCGTTCTTGAAGTCACTGCTTTGCGAATCGGTTCGCGCGTGCAGCGTATGCGCGGGGAAGCTAAAGTGGATGGCCAACTCGCTGCTGATGCCGATATCATGAGCATCGTCGCCAGTCGAGACATGGGAAACGGAAATACCTGACAACACTCTCCCGATTAACTCATGTCAATAGCCACACATCCGACTAACATCCACCCGACTGCCGTAGTCAGTCCGAAAGCCCGTTTGGGTTACGACTGCTTTGTCGGTCCTTACTCGATCATTGGTGACGAAGTAGAGTTGGGCGATAGTGTGCGCCTGGAATCGCATTGCGTTATCGACGGTCGTACTTCGATCGGTGAAGGTACTCATATCTTTCCGTTTGTATCCATTGGACTTGCTTCGCAGGATCTAAAATACAAAGGCGAACCTTCCGAAACACGAATCGGCAAGCGAAACAAGATTCGCGAGTTCGTTACCGTTCATCGGGGCACTGCCGGCGGCGGAATGCTCACAAAAACCGGCGACGACTGTTTGATCATGGCCCAGGCGCATATCGCGCACGACTGTTTGCTCGGCGATGGCGTCATCATGGCGAACGCGGCGACACTTGCGGGTCACGTAGTGATCGAAGATCGAGCGAACATCGGTGCTTATTCAGGTGTGCATCAGTTTTGCCGGGTGGGCAGGGAAGCATACGTGGGCGGCTATTCGGTGGTGGTCAAGGACGCGTTGCCATTTGCATTGACTGTCGGCAACCATGCGAAGTGTTATGGCCTGAACATCACTGGCATGAAACGACGTGGTTACAATCGGGCTATAATCGATTCACTTCATCACGCATTCCATCTGTTACTTTCAGCAAAGCTAAACACCACTCAGGCGGTTGAGCAGATTCGCAATGAGCTCAGTGGTTCTGAAGAGGTGTCCTACCTGATTACTTTTATCGAAAGCTCACAACGCGGCGTGATCAAATGAAATTGGGATTGATCGCCGGCAACGGTAAGTTCCCCTTCATGGTTCTGGAAGGCGCACGGCAGTCTGGCGCGCAGGTGGCGGTCGCTGCAATCCGCGAAGAAACCGACCCGCAAATTGAACAGCTTGCCGACGTTGTTACGTGGATTGGAATCGGCCAATTAGGCCGCATGATTCGTTTCTTCAAAGACGAAGGTGTTGAGAAGGCAATCATGGCCGGCCAGGTTAAGCACGTGCAGATCTTCAGTCGCGCGGTACCTGATGCGCGAATGCTAAAAGTGCTCTTAAAACTGCCCCGCCGGAATACTGACTCACTAATTGGCGCCATTGCTTCAGAACTGCAAAGTGAAGGGATCGAGTTGATCGATTCCACCTATTTCCTTCAGGACTATTTACCGAAGACAGGTTCTCTAACGCGTCGTCAACCGGATAGTCGTGAGCGCGAAGACATCGAATATGGCCTGGAGATCGCGCGTGAAATTGCCCGACTTGATCTAGGTCAAACGATTGTTGTGCGCGCCAAAGCCTGCGTAGCAATCGAAGCGATGGAGGGAACAGACGAAACAATCAGACGAGCAGGCACGTTGGCTCCTGGACGTCTCACGGTGGTGAAGATTGCGAAACCGGATCAGGACATGCGGTTTGATGTGCCAGTTGTCGGTGTGCCAACCATTGAAGCAATGCTCTCCGCGAGCGCGACTTGTCTTTGTATCACTGCAGGAAAGACGCTGATGTTTAATCGAGACGAGATGATTCGGCTGGCTAATGAAAAGAAGATCGCGATCGTCGCGGTTTAGACAGGAGCAGGGGCAGCAGGCAGGTGCAGGAATTAACGATCTTGTTTTCCTGCTCCTGCCTGCTGCCCCTGCTCCTGATTCTTCAGTTCGCTTGGCGCGCTTCCGCAGTGGTACTGGCCTTCGGATCGTATGGCGTCGCTAAATAGCGTTTCGCTACCGCCTGCGCGTTGTCGTAATCGATTTGGGTCTGAACTGCCTTCTGATACTCCAGCACCGCGCGTTGCCGCTCGCCCTTCGCGTCATACGCGTTACCGCGTTTGATATGCGCCCAGACTTCAATCCAGGCCGGCTTCAGCGTCCCGTGGAGTGATGCCTCGAAGTTATCGAGCGCGTTTTGCCAGTTGCGTTGTTCCAGAAACAGCAGGCCCAGATTGTAATAGACCCACGAGTTTGACCGGTCTAACTTCAACGCCGCTTCAAACTGTTGTTGCGCTTCCGCGTAGATTCCTTCCTTCATCTGCTCAATGCCACGTCGTGCGATAATCGACACCCGCAGATCGTCCGACATGCGAAGGATCTTGTTGTTTGGATCGACAACCACTTCCAGCGGTTGACCGTTCGACTCGAAATCGAAATCTTCACTGCGACCTTCGATCCGAACCGTCGTGGTTTGATTATCACCTTCCGCACGAAGCAACAGTTCGACTGGCATCCTCAGGTTTTCCAGGTTTTGCTTCGCAGTGCCGCGGGTACGGAACTTTCCTGAACGAGTGCGAATGATCTGATAGTCGACGGTGAACTCTGGGACACCAGTGCCTTCAACCCACTGCGCGAAGAAGTAGCGCAAACTTTCCTGTCCAATGCTCGAAGCTAGCTTTTCGAAGTCATCAATCGATGCATTCTTACCGCGAAAGTTTTCCAGGAAAGTGTGGAGCAACTGATCAAACTTGTCTTTGCCCATGGTCTCTCGCAGCATCCGGAAGACCATCGATCCTTTGTAGAAGACGATCGATTGATAAGCTGCGGATTGATCGTCGAGCGCGCCGGGCGCACGTGCAATCGATGCCGTTTGTTCGAACGTGAGCGCTCTTTCCTGTTGCTCACGTTGCGCAGCGTCAAGACCGCCGGCCGTGAGCGTTGATTCGCGGAACGCGAACGCACTCCATTCGGCAAGACCTTGAGAAAGCCACGCATCGTCGAACGACTTCAGGCCGACGCTTTGACCCCACCACTGGTAAGCGATTTCGCGCTCCAGCTTTTCTTCCGGTACTGGTCGCGTAGATTCAAACATCTTGGTGGAAAGAAAGATCATTCCCGGTCCGGAATAAGTGTCTAAACTTTCGTCGTCGATTTGAACTATGACGAGACGATTTCCAAACCCGGCATCTCCATATTTCTTTGTATAGAACTCAAGAACGCGGCCGGTTAGCTCTGCGAAAGTCTCGATGCGTCGCTCGCTGCCGGGCATGGCGTAGAGCTGCAACTGATATTTGCCGTAGGTCAGCGCTTTGTTGATGTACTGACCGGCAGCGAAATTACCCACCAGCACTGGTTTGCGATGTACAAAACGGTAGCGAATCGCCCCTTCTTTTGGTGCTGGCTGAGCTACGACCGCATCATCGCTTGTGCCTGCGACCTGCAAGCCGGCGGGAACAATGAATGTAATGTCGGAAGTCGCACGGTCGGCCGCATAATCGTGAAAGGGAAACCACCGCGAGGCGTACATCAGGTACGAACCTTCATTGCCTACATAGGCCAGGCGACGCGTTGCCAGCGGACCGCCCTCGGGCGAAATCAAAGCGCCACTCCACCTGATGCGAATTGTTATCGGTTGATTTGCCGGCATAACCTGGCCCAGGTCGATGCGAACATTCGGGCCCAGGGCACCGACACCAACGGCGTCCTGAACGAAGCCGGTCAGAGCCTTCCCATTCATTTCAATGCTCTCAACCTTCAACGAGCCGTTCAGCTCAAATACAACTGAGCGAGTAGCGTCGAGCGGCGTAAAGGTAATGTCCGCGCCAGCGCGAAGCATGTGTTGATCGGGAATAATCTGTGCTTCGATGCGATAGTTACTAACGTCAAACCGGCTGGCGGCCTGTTGGGGGGCTGGTTGCTGCGCTTGGGTTCCTGCTGCCAGGCCAATCAAAAGGGCCAAACTCGCCAAGGCAGGAAAGATAGAGTTGATTCTCGACATAAGCTTTTAAATTTCTGCGAACGATTATACAGCCGTTCTACTGGCAGGCGTCACCCCTGCGAGGAGTATTAAACCCATTAGCGAGAGAGCTTTCTCTAGATTTTTCAGGCTCGCTCGATACGACTAACGGGCGGGCTTTTTGTGCTCTTTCGAGTGTTTTGGATGGTGAGAAAGTGCGGGCGGTTGGCTTGGCTGGCGATGTTCGATGAACTTCAGTTCGTCGGAGGTTGCGACGATTTGAACCGGTGGCAACGTATTCAGTATCCCGACGTGTCGGGATAGCGGATGGCCATGTCCGCCTCAGTTGTGTCTTATCGTGCTTGAGTCTTTGCCATCCGCTACCCCGACACGTGGGGTAATGAATACCACGCTATGGATGTCCACAACCTGTGATCAGTGCTTTGAGGTGTAAGCGCTGATGCCACGGTCTCCGTCTGCTTGACACCCCACCACACACGGCATACAGTCGCAACCACGCTAGCGAGCGTCAACTGGTTTCGCGGATGTCCGCGAGCCGCACCGGTGAACTCCAAAGATTAAAGTAGTCTCCCTCTTTTGAACTCGGCAGCAACCCGTGTGCGCCGTCAGCATTACGCAGAACCACTTGTGCCCGCTTCCGGCAACTCGCTGATTTGAGTCATCACCAACAATTAGAAGGAGTTTGATTTATGAGACGCGTCTCAAGGATTTTGTTTCCGCTCTTAATCTGTGCTCTCGCTGTCATTAACGGTCACGCACAGAACAACCCGCGCGTCGACTTCAAAGAAACCACTTTGAAGAACGGCCTCCGCGTTTTAACTATTGAAGATCATTCCGCCCCCGTTATCGCAATTTCCGTCTCCTACAAAGTAGGTTCGGCAAATGAGCGGGAAGGACGCACCGGATTTGCACACCTCTTTGAGCACATGATGTTCAAAGGATCAGAGAACATTGGATCAGGCGAACACTTCATTCTCGTTTTCAACAACGGTGGAACGATGAACGGAACCACGAATGCCGACCGCACGGTTTACTTCGAAGCGTTGCCGGCGAACCAACTTGACCTGGCCCTGTTTCTCGAAGCCGATCGCATGCGCAGTCTGGAGATCAACAAAGAGAATCTGGATAACCAGCGAAACGCTGTGCAGGAAGAGCGACGGTTAGGCGTAGACAATCAGGCGTACGGCAAAACTTTCGAAAAGCGGACGGAGTTGCTTTACGACAACTTCGCCTACAAACATACGACGATCGGATCGATGGACGATCTGAATGCCGCGAGCGTTGAAGACGTAGCGTCGTTCTTCAAGATGTACTACGCCCCCAATAACGCAGTGCTCGTCCTGGTAGGCGACTTCAAAACCGCCGAGGCTCTCGCAAAGATCCGAAGCAATTTTGAAAGCATTCCTCGTCAACCTGATCCACCCGCTGTGGATCTGACTGAGCCTCAACAGAAAGCCGAACGGCGTGCGAGCCTTGATGATGTTCTGGCACGTGCCGCCCGCGTCGATATCTCGTTCAAGGCTGTTCCAGGCAACACAGCGGATTTTTACGCGCTGTCGGTTTTGTCTACGGTGTTGCAGGGTGGCCAAAGCTCTCGCTTGTATCAAAAGCTGCTCAAGGAAAGAGAGATGGTCACGGGCGTGGGGGGATTCATGGACGAGAGGAGAGGTGTTAGCGCATTGAGTACCTTTGCGACACTTCGACCGGGCATCAAGACCGAAGACGTCGAAGCGGCAATCTACGCCGAAATTGAACGACTGAAAAAGGAACCGATCGCAGATTGGGAATTGCAGAAGGCCAAGAACAGTAATAAGCGCAACTTCATCGAAGGTCTACAGAGTTCGCTGAACCGCTCTGTTACGATTGGTCAACTCACGGCCTATTACGGCGACCCAAACCTGATCAATACGCGGCTCGACAAGGTTGCGGCTGTTACCAAAGAGGATGTGCAGCGAGTAGCGAATAAGTATCTCGCAGACACCAACCGCACAGTTGTAGTCACGATGCCGGCAAAACCAAAATCCACCACGAGCGCCTCAGGGCAGTAAGGAGTTAACTATGAGAATCAATAAGTATCAGAGGAACATTACGATGGCATTGGCCCTAATTGCGCTGATGTCGTCAGTTGTCTTCGGTCAGGTTCCCCAGGCGCCGCCGTCAACAAAAGGTGCAGTTATTAAAGGCAAGGCGCCAGTCAACAAGAACATCCTGAAGGTGCAGCTACCTAAGGCCCAGGAAGAGACGCTAAAGAACGGCTTAAGAGTAGTTTTACTTGAGAGCCACAAGATCCCTACCTTCACAATGCAGATGGTTGTACTCAGCGGCGGCCTTTCCGATCCGGCAGACTACCGCGGTCTCGCTTCATCGACTGCATCACTGATTAGGGAAGGCACGGCAAAGCGCTCAAGCAAAGACATAGCCGAGCAGGTCGACGCGATCGGGGCATCAATATTTTCAAACTCTGGTCTCTCGTCAATGACGAGCACCGTTACAGTTGGCGGACTAGTCGAGAATATGGATCAAATTCTCGACGTCTTTGCTGACGTTGTGAGGAACCCTTCGTTTCCTCAAGAAGAGATAACCAAGTATAAAACCCGTACGCTTGCTTCTTTGCAGTTTCAAAGATCGAGTCCACAGTTTCTCGCGCAAGAGCAGTTCAGCAAGGCGATCTATGGCGATCATCCAGCGGGCCTGGTGTCTACACCTGCTGAGTCGATCAAGAAACTCACGACCGCGGATCTGGCAAAGTTCCATTCAACCTACTATCGACCGAACAACGCGATCCTAACGATAGTGGGCGATGTAACGATGAAGAGCATTTTGCCGGCGATTGAAAAAGCGTTTGGCGATTGGCAAAAAACAGACGTACCGGCAACAACGATACCTCCGGCGCCAGCACAGTCAGCGGCCAAGATCTTTCTGATTGATCGACCGGGCTCGGTGCAGACGGTTCTTCAGCTGGGAACTCTGGGAATCGAACGGACTAGTCCCGACTACTTTGCCGTGTTACTCGCTGACCGAATATTAGGCGGTGGACCATCGGGTCGGCTGTTCTTGAATCTTCGCGAAGATAAGGGCTACACATACGGGGCCTACAGTAATTTTGGAGGCTCGAAATTCCGCGGCACCTGGGTTTCTAGTTCAGAAGTGCGCACAGACGTCACCGAAGGTGCAATGAAGGAGTTCATGTATGAGTTGAATCGACTTCGGGACGTACCTGTGTCAGCTGAAGAACTCGAGAATGCCAAGCGGGCAATCGTTGGCAGCTTCGCGTTGTCGTTGGAAACACCGCAGTCATTATTGGGAAACATCGTGACGCAGAAGCTCTACAATCTGCCGGCGGATTATTGGGATACGTATCCGCAGAAAGTTGCGGCAATTACTGCCGCTGATGTTCAGCGCGTGGCGCAGAAGTACATCGACAAGGACCATCTCCAGGTGGTTGCAGTTGGTGATGCTTCGAAAGCTCGGGAGATCCTTGCGCGATACGGAACCGTTCAGGTTTATGACGCGGATGGCAAACTGATCGATGCGAATCGATAATTGAGGTTGTTAGCTTTGCGACTGAGAGGGGCGCCAACTTGGCGCCCCTTTTTTGCAAGCAATCGGACCTATAGGACCAATAGGACCTATCCTTTCAATAACTCTCTCACAATGTCGCTTGCTGAATTTGGCCGACCCATTCGTCTCACATTCTTCCTCATCTGGTCCAGGCGTTTGTTGTCGTCAAGGA
>Ga0157380_10003866_pt1 | contig 10322 bp, 6 predicted proteins | sample S35metaG_FD_119757 | JGI IMG/M metagenome (GOLD analysis project Ga0157380, IMG submission 119757) | Switchgrass rhizosphere microbial communities from Kellogg Biological Station, Michigan, USA - S3-5 metaG | ecosystem: Host-associated > Plants > Roots > Rhizosphere > Soil | place: USA: Michigan...
CACCGCTTCTCCGGAGCGACGCTGCCGGAGTCGCCGATCCTGCACCACTGGACGGATTCCACGCACATCAGCTTCGGCGTGGGCACGCTCGGGGCCACCTGGAAGCAGTGGAAGCTCGAGGGATCCTGCTTCACGGGACGCGAGCCGGACGAGCACCGCTGGGGTTTCGACGAGCCGCGCTTCGACTCGTTCTCCGGCCGGCTGTCCTACAACCCGACCGCGAACTGGGCGCTCCACGCGAGCGCCGGACATCTCAACAGCCCCGAGCAGCTGGAGCCCGACGTGGACGTGGACCGCTTCACGGCGGGCGCCAGCTACAACCGTCGGCTGGGCACTGGGAACTGGCAGGCGACGGCCCTCTGGGGACGGAACCGGAAGCACGAGCGAAACCAGGACGGCGGCCTGCTCGAGGCAACCTGGTGGAGCGGTCGCCGCCATACGATCTTCGGGCGCGCCGAGCTCGTCGAGAAGGACGAGCTGTTCGAGGACGAGCCCCTGAGCCACGCGACCTTCACGGTCGGAAAGCTCAGCGCGGGCTACGTCTACGATTTCGCGCGAGTCGGTCCGATCGACCTCGGCGCCGGGGCGCTCGTCAGCCTCTTCCTGATCCCCGACAGTCTCGTACCGTCTTACGGGAACCAACCGGTGTCGTTCATGGTCTTTCTGCGGAGCGTCGTTCGCTGAGCGCGCCCGCCGGGCGCCGGCGGACGACGTCTACCGCAGGAAGCCGTCTTGCAGGCCTCCGTCGACGGGAATCACGTGGCCCGTGGTCTTGCGCAGCCGGGCGCTCAGCAGAATGAACACCGCTTCGGCCTGGTCCTCGGGCTCGATCGGCAGCCGCGTGAGCGAGCGCTTCGCATAGAACGCCGCGAGCTTGTCGCGCAGCTCATCGTCCGACTCCCGCTCCTCGAAGGCGATCTCGTACTTGCTGAGCGAGGCGATCACGCGGTCGCGCGGGAACATCGTGCTCCCCTTGACCACCGTGGCCGGCGCGACGGCGTTGACGCGAACGAGCGGGGCCAGCTCGACCGCGAGCTCGCGCACCAGGTGGTTCGCCGCGGCCTTGCTGGTGTCGTAGGCGAGGCTGCCCTTCTTCGCCACCACCGCGTTCGCGCTGGTGGTGAGGACGACGCTCGCCGGAAGCCCCTGGCGCTGAAACACCCGGTTCGCCTCGTCGGCCACGACGTAGGCGCCGGTCACGTTGACCCCGAACGTCAGGCCCCACTGCTCGTCCTTGATGCGCCCCGATCGATCCGGCGGCACGAAGACGCCCGCCGTGATCACCACCGCGTCGAGTCCCCCGTACGCGATCACCACGTCCTCCAGCATCCGCGCGACGCTCGCGCGATCGGTGATGTCGCAACCGAGGCCGATCGCGGGGCCGCAGTTGCTCAAGCCCGTTCCGGCGACTCCGATGCCCTCCCCGTGCTTCGCGACGATCTCGCCGGCCGTCTCCTGCGCGGCCTTCTCCTCGCGGTCCACGCACGCGACGTGCGCGCCCTCCCGGGTCACGCGATGAGCGGTGGCCTTGCCGATCCCGGCGCCCGCCCCGACCACCACCACCACCTCTCGAGCCAGCTCCTTCTCGGGCGGCAGCCGCCGGAGCTTCGCCTCCTCCAGCGACCAGTACTCGATGTCGAAGGCCTCCTGCTCGTCCATCGCCTCGTAGCGATCGATCGCCTCGGCGCCGCGCATCACCTCGATCGCGCAGTTGTAGAACTCGGCCGTGACGCGCGACTCGCTCTTCGTCTTGCCCCACGCGATCATCCCGAGCCCCGGGATCAGCACGACGGTGGGATTCGGGTCGCGCATGGCCGGCGAGTCCTTGCGCTTGCAGCGCTCGTAATAGGCCGCATAGTCCTTCCGGTACTGCGCGAGGCCGGCCGCGAGCGACGCCTGGAGCGCGTCCGTGTCGCGGGTCTTCGGGTCCCACTCCGCGAAGAGCGGCTTGATCTTCGTGCGCAGGAAGTGATCGGGGCAGGACGTTCCCAGCGCCGCGAGCCGCGGCCCATCGACGCTGTTCACGAAGCGCAGCATCCGGGCGTCGTCCTGTACCGTCGCCACGAAGCGGCGCTCGCCCGACACCTGCCCTCGCAGCCACGGCGCGATGCGGGCGATCAGGCTCCTGCGCTCCTCGTTCGCGAGCGCCGCGTGCTTCTGCCCGCCGAACGTCTTCTCGCCCTTGTCGCGGGCCTCGATGAATGCGGTAGCGCGCTCGATGATCTCGAGCGCGGTCTCGTAGCACTTCTTGTCGTCGTCGTCCCACGAGCTCATCCCGTGGTGGCCGAGCAGAACCCCTTTCGCCTTCGGGTTCTTCGCGATCAGGGACTCGATCAACAGCCCGATGTCGAAGCCGGGGCGTTGCCAGGGGACGAAGATCAGCTCGTCGCCATAGACCTCCCGGCAGAGCCGCTCCTGGTTCACGGACGCCGCGACGGCGATCACCGCGTTGGGGTGGAGGTGGTCGACGTGCTTCTTCGGGACGAAGGTGTGGAGCGGCGTGTCGATCGAGCAGGCACGCGGGTTGAGGTTGTAGACGCAGTGGCTGTAGAGCCCGTACATCTCGTCTTCCACCTGAGTCTTCGGACCGCGGCCCGCCGCTGCGAGGTACCGGCGCTTCATCGCTCGCACCTTTTCGAGGTGGAGCGACGCGAAGCCGTCCCGCCGTGCCGTCCTCAGGTCGCCGCCGGACCCCTTGACCCAGAGAACCTCCACGTCCTCGCCCCCGAGCGGGTCCTTCTCGAGGAGCTTGGAGGAGGTGTTCCCGCCGCCGGTGTTCGTGAGGGTGAGATCGCTGCCGAGGGCGTTCGATCGGTAGACGAGGCGGTCGAGGCCGTTGAGCGAGCGCACCTCATCGTCTCGCCACAGGTGCTTGACGTGCTTGAACCGATCCTGATCTCCGCCCACGGGTCCTCCTGGCCTGTTTCAGCCGGCTGTGGCCAGCAAGACTTTAGCGGAGTTGCCGTCGCGCCGCTTCCCCGCGCGACCCAGGGCGGCGACCCTCCACGCGCAACCGTGCGAGACGGAGACAAGGACTGACCGGGAGCCTTTCGCCCCCGGTCAGTCCCTCGCCGCCGACCACCGGCCTTGTCGACCAGGCCGCTAGAACTGGTAGCGCACTCCCATCCGGAAGCGACGACCCTGCGGGATGTTCGTCACCCGGCCATAGCCGTCGCCGATCACGCTCATGTCCGTGGGCGTGTCGCTGTTGAAGATGTTGAAGCCGTCGAAGACGAGGTGGAACGACTGCTTCCCGTCGTGGAACTTGAACTGTTTCTCCGCGTGCAGGTCGAGGATCGTCAGGTCGGGCAGATGGTCGGGCTCGTTGGGATCGATCGAGACGACCTGCGGCAGGCCGCCGGGGATGATCACGCCGCCGGGAGGTCCGCCGAACTCGGTGAGCTGGGGATAGTTCTCGAGCCTCCAGACCGGTCGGCCGGTCGCGAAGCGCAGGCGCGCCCCGAGGTCCACCTCGATCTTGGGCACGGTGTAGGAGCCGTTCAGCTTGGCCTCCCACGACGGCGTGAAGGGCAAGGGACCGTCGAGGTTGTTCAGCGTGTAGTTGAGGTTGCCCATCCAGTTGTCGTCGTAGAACATCGGCCCTTCGACGTTGAAGTCCTGCCGGAACGAGCGGCGGCTGATGCCGTCCGACGTCGAGTACAAAAGCGACGCGAGCGCCTGCCAGCGATCGGCGTAGCGCTTGTGGAAGACGAGCTGGAAGCCGTGGTAGTCGCGCCTGGGCTTCACGCCGTCGAAGGTCGGCATGTTCTCCACGCGCGACGTCGCGTTGTCGTCGATCCAGCCGATGTCGGCGTTGTCGACGACGCCGTCGCCGTTGTAGTCCCCCTGCACGACGCTGTACAGCATCACCGGCACGCCCTGCGACGTCGTGTAGGGGACGCGCTCGTAGTCCCACTGCTGCCCGGTCGCGCGGTTGATGGGGATGTTGGCGAAGATGTCGCCGGTTCGCTTGTAGATGTAGGTCGCCCCGACCGAGAAGTTCTTGACGAGCTCGCGCTCGAAGTTGAGCGTGAACTGGTCCGTGTGCTGGTCCTTCAGGTTGTCGTCGACGTTCAGCGTCCAGGAGGCGTCCGTCTCGCCCTGGTCCTCGACGAAAGTCGGCGTGAGCCCGTGAACCCTGCGGGCCGCGGCGAGCGTCTCGAGCGAGTCGATCATCCCGTCGCCGTTCGTGTCCACGGTGTCCCATGGACCGACCAGGAAGCGCTCGTAGGTGCGGTTCACCTGGGGCATGTCGGGCCCGAATCGCCTCAGGAACTCGGCGGTGAGCGGCATGTAGTAGCGCCCGTAGGAGGCCCGCACCACGGTTTTGCCGTCGGCCGTCAGCTGGTAGGTCAGCCCGACGCGCGGCGACCACGTCTTGAAGTCGAAGATGTCGCCGGTCCCGGCTCGGTCGCGCAGCACCGGCGGCGGGTCGTTGATCTGGGCGGCCGAGGCCGGGAAGTCGTAGACCTTGCCGGTCCCGTACTTGCTCGTCATGTGGTCGAAGCGCAGCCCGAGGTTGATCGTGAGGCGGCGCGTCGGCGTCCACTGGTCGTCGAAGAACGCGCCCATCGAGTTGCCGGTGCGCGACGTCAGGAACGGGTTGACGGTGTCCTTCAGGTTGTAGAAGACGAGCCCGGTGTCGCCGTACCAGGACTGCATGTTGGCGACGCTCTGCGTCCAGCGATAGGGATAGAGGAAGTTGACGTAGTTCTGGAAGTAGCCCCCCTTCGAGTCGCTGCGTCCCTTCGTGTACTGGACGCCGAACTTGATGTCGTGCTCCCCCAGGAAGCCCTCCGCGTAGTGCGAGACGTCCGCCTGCAGCGTGTTGCGGCTCGAGTTGTATCCCTCGACGTACGGGAAGCCCCCTCCGACTCCGTAGCTGCCGTAGGCGTCGGTCCACTTCCACCAGTTGATGTAGCCGGGATTGGCGGGCGCGTCGCCGGGCACGTACGGGTTGTCGTCCGTCCAGAAGCCGAGCCACTTGCCGGAAAGCGTCGTCTTCGAGCCGGGGACCCACTGCCACTGGGCGGAGACGGTGTTGTTCTTCTGCTTCGAGCCGTAGGTCATCGTGGTGTCCCACCCCGGCGGCGTGCCCCAGCTCCAGCCGTTGCCGTCGTTGTTTTCGTAGTGGTAGGCGATGTTGGCGAGATGGTTCTTGAAGGGCGCGGCCGACAGCTTGAGGTCGGCATAGCGTCCCCACGACTCGCTCTCGACCGTCTGCAGCGGCGGCAGGCTGGCGCCACGGGTGTAGTCGAGGGCGCCGAAGAACCAGAGCCGGTCCTTGACGATCGGGCCGCCGGCGGTGACGGCCGCTTCCCAGTCCTTCTTGATCTCGCTCGCGGGGTTGTCACCCTCGTTCACGTAGAGGAAGTCGGACCCGAAGTTCTCCCCGGGCGCGGGCCGGTTGTCGGCGACGTTCCCGAGCTTCGAGTAGAAGGCCCCGCTGCCGTGGAACTCGTTGCTCCCCGACTTCGTGAGCACGTCGATCGCCGCTCCCGAGTAGCTTCCGTACTCGGCCTTCGAGCCGAGGGCGACGATCCGCACCTCCTCGACCGTGTCGTAGTTGACGTTGACGAGCGACCCGAACGATCCCGCGCGCGGGCTCGTGGCATCGACGCCGTTGATCAGGAAGACGTTCTCGTTCGTCGAGCTTCCGTAAGCGGTGGGGCTCTGGAACTCCGTGGTCTGCGTGGGTGCGCCGGAGCCCGTGAACATGCCGGGCGTCGACAGCGCCAGGTCGTAGAAGGCGTCGCGGCTGGTCGGCAGCTTGGCCAGCAGCTCGCGGTCGATGCGCGAGTCGATGGTCGAGGTCTTGGTGTCGACGATCGGGCCTTCGGCCGAGACGGTCACCTGTTCGGCGACCGGCCCCACCGGCAGCGCCAGGTCGATCGTCGCCACGGCCGCCGGCGAGACGTCGACACCTTCCTGCACGACCGTCTTGAACGAGTCCTTGGAGGCGGCGACGCGATAACGTCCCACCGGCAGGTTCAAGAACACGTACGTTCCCTTGTCCGACGTCGTGGCCGTCCGCTCACCCGCGAGCAGCGCGGGGCTCGAGATCACGACGCTCGCCCCGGGCAGGGCGACGCCGTCCTTGCTCGTCACGGTTCCCGTCACTTTTCCTTCGTGAACCGCCTGCGCCTCGACCGATCGAGGGGCCAGGCCCACGAGGAGCGAGAGGGAAATCGCGGCGAAGGACATCCTCTTCCACATGAAAGGTCCTCCTTCCCCCGGTTCGAGCGAGTCGCGCCGTGTGCGGGAGGGCGCGACTTTTTTCGCTCGTCCTCACGAGCATGTAATAGGGTGGTGGGGCGACGTCAAGAGATATCTGGATGAGGGCAAATAGGAGACTGGGGCTACTGCTGGCAGCCGTGCTCGCCGCTGCCGCCCTGGCCGGCTTGTGGCTTCACCGGGCGCCCGCGGATCCGCGCGAGGTCGTGCGCCGGTCCTGGTCGCAGAAGGGCGTCGACAAGCCCAACGTCCTGCTCATCACGTTGGACACGACGCGTGCCGACCACGTGGGCGCGTACGGCTATGCCGAGGGCGAGACTCCCAATATCGACGCCCTGTCGCGGCGCGGCGTGCTCTTCGCGCAAGCGACATCGCCGGCTCCGCTGACGCTGCCCGCGCACTCCTCGATCATGACCGGCAGCTACCCCACCTTCCACGGCGTGCGCGTGAACGGCAACACGGCCCTGGGATCGGCCCAGACCACGATCGCCGAGACGCTCCGGGAGCGCGGCTACGCGACGGCGGCGTGGGTCGCCGCCTTCGTGCTCGACGGGCGCTGGGGCCTGAACCAGGGCTTCGACGTGTACGACGACCGCTTCGACCTCGGGAAGTACAAGCACCTGGATCTCGGGACGGTGCAGCGGCCCGGCAACGAGGTCGTGGACGCGGCGCTCGCCTGGCTCGATGCCCACGAGCGAGTCCCGTTCTTCGCGTGGGTCCATCTCTACGACCCGCACACTCCCTACGAGCCCCCCGAGCCCTTCCGCACGCGGTATGGCGGACGCGGTCTTCGGGGGCTCTACGACGGAGAGATCGCCTTCGCCGACCAGCAGGTGGGACGCTGCCTGTCGTGGCTGAAGACGCACGGGCTCGACGACCGCACCGTGGTCGTGGTGATGGGCGACCACGGCGAGGCGCTCGGAAGCCACGGCGAGGCGAGCCACGGGTATTTCGTGTACGACTACGCTCTTCACGTGCCCTTCGTCCTGGCCGCCCCGCTCGAACGCTTGAGCGGCGTCCGCGTCGCCTCGCAGGTGAGCTCGGTGGATCTCCTGCCCACGCTCTTCGACCTCCTCGGCATCGCCGTCCCCGCGCGCGCGCAGGGCCGCTCGCTGCTTCCGGAGATGCTGGATCCCGCAAGCGGCCGTGAGGCGTACGCGTACGCCGAGTCGATGACGCCGAACCTGCAGTTCGGCTGGAGCGCGCTGCACGCGCTGCGCTCGACGCGCTACAAGCTGATCGAGGCGCCGCGGCCCGAGCTCTACGATCTCGCCGCCGACCCCGGCGAGACCACGAACGTGATCGCCCGCCACCCGGCCGTCGCGGACGAGATGAAGCGGCGGCTCGATCGGCTGATCGCGGAGACCGGAAAGGAGGCCCCCGAGCCGGAAGCGGCCGATCTCGACAAGGAGACCCAGGAGCGGCTCGCCGCGCTCGGCTACGTGGGCGGCCCGGTGGCCTCGCGTGGGTCCGATCCCTCGCAGCCGCTCGCGGATCCCAAGGACAAGCTGCAGGTGTTCGCCGCCGTCCAGCAGGCCGGCGAGCTGATCCTCGAGGAGAGCTACGACGCCGCGGCGAAGCTGCTCGAGTCGGCGCTCCGCGAGGAGCCGAGGATGCCGCAGGCGCTGCTCATGCTGGGCGGCGCGTACTCGGAGCTGGGCCGGATCCGCGACGCTCGGGAGCAGTTCGATCGCGTGCTGAAGGACGACCCGAAGAGCGTGCAGGCGCTCGTCGGCACCGCGAACCTGCTGATGCGGGAAGGCCGCACCGACGACGTCGTCACGCTCTGCAAGCGAACGCTGTCGCTCGACGAGCGGAACACCCAGGCGCACGTTCTGCTGGGCGAGGTCTACACGGACCGGCGCCAGCCGCGAGAGGCCCTCCCCCATTTCGAGAGGGCGGTCGAGATCCAGCCGAAGCTGACGCAGAACCGCCTGAACCTGGCGGCCGCGCTGGTCGAGGTCGGGCAGCACGACCGGGCCGCCTCGCTGCTGAAGCAGATCGTGGAGGAGCATCCGCGTTTTCCGCTCGCCCAGTTCAACCTCGGGCTGGCCTACGAGGCTCTCGGGCGGCCGGCCGAAGCCCGCGCCGCCTACGCCGCCGAGCTCGAGGCCTACCCGCGCCACTTCAAGGCGCGCTTCAACCTCGGCAAGCTCCAGTGGCAGCTCGGCGACCGCCAGGGATCGATGGACGCGATGCGCGAGGTGATCCGCACGGCTCCCAAGCAGGCCGAGGGCTATCTGTTCCTGGCGCGTGGGAGGCTCCAGGACAGAGCCGCCATCGACGAAGTGCAGAGCCTCGTCGAGACCGGGCTCGCGCTGGCCCAGACGCCCGAGCTCAAGGCTCTCGGATGGATGCTGATGGCCGACGTCTACAATCGTCGGCAGCAGCCCGAGAAGATGAACGACGCGCTCCGGAAGGCCCGGGGCTACGCCGCCGCCACGCGGCCGGCCGCGCGACAGACCACGCAGAGCCGCTGAGCGGCTAGTCCCCGTCGATCATGTCCGAGTGGAGAGTGCGGGCGGTCAAGCACTGTCGCAGCATCGCCTCCGCCTCCTCCAGGGTCTGGATGGACGCGACGAAGCGGTAGCGCACGCCCGTCTGGTTGGCGTCGAGGCGCTCGTCGTCACGAAGCAGCACGGGGCAGCAGCCGGCGACGTCGTAGCGCAGCAGCAGGCAGTAGGCCATGCCACGAAATATTCGCCGCTGCCGCGGAGGTTGGGTGGAACCCTGGAGGCGGTGCGATGCGTCACAGTCGGGCCCCTGACTGTTAGCGCCGTCACCTCCTCCAGGCAGGACTGGCACGCAGGATGCTCATTGCTCTGTCGCCTGTGGCTGTTGGCCGTACTTGAGACACGCCACGCGGCGGAGCGCGGAGCGGGATCCGAGCCTGCTCCGGGAGGAGTGGACATCGTGCTGGACTCGAGCCGGTCCGGTTGGGAGTACGAGAACGAGGCCGCTCAATTTCCGCTCGATCCCGACGAGGAGGACGCGGCGGCGGGCTCCGAAGAGCCCGGGGCGCCGCGCGAGGAGCGTCGGGCGGCCTGGCCGCGGTCCTAGCCGCTTCGCTTCAGACGTACATCGGCTGACGCGCGCCGAGCCGCATCCATCCCCGGGCGATGCGGTACACGAACCAGATCGTGACGACGGCGAGCGGCAGCCAGACGACCAGCAGGCCGAGCCCGAGCGTCAGCACCACGACGAGCCCGCACAGCACGACCCAGAGCAGGCCGTACCAGAACGTGCGGATCTGCCAGAGGAAGTGCGACTCGAGCCAGCTGCCGCGCACGTCGGCTCGCTTCACGTAGTTGAGGATGACGGCGATGATCGAAGGCCAGCCCGTGAGGAAGGCGCCGATCACGCTGGCCGTCCCGAGGATCCCCGTCAACAGGCTGAACGCGTGCAGCGCGTAGATCAGCGTCGTCCAGTTGACGAGCGAGCGGTCGGCGGAGGCGGCGTGCGCGACAGGGCTGGTCATCGGGTCACCTCACTTCGCATTATGCTTCGGGCTTCGAGCACGAGGCGACGCGCCGGGAGGGACCGAATGAGCGAGTGGAAGCGCGGACTGGCGAGTGCTCTGGCGGCGGCCGCCGTGGGGTGGCTTCTGACCCTCCCTGCGTGGCCCGGCGAAGCCGATGTTCCATACCCCGAGGGCTACCGAGGCTGGGCGCACGTGAAGAGCACGCTCATCGGACCGAGCGCGCCCGGCTTCGCGACGAACGGCGGGCTCCATCATTTCTACGCGAACCAGAAGGCGCTCGAGGGCTATCGGACGGGACGCTTCCCCGACGGCGCCGTCCTGATCGACGACCTCCTGGAGCTGACCGAGAAGGGTGGCGTGAGCTCGGAAGGCTCCCGCAAGCGCGTCGCGGTCATGCTGAAGAACAGCGCGAAGTTCGCCGACACGGGCGGGTGGGGCTTCGAGGTCTTCAAGGGAGACGGGACCGTGGCCGCGCTGACCTCCGAGGCGAAAGCGGCCTGCTTCAAGTGCCACTCCGGCGCCCCGCGCGAGTCGGTGTGGAGCGAAGTCCGCAAGTAGGGACAGCGCTCCGCCGCAAGTCGTCCCGCGCACGTTCACGCCTGCCAAA
>Ga0157380_10003867_pt1 | contig 10321 bp, 5 predicted proteins | sample S35metaG_FD_119757 | JGI IMG/M metagenome (GOLD analysis project Ga0157380, IMG submission 119757) | Switchgrass rhizosphere microbial communities from Kellogg Biological Station, Michigan, USA - S3-5 metaG | ecosystem: Host-associated > Plants > Roots > Rhizosphere > Soil | place: USA: Michigan...
AATTGTGGAGATCTACGGCCCGGAAAGTTCCGGCAAAACTACCCTTGCCCTCCATATCGTTGCCGAAGCGCAGAAAGCCGGTGGCGTGGCGGCGTATATCGATGCAGAACATGCGATGGACGCGGACTACGCGGGCAAGCTGGGTGTAGACATCGACCAATTGTTGATTTCTCAGCCGGATTCCGGCGAGCAGGCCTTGGAGATCGCGGAAGCCCTGGTGCGCTCAAATGGAGTCGATGTGATCGTAGTCGATTCGGTTGCGGCCCTGGTGCCGCGCGCTGAGCTTGATGGCGAAATGGGTGATTCGCTTCCGGGTTTGCAGGCGCGTTTGATGTCTCAAGCCCTGCGCAAACTCACGGCAATAGTGGCGCAGTCCAACACCTGTTTCATCTTCATTAATCAAATCCGCGAGAAGATCGGGGTTATGTTCGGCAGTCCTGAGACGACTACCGGTGGCCGCGCCCTGAAGTTCTATTCATCTCTCCGGCTCGACATCCGACGCATCGGAGCAATCAAAGATGGCGACCGGGTGGTTGGTAATCGCACAAAGGTAAAAGTGGCTAAGAACAAAGTAGCCCCACCTTTCCGTGAATGCGAGTTTGACATCATGTACGGCGAAGGCATTTCGCGCGAAGGTGATGTACTCGATCTTGGCTCAGCGCAGAGCGTTGTGGAGAAAAGCGGCGCCTGGTTTTCTTACAAAGGAAGCCGTCTCGGACAGGGAAGGGAAAACGCCAAACAGGCGTTGAAGGAGAATCCCGAGCTGCTGAAAAAAATTGAGAACGAAGTAAAAACCAAACTCGGCCTGGCTGTGCGTGTGGAAAAGCCTGAGCCGGCACCTGCTCCTAACGCCAAAGCGGCTGCCGCTGAGAAGAAATAGCAGTTAGCGTCGGCTTGAGTGAAATAAGCGCTTGATTAGCGAGGCAGACCGGTCTGCTTCGTTGATCGAGCGCTTATTTATTGCTTTACAGTCCGTCTCTTATCCACGGATAATCCGCCGCAGTACGCCAACCCGAAGTCTTTTATGAACGAAACGATCCTCATCAAGGCTGGACACCTCGTCACGATGGATGCTCGCAATTCCATCCTAAATGGCGATCTGCTTATCAAGGATGGAAAGATCGAAAAGCTCGGTGAAATAGGAAAGGTTCAGGACAACGCAACCGTGATTGACGCGCACGGGTGTGTAGTCCTTCCCGGGTTTGTTCAGACACATATCCATCTGTGCCAGACACTATTTCGCGGTGCCGCTGACGATTTGGCTTTGATTGATTGGCTAAAGCAGCGCGTCTGGCCGTTGGAGGCAGCTCATAACGCCGCGTCCGTAGCCGCTTCGGCACGACTCGGCATTGCTGAGTTGATCAAAGGTGGAACTAGCTGCGCGCTAACGATGGAGACAGTCAACCACACCGAAGAGGTTTTTAGAGTGGTTGAGGCAGCAGGTTTTCGGGCGACGGTTGGTAAGTGCATGATGGACAAGGGTGACGATGTTCCCGCGGAATTGAATGAGCACACCGCCGAGTCTATCGCTGCATCTCTTGCTCTTCTTGAAAGGTGGAATGGCGGGGCGGACGGTCGGATTCGTTATTGCTTCGCTCCTCGTTTCGCCGTTAGTTGCACCCCTGAACTGCTATCCACCGTTGCGGGTCATGCGCGCGAACTCGGAGTGATGATTCACACCCATGCTTCGGAGAATCAGACTGAATCCGGGATTGTGGAGCAGGATACTGGATTGCGGAATATCGCCTATCTCGATTCACTGGGTTTAACGGGCCCACATGTAGCACTCGCGCACTGTGTCCATGTCAGCGGTGATGAACTTGAAATCCTGAAACGCACCGGGACGAATGTGGCACACTGCCCCTCTTCGAATCTGAAGCTGGGATCGGGGATAGCGCCAATCAAAGAGATGCTTGACGCCGGAATCTCAGTTTCACTGGGTGCTGATGGTGCGGCCTGCAACAATCGGCTCGACATGTTTACAGAGATGCGCACGGCGGCGCTATTACAAAAAGCCTTGCACGGTCCTGAAGTTTTGCCGGCGAACCGGGCGCTCAGAATGGCCACGATCGATGGCGCACGTGCGATGGGATTAGATCGTGAGATTGGTAGTTTGGAGCCAGGGAAGCGCGCTGACGTGATCGTCCTCGATATCGCAAACTTACATTCGACTCCGAAGCCAGCGGATCTGGCGTCAACCATCGTGTATTCGGCACAACCTCACGATGTTCAGACTGCAATTATTGATGGTCGGTTGGTGATGAAGAATAGAGAATTGCTGACCCTGAACGAGGCTCAGGTGATTGCTGATGCTAATAATCAGGCCGCGGATCTGTTCAGACGAGCTGGCTTGGGGGTTGCGTAAATGTGGATAAGAAGCTGCGTGACAGGGAGGAGAGCTGGAAAAACGGGCGCCGAAAATAGCTGTGCCAGCTCGAAGGTAGCGACTGCGGGGGGCGCGATCGGCGGCCGAGCTGGCACTGGCGGGCACTATCAACTTGAATCGGATGGATTGTCTTGCGACTGGCTAACGTTTGGGCATCAGCCCCCACCCTCAACGTCAGGGATTATACACCTCTGGAAATTTCCGTCAACGACTTTTGTAACTAATTCGACAAATCAGTGGCAACTTTGTTGAATAGGGCTCAAGTTGACAGTAGTTTCGCTAAGTCCCTATACTACGCGCTCTTTACCCACCACTGGCCAGGTAGCTCAGTTGGTAGAGCGCGGCCCTGAAAAGGCCGGCGTCGGCGGTTCGATTCCGTCCCTGGCCACCATTTTCTTCCTCCTAAATCGGTAATCGTGAATCGTCCTCGTGAAGCCCTTCACGGAGCTGACGTGGGGGTCTGTTGACGCCACATTATCTCTTTCAACTTATCGACATTTTGCAGTCCGATCACCGTTTCCAGTAGTGCTTGATTCTTTCCGCGAGCATCGGGAAGGGAACATATTCGGCGCTGCGGCCGGCGCGCCTCATTTCTTCCACCATTCGCATCGCCCCGTCAGCATTTCGCGTATGAACCAAGATCGTTGACCCACGCTGGAGCTCCGGATTTGACGCCAGCCAGGCCGCCACAGCGTAACCTGTCCGTTCATCGTCGTGGTCGAACGAAGCGTAATGCTCAGGATGAAGGTCGTGATCGAGGAAGATTGCGTCGTAGGAATTTTCACTCAGCAGCTTTTGTGCCTGCGCAACATTCTTCGCGACGTGAATGAAGTCACCCTTGAATCGTACTGCAAACCACTTGTGCCGGCGGCTGTCGTCGTCCAGGAGGAACACGCGAATGGGATGACGCTCGATGGCAGTTTTGTTTAGACCGATTTTCTCCAGCAATGAATGTAACACTCGCATGCAATTCTAACCCGAACCTCCGACTGTGATAATGATTCGCACTATTGAGTAAGGGATTGTGTTGATAACTATATACCATCGAGCCGAGACAGGCACTCCGGAGACATTTAACATCATAAGGTGCCACTTCGTTGCGTTACTCATTTGCGATGTTATAATCCATCACGATTCAAGATGCAGACTCCAATGGGCACCGCAATTCTGAATGCCTCCTGAAAGCTCCAGCAAACAAGTTAACAAAATGATCGACAACGGCGGCGATGCTGTGGCGACCGAGGTATGTCCCGGTTGTTTTGGCACGGGTGTCAAGATCGTCGCGGGCAAGGGCGCGAAAATTTGCGACGATTGCCAGCAGCAAAGTGGTGACAGGTTACTTCAAGCAGCACACATTCCTCGTCGTTATGCAGAGTGTTCGTTTAGCAGTTTTCGCGACCCAAAGGGAACGGGATCCATCTACTGGGCGCTGATGAAGGCTAAGATGCTTGTTAACGAATATCCGGCAGTTGAAAAGGGATTGCTCTTGACTGGATCAGTGGGCGTGGGGAAAACCCACCTCGCAGTCGCGATTCTCAAAGGATTAGCGGCGAAGGGTGTTCCCGGACTGTTTTGTGAGTTTGGCTCCCTACTAAAACAGATTCAGGACTCCTACAATCCAATCTCCCAAACATCTGAGCTGAGAGTGCTGGCCCCAGTTTATCAGGCCGAGGTCCTGGTGCTGGACGAATTGGGTTCTACTGTCCCGACTGATTGGGTGCGCGACACGATGTATCAAATCATCAATAAGCGTTACAACGATAAGAAGCTGACAATCTTCACAACCAACTTTCGCGATGAAGCCCGACCGGACAAAGGCGCGGAGCCCGAGATGCTTCGACGGACGTTCAGCCGAAAGGTCGCGTCGGATCGCATTCAGGAAATGACTACGCTGGAAGACCGCATCGGTACCCGCCTAAGAAGCCGCCTTTACGAGATGTGCAACGTCGTTGAGATCGAAGGCGAAGACTTCAGAAAGACTCGTCAATAGGTGCGGTCGCAGAAACGATTCTCCAACCCCCACAGTTCAAACTCGATCTATTGCTGGACTCTCCGGACCGCAGTCGTGCGCTTAGTACCGGTTATGTATAATGCTTCGACGTTCCCAACTACATTTGCTTGAGAGATTGTTTCGTTCATCGCCGGCTACACAGCCTGCATCCTAGTTAATGCCCAAACGCACTGATATCCACACAATTCTCATCATCGGTTCCGGTCCGATCGTGATTGGACAAGCTTGCGAGTTTGACTACTCAGGTACCCAGGCTTGTAAGGCGCTTCGTCAGGAGGGCTACAAAGTAGTCCTTGTGAACTCAAACCCAGCGACGATCATGACCGATCCGGAAACCGCCGACGTCACTTACATCGAACCGCTGACCGTAGAAGCAGTCTCGGCAATCATTCGTCGCGAAAGACCGGACGCACTGCTGCCCACAGTGGGCGGCCAGACGGCGCTTAATCTGGCGATCGCCCTCTCGGATGCCGGCGTGCTCGACGAATGCAACGTCGAAATGATTGGCGCCAAACGTGAAGCGGTGAAAATCGCGGAGGATCGTCGACTCTTCAAAAAGGCGATGGATGAAGTAGGACTGCCGATGCCGCGCGGTGGTTTTGCCAGGTCCTGGGATGAAGCCCAGGCGATCGTCGAAACAACCGGATATCCCGCAATCATTCGCCCTTCCTTTACGCTCGGCGGAACAGGTGGCGGCACTGCTTACAACCCGGAAGAGTTTGAAGAGATCGTGCGCGCAGGTCTGGCCGCGTCGCCTATGCATGAAGTGTTGATCGAAGAATCAATACTCGGATGGAAGGAATTTGAGCTGGAGGTGATGCGCGATCTGGCTGACAACGTCGTCATCATCTGTTCGATCGAGAATTTTGATCCGATGGGCGTGCACACGGGAGATTCAATCACGGTGGCGCCGGCGCAGACACTGACCGACGTCGAGTATCAGAAGATGCGCGACATGTCGATCACCATCATTCGGAAGGTTGGTGTCGAGACGGGCGGGTCGAACATTCAGTTTGCGGTGAACCCTGACGACGGCGAGATTAGGATCATTGAAATGAATCCGCGCGTCTCGAGATCTTCAGCGCTTGCTTCCAAGGCTACAGGTTTTCCCATCGCCAAAATTGCGGCGAAACTTGCCGTTGGCTACACGCTCGACGAGATTCCCAACGACATTACGAGAAAAACACCGGCATCGTTTGAGCCGACGATCGATTACGTGGTGGCGAAGATCCCCAAATGGGAATTCGAAAAGTTTCGCGAGGCCGAAGATGTTCTCGGTACTCAGATGAAGTCGGTAGGCGAAGTTATGGCAATCGGTCGCACATTCAAAGAGGCTTTGTTCAAGGGATTGCGCTCGCTTGAAGCGGTAAAGCCACTGCGGCTGGAGGATGTTCCTGACGACGAATTGCAGCGAAAACTCGCGCGCCCAAACTCGCAACGCTTCTCTTACATCACCTACGCCCTCCAGCACGGTTGGCCAATCTCGGAAATCTACCGCCTATCGCGCGTTGACCCATGGTTTCTGGAGCAGCTCCAGGATGTGATGGAAATCCAGCGAGAAGTAGAAGGGATGAAGTTGTCTGAAATCCCCGCGGACCTGCTGCGAGTTTTCAAAGAAGCCGCACTCTCCGATCGACGCCTGGCCTATCTGACAGAGACTTCCGAAGATGAAGTGCGCGCTTATCGCAAGCAGATGGGAGTGACGCCTGTTTATAAACGGGTTGACACGTGTGGCGCGGAGTTTGAATCCTTCACGCCTTATCTCTATTCAACCTACGAATCAGAAGATGAATCAGCTCCGACTGATAGACGTAAGATCATGATCCTGGGCTCCGGCCCAAATCGCATCGGGCAGGGAATCGAGTTTGACTACTGCTGTTGTCACGCTTCGTTCGTCCTGCGTGACGAGGGCTTCGAGACCATCATGGTCAACTGCAATCCTGAAACAGTCTCTACCGACTACGACACTTCCGACCGTCTCTATTTCGAGCCCCTCACTTTCGAGGATGTGATGAACATCGTAGACGTGGAAAAGCCCGAGGGTGTGATTGTGCAGTTTGGCGGACAGACTCCTTTGAATTTGGCGATGCGGCTACACAAAGCCGGAGTTCCGATCATCGGCACAACGGCCGAATCGATCGATCTCGCCGAAGACCGGAAGCGTTTCGGATCGCTCTTGAATGAGCTGGGCATTCCACAGCCCGCGAGCGGTATGGCGGCCACTGGCGAGGAAGCGAAACAGATTGCTGCCGAGATTGGGTATCCGGTCTTAGTGCGACCCAGTTATGTATTAGGCGGACGGGCCATGGCGATTGTTTACGACGAAGAGAGTCTGGATGAATATGTGCGAAAGGCTGTCGGGTTCACTCCGGATCGTCCGGTCTTGATCGATAAGTTTCTCGAGCAGGCTGCCGAGTTTGACGTCGATGCCCTCGCGGACGAAACGACCTGCGTAATCGCGGGTATTCAGGAACACATTGAAGAGGCTGGCATTCACTCAGGCGACTCATCCTGCGTCCTCCCGCCAGTGCGCATCGATCCTGAACACATCGAAACGATGCGACATTACACCCGCACTCTTGCGACCGCTCTCTCCGTGCGTGGTTTGATGAACATTCAGTTCGCAATCAAGGATCATCGTGTTTACGTAATCGAAGTTAACCCGCGCGCGTCGCGCACAGTTCCGTTTGTTTCGAAGGCGACAGGTGTTCCTATCGCCCGAATCGCTGCGCTTGTGATGGCTGGAAAGCCGCTCGCTGATTTCGGTTTGCCTGAAAACCTGACAGTCAATCGTTTCTTTATTAAGTCCCCGGTATTTCCATTTGCGAAGTTTCCCGGCGTCGATCCGATACTCGGTCCGGAGATGCACTCAACCGGAGAAGTGATGGGAATCGGCGAGACCTTCGGTGAGGCCTACGCGCGCGCCATGATGGGCGCTGGTTTGAGTCTGCCGAAGCGTGGAACTGCTTTTCTTAGCGTCAACGACGCAGATAAGGGACAAGCGGTAATCCTGGCGCGCAAACTTGTGCGGCTCGGATTCGACATCATCGCAACGCTGGGAACCGCGCTTCGTCTGCGTGAGGTAGGACTCAAGGTCGAGAACGTATTCAAAGTTAACGAAGGACGGCCGAACGTTGTTGATCACATCAAGCGCGGCGAGGTTGCTTTAATCATCAATACGCCTCTCGGTCGTGCCTCGCATTTTGACGAACAGGCAATCCGGCGCGCCGCGTTGCAGTACAACGTTCCGTGCGTGACAACGATGACCGGAGCACAGGCGATTGTAGAGGCGATTGGGGCGCAAGCTGCGGGTGGTGAGATGAAGGTGCGTTCGTTACAGGAGCTTCATGCGGTTAGCAGTCCGGCCATGAAGTAGGAATCAATCACGGGGAGCCTGCCTTGGACATTAACAGCGAAGAGACAATTGACGCGATTCTTGATCAGTGTCGAACCATAGCAGTCGTCGGCCTGTCTTCTTCGCTGAGCAGGCCATCCCATAGTGTCGCGTCTTACATGAAACGCCACGGGTACAAAGTGATTGCTGTGAACCCGAATGAGACCCAGGTTTTTGGCGAGACTGCATACGAATCGCTTGGGGACGTTGGGGCTGAGATTGATTTGGTGGACATCTTCCGACGTTCGAGCGAGGCGGGCGCTGCCGTTGACGCAGCCATTGCGGTGAACGCGAAAGCAGTGTGGCTGCAGGAAGGCGTGATCGATGCGGCTGCTGCAAAGCGCGCCCACGATGCGGGATTGATGGTGGTAATGGATCGTTGCTGGTTGAAAGAGCACGCGCGTCGACGACGATAAGGATACTTGCCGCCTCAGTCGTTCTCTTATTCACACCGGGCTTCAGACCGGTGACTTGGTAACCTGGAATTGTGAAACCGTTTCAACGGTTTCCTCTTAGCACCTAGCCAGGCGAAAATAGAAGCACCCGTCCCAACAACCTGCTCTTTAGAAACTCCCAATTAATTGATTCTGATTTAAGGATTAGCCTCGATGAAAAAAGTTTCACTCATTGCATTACTACTACTAACTACTATCTCTCCTCTGCCTCTACTCGCTGACGAAGGCATGTGGACGTTTGATAACCCGCCTCGGAAGCAGTGGAAAGAGCGTTACAACTTCGAGCCCTCCGATGCCTGGCTGGAAAAGATTAGGCTCGCGTCTGTCAAAATCGAAGGCTCCTCCGGTTCGTTTGTTTCACCCAGCGGCCTCGTGCTGACGAATCAACACGTGGCCAGCGGTCAGTTACAGAAACTCTCAACGCCTGAGCGCAATCTCCGCCGCGACGGATTTCTCGCTCAAACTCAAGCCGAAGAATTGAAGTGCCCTGACCTTGAAGTCTCAGTGCTCACTTCCTTTGAAGATGTGACTCAGCGAGTTCAAGGTGCCGTTAAGGCCGGAATGTCAGACGGCGCCGCCGGTGACGCCCGCAGGGCGCAGATAGCCGCGATAGAAAAAGAGTCAACGGAGAAGACCGGTCTGCGCAGCGAAGTCGTGAAGATCTACAACGGCGGAGAGTACTGGCTCTACCGGTTCAAGAAATACACCGATGTGCGACTGGTGTTTGCGCCTGAGGAGCAGGCGGCTTTCTTCGGCGGCGATTACGACAACTTTACTTATCCGCGCTATTGCCTCGATGTCACGTTCTTCCGTGTTTATGAAAATGGACAGCCGCTGAAGACTGAGAACTACTTCAAGTGGTCTGCTGGAGGCCCTGCGGATGGTGAGTTTGTACTCGCGATTGGCAATCCTGGTTCAACTAATCGTTTACTGACCGTTGCGCAGCTCAAGTACCAGCGGGACGTGGGAAACCCTCTACAGATGCTTGTCTGGACTTCACGCCGTGAAGCTCTTGTCCGTTACGGAGCAACAGGTGCAGAAGCGACACGCCGAGCCCTCGCCACAGTTCGCTCGCTCGCCAACTCCATCAAGCGACTCACCGGTCAGCAGGAAGGCTTGAGCAACCCGCGGATGATGGCGAAGAAGGAAGAGGAAGAGAAAGCGCTGCGTGCGGAAGTGACGCGCCGTCCTGAGTTGCAGCAGGCTGTAGGGAGTGCCTGGGACGAGATCGCCGGTGCTTATACCGAACTACCCACTCATGCCAGGCGCAGTGCTTTCTCGACATTAACTTATTCACGCTTGGGTCAAATTGCTTCGACGCTCGTTCGTTATGCCGAAGAGTCAGGCAAGCCAAACGACAAACGCTATGACGAGTTTCGGGATTCGAAGCTCGAATCACTAAAGTTTGGACTCTTGTCTCCAGCCCCGATTTACCCCGACATGGAAGAAGCAATCCTCGCCGCGTGGCTGGCGGACGCGGAAAAGGCTTTGGGCGCCAATGATCCATTCGTCCGTGCCGCACTAAATGGGTCTTCTCCGGCAGCCGTGGCGAAGGCTGTGGTTGCAGGAACAAGACTGGGCGATGTGGCGGCGAGGAAAGCCTTGCTCGATGGTGGGGCGGAAGCGATTAACAAGAGCGATGACCCGTTAGTTGTGCTCGCGCGACGCGTTGAACCCGTGATTCGCGAGTCGCGGGCGTGGAATGAAGAAAAGATTGTGAATCTGGAAACAGTTGCCGGTCAGAAAATCGCGACGGCGCGTTTCGCCGTGTACGGACGCAACGTCTATCCGGATGCAAACTCGCAGCTGCGGATTAGCTATGGACGCGTTCTTGGTTATGAGGAAGATACGACACTCGTGCCATACAAGACGACGTTCAGCGGACTGTACGATCGGGCTGCGAGCTTTGATGAGAAGGTGCCGTTTGATCTGCCGCAGCGTTACAAAGATGGCCGTTCGAAACTCGACCTAAGCACGCCGCTGGATTTCGTTTACACAGCAGATACGATTGGCGGTAACTCAGGCAGCCCAATCATCAATCGCAACGCTGAAATTGTTGGTTTGAACTTCGACAG
>Ga0157380_10003869_pt1 | contig 10321 bp, 9 predicted proteins | sample S35metaG_FD_119757 | JGI IMG/M metagenome (GOLD analysis project Ga0157380, IMG submission 119757) | Switchgrass rhizosphere microbial communities from Kellogg Biological Station, Michigan, USA - S3-5 metaG | ecosystem: Host-associated > Plants > Roots > Rhizosphere > Soil | place: USA: Michigan...
CGGAAATGCTGATGTCGTACTCGGACGCGAAGTTCGTGACCGAAGACTACGCGCGCGAGCTGACGACGGCGCAGACCCAGGCGGTCGACGTCGACAAGATCGGCGATGACCCGCCGGTGCGCATCCGCGCGTGGCTCGCGACGGTCAGCGACACCGACATCCGCCTGCTCGATCAGCTGTTGATTCTCGATCTGTTCAGGATCGAAGTCCGGCCCGACGCGTGGGCCGGCGTCCTGGACACCGCGGTCGCCAACATCGATCAGCTCGTGCTCGTCGGCGATCTCTTTCGCGCGTCGCAGCTGCTCGAAGCAGTCGTCAAGGTCTCGAAGGACGACAGCTCGCCGTTCCGCGCCTCGGCCGCCGCTGGCGTAACCAAGCTCGTCGAAGGCCCGATGGTTCGCCACCTCGCGATGTTCATGCAGAAGGCGACGGATACCGAGTTCGCGATCGCGAAGAAGATGTGCACGACGATCGGCCCGTCGCTGGTCAAGCCGATGTCGGACGCGCTGATGGGCGAGGACAACGCGCGCATCGTGCGGCGCCTGCGCGACATCCTGGTTTCGTTCGGCCCGGCGGCGCGCGAATACGCCAACGAGTTGAAGAGCTCCCGCAATCCCGCGGTGCGGCGCGCCGCGATCGATCTGCTGCGCGGCCTGGCCGGTGACGCCGCCCTGCCCGATCTCCGCGTGATGCTCGACGACCCGGATGCCCAGGTGCAGCGCGAGGCGCTGCGCGCCATCATCCAGGTGGGCACCACCGAGGCATACCAGATGCTCGAGCAGGCGCTGAAGAGCGGCGCCGCCCACACGCGCGAGGCGATCATGCAGGCGCTCGGCGCGTTCCGCGACGAGAAATCCGCGCCGCTGTTCCTCCACATCCTGGCGAACACCGACTACAAGGGCGCGAACGAAGGGATCTACACGCAAACGATCGAATCGCTCGGCAAGGTCGCGCTCGACGATCGCACGGCGGCGGCGTTGAAGGACATCCTCTTGCGCGGCGAATGGTGGGCGCGCGGCCGCACCGCGCGGATCCGCACGGCCGCGGCGCGCGCGTTGCGGAGCATGGGCACCCCCGGCGCCGACCGCGCTCTCGAAGAGGCGATCACCTCGGGCCCCGGCGCGGTGCGCAAGATCGCGGTCGCGGCAATGGCCGAACCGGCGCCGCCGCGCCGCAAGAAAGAGCAGGCTGTGGCTGCCGAGGAAATCAAGTAATGGACCAGGTCTCGCGCCTGCGCGCCGCGGACGACCTGGTGCGCAAGCTGGCCGCGGCGCTTCGCGCCGGCCAGTTGTATGCGCCGTCGCACCCGCTCGTGCAGCGCGCCTTCGACACGCTCAATGAAGCACTCACGCAGCTGCTGACCGACCAGCCGACGATCGCGATCGGCATCATCGGCAACGAAATCATCGTCGGCGACGTGCCGCTGCCGCGCGCCGCCGAGTCGATGGGCGAAATGATTCGGCGCTTGAAGTCCCTCGGCATCGAGCGCATCGCCTTCGATCAGGGCGTCACGCCCGACGAAGTGCAGACGCTCGCGCTGACGATCGCGCATCCGGAACGCCGGCCGGGACAATCGGCGCCGGGCGTCGAAGCCGCGGATCCGCTGGCCGTGTTCAATAACCTGCCGCATATTCGCGTCGGCCGCATTCAAACCGAGGAAAAAAAAGAGACCTCGGCGGCCGACATCGCCACGATCCGCCGGCTGTATTCGGATGCGACCAACGTCGCCGGCTCGGTGTGGCAGAGCGCGCAAACCGAAGGGGTGCCGGATCCAAGGGCGGCGCGCGCGCTGGTCGATTCGCTCGCCCAGGCGGTGTCGGCGAACCGCACCGCGCTCATTGCGCTGACCGCGCTCAAGAACTACGACAACTACACGTTCACGCACATGGTGAACGTCTCGATCCTGACGATGTCGCAGGCCCGCGCCCTCGGCATCGACGGAGCGATTCTGCGCGAGCTCGGCCTCGCGGCGCTGATGCACGACATCGGCAAGGTGCGCACGCCGACGGAGATTCTCAACAAGCCGGAAAAACTGACCGACAGCGAATTCGCGGTGATGCGCATGCACGTCGTCGACGGCGCTGAGATCCTGCGCCGCACGCCGGAGATGCCGGCGATCGCCCCGGTGATCGCGTTCGAACATCACTTGCGGCTCGACGGCACCGGCTATCCGTTCGGCGTCTCGCGCAGCGGATTGAACGTCGGCACCATGCTCTGCAGCATCGCCGACGTCTACGACGCGATGCGATCGCAGCGCGTGTATCAGCAGGCGTTTCCGTCCGATCGCATCCTCGAAGTGATGAAGCGCAGCGACGGACAACAGTTCGATCAACACCTCGTTCGCCGCTTCACGCAGCTGCTCGGCATCTACCCGCCCGGCAACCTGGTGCGTCTCGACGATGGCGCCACCGCGGTGGTGATGGCGGTGCACGCGCCCGAGCCGTTCAAGCCGCGCGTGAAAGTGATCGTCACACCGAAGGGCGAGCGCATCGACACCCCGTACGAGATCAATCTGTGGGAAGTCGCCGACGACGCGCCAGGGCCGAAGAACGTCCGCGCCCCGCTCGATCCCGCCGAGCACGGCATCGATCCGCTCACGTATCTCTAAGTTTTCGAAATTACCGGACGGCGTTCCGGCCTAACATTGCGGTATGCATCCTTCGTCGTCGCCGCGCGCCCGCATGGGCGCGGCCATCGTTGCACTCATCGCGCTTGGCACGGCGATCGGGCATGGCCAACTGAACCCGTCGCCGGTCGCCAAAGCGATGATCCGGGAGACGGCGCTGCCGCCGATCGATCGCGGCCTGCGCGATCAGGATCCGCCGCGCGCCGCGCGCACCGGCGACGATGCCAATCGCGTCCGCTCGAGCCAGGGTGACACCCTTCCCTACGTGCGCGGATCGATCATCGTCAAGTTCAAGGACGACGCGACCCGCGGCGCGATGACGGCGGCGACCGCGCAGGTCGCGGGGACGATCGCCGATCGATCGTCCTGGGCCGATTTCGACATCGTCGACATCCCGGCGGATGTTGATGCGGAAGCCGCCGCCGCCGCGATGCGGGCACGGCCTGATGTCGAATACGCGCAACCGCGCTATCGCAACCACGCGATGGCGCGACCCAACGACACGCTCTACGGCAATCAATGGAACTTCCCCGCGATCGACATGGAGCGCGCATGGGATATTCAACCCGGTGCGTCAGCGGAGATCATTGTCGCCGTGCTCGACAGCGGCATGGCGTTCCAATCGGGCAGCGTGCGCTACATCTCGCGCTTCCCGTTTCGGGTGACGCCGAATGGGCCGCTGTATCCCGCGCTTGGCCAGGTCGATGTGCCGTTTGCGGCGGCGCCGGAGCTGGGCGCCAGCGGCTCGACGCGGTTCGCGTCGCCGCGCGATTTCATCTGGAACGACGATCTGCCCGTCGATCTCGACGGGCATGGCACGCACGTCGCTGGCACGATCGGACAACTGACGAACAACGGCAACGGCACCGCCGGCATGGCCTACAACGTGCGGTTGATGCCGGTGAAAGTGATCCAGGGAACGTGGGATGACATCTTCGGCAGCCCCTTCGTCGGCACCGATGACGTCGTCGCGCGCGGCGTCCGGTATGCCGCCGACAACGGCGCCAAGGTGATCAATCTGAGCATCGGCCGCGAAGAAGGCGGTCCCGCCCCCGTGGTGACCGATGCGATCCGATATGCGGTTGACCGCGGCGTCTTTGTCGCCGTGGCATCAGGCAACACGCGGGCGGATGGCAATCAGCCGAATCGGCTCGCGCAACCGGCGCCCGATATCGCCGGAATGGTCGCGGTCGGCGCCGTTGGCCGGACGCTAAATATCGCGTTCTATTCGACGACCGGTCCCTATGTGGAGCTGGCCGCGCCCGGCGGCGATCAGCGGCAAGGCGGCGTCAGCGCGGGCATCCTGCAGCAGACGCTCGATCTCGACATGCTCGAAACCTACACGCGGCCGCCGCGCGCCGATTCCTTCGCGTTCGAATACTTCCAGGGCACCTCGATGGCCACGCCGCATGTTTCGGGGTTCGCCGCGCTGCTGATGCAGCAAGGCATCACCAATCCCGCGGCGATCGAAGCCGCGATGAAACAGTTCTCGACCGATCGCGGCGCCACCGGCCGCGATGATCTCTATGGCTTCGGCCTGATCAATCCGCGCGCGACGTTGCGCGGCCTGGGCCTCGCGCGATGATGGCCGTGACGATCACGCGACGCCTGACGACTGCAGTCGCCGCGATTGCCTTGCTCGCATCCGCCGGCGTCACGGCCGCGAACGCGCAGGCCAAACCGCGTCTGCGCACGACGCCCGCGCGGCCCTCCCGCAGCGTCGAGATCGGCGGCTACGGCATGTTCGGCAACATCAACTTCACCGCCGCCGAGAGCTTCGATGCGATTCTCGGCGCGCCGTCGGGCCCCATCTTCGGTGGCGGCGCGCGCGTCGGGTTGCCGTGGGGCGGGCTGTTCGTCGACGTCGGCGCGTGGCGATTCCACGCCGACGGCGAGCGCGCGTTCGTCTTCCAGAACGAAGCGATCGGACTGGGAATCCCGGTTGACGTCACAGTGACGCCAATCGAGATCAGCGCCGGCTGGCGATTTCGCGTCCGGAAGCTGCCGAAACTGATCCCGTACATCGCCGGCGGCTTGACGTCGATGCGCTACCAGGAGATATCGGACTTCTCGACGCCGGCCGAAGACGTCGATGAACGCTTCAGCGGTTATCACGCGCTTGGCGGGGCCGAATACAAGATCACGCGCTGGCTCGGCGTCGCCGGAGAAGCGTCGTGGACGACCGTGCCCGACGCGATCGGCGAGGCCGGCGTCTCTAAAGCGTTCAACGAAACCGATCTCGGCGGCACAACGCTCCGTTTGAAAGTCACGATCGGACGATGACACCGTTCGAGCGAAGGGTCCTGACGCTCGTGTCGCGCATTCCGATCGGACGGGTCACCACCTACGGCGACATCGCGAGGCTCGCGGGCCGGCCCGGGGCGGCCCGCGCGGTTGGCAACATCATGCGGCAGGCCGATCGGCCGGGGCTGCCCTATCATCGCGTCATCGCCGCCGGCGGCGCGCTGGGCGGTTACTCGAGCCTGCCACTGAAGCGTTCGCTGCTCGCCGCGGAAGGCTTGACCGTGACTCCTCGGAGGGTGGTCGGCTTCGCGAAAATCAGGTGGAAACCCTCCTTCGCTCGCCGGGCTCGCTAGGCGAGCTACGGAGGGTCCCCCGTAGCGGCTGACAAAAACTGGCGGCCGTGGAGGGGGGATACGAACCATTTCGTTGGCTGACACGTCTTTGATGAACAGTCGTGACGCTTGGCTATCGTCTTATCAACCTCCCCTGACATGGTCCCGTCTAACCCTACAGGTGACGCGAAGAGCGCCGACCTCGATCTGGTTGGGCGCATCCGATCGGGTGACGGGGCGGCCTTCGAGACGTTGTACCGGCAGCACGCCACCCGGCTCTACAATCTGGCGAGCCGGATGATCGGCACGCACGGTGAGGCGGACGATCTCCTGCAGGACATTTTCCTGCTGGCGTATCGAAAGCTGGGAAGCTTCCGCGGTGAGTCGTCGCTCGGCACCTGGTTGTATCGCCTGGCGATGAACCACTGCCTCGACGTCCTCCGCAACCGCCAGACGCGGATGGGCCAGCAGACGGACTCGCTGGACGAGCCGGACGCGGTGCCGGTGGCGTCGCGGGTCCCGGTCCTCGGCGCGGTGAGCCGGATCGATCTGGAGCGGGCCGTCGAGTCGCTGCCGCCGGCGTGCCGGGCGGCGTTCCTGTTGCACGACGTCGAAGGATTCGGGCACCAGGAAGTCGGCACGATGCTCGGCATCTCGGAAGGGACGTCGAAGTCCCAAGTGCACAAGGCGCGCATGCGGATTCGTTCGTATCTGGCGCACGGGTTGAAGAAAAACTGAGAGTTGATTGCCTGATGGCCTGTTGGCCCGACGGCCTGATTGCCTGATTGCCTGATAGCCTGATGGCCTGATTATGAAGTGCGAAGACCTCAACGAAGCCCTCGTCGACCTGGTCGACGGGCGTCTCGACGGCGCCGGACAGCGCAGCGTCGAGCGGCATCTCGAGGGCTGCGAGAGCTGCCGCGCCCTTGTCGAGGATCTGCGCTCGATTCGCGCCGCCGCGTTCATGCTCGATCGGCGCGAGCCGAAGGCCGAGACGTGGTCGAAGGTACAGGCCGCGATTGCCGCGGAGCCGGCGCCCAAGGGCCGGCTGCTCGATATGAGCGCGGCGCGCCGCAGTTTCCGGGGCACGAACTGGCCGGTATGGCTGGGCGCCGCGGCGGCGTTGATCCTCGCGACGATGATCGGGCTGCTGCCGCTGATGAGCCGACCCGAGCCGGCGCACGACGACTCCGCGGAAGCCACCGCCGCCGATGGCACGGAAGCCACCGTCGAATCGGTGACCGCGGAATTCGAAGCCGCGGAAAAGCATTACCAGAAAGCGATCGACGATCTGCAGACGCTCGCCAGCAAGGACACCGGCGAGCTCGATCCGCAGGTCGCGTCGGTGCTGCAGAAAAACCTGACGGTGATCGATCAGGCGATTAGCGAGAGCCGCGAGGCGCTGAAAGCGCAACCCGCGAATGCCAGCGCGCAGAGCGGATTGTTCGAAGGATTGCGCACCAAGGTGGCGCTGCTCCAGCAGACGGTCGAACTGATCAACGAAATGCGGAAGGGCAATCAGGCCGAAGCGGGGCGTCGGGTGCAGACGCTGTCTCAATAACTGATTATGCGGATGTGTTCCAGGTTACGCGTTCCGGCTTCCGGGTTAGTGCTGGTGCTGGGGTGCTGCGCGGTCGCGTCGCCGGCTTCGGCCGCGGTCACTTTGCGCGGCATCGTGCCGGAAGATGGCCCGCGCACCGGCTGGCTCGAGCGCTACACCCAGGCCCGTGAGGGTCCCGAGCAGATCGAAAAGGTTTCGCAGACCTACAAGGTCGGCGACGGCGCGGCCCTGGACCTCTCGCATCTCGCCGGCGACATCCGCGTCACCGGCGGCACCGGATCGGAAATCAAGGTCGACGCCACCAAGCGCGTGCGGCATCGCGATCCCGAGCAGGGCAAGCGGCTGCTCGAGGCCTTGCGTGTCGACGTCAACAATTTCAACGGCCGCGTCGAAGTTCGGACGATCTATCCGCGCCGCGGATCATTCGGCAACAACGTCTCCGCCAGCGTCGACTACGTGATCTCGGTGCCGGCCGGCGCGACCGTGTCGCTCAAGTCGATCTCCGGCGACATCAGCGTCACGAACGTCAAGGGCGAGGTGCGCGCCGAGACCGTGAGCGGCGACGTCAACATCAACGGCACGCCGAACGTGGCGATCGCCAAGACCATCTCCGGCGACGTCACCGCGCAGAACATCGGCACGCAGACGACGCTGGTGTTGAGCACGATCAGCGGCACCGTGCTCGGCACGGGCCTCAAGGTACGCGCCCTCGAAGCGGGATCGGTCAGCGGCAACGTCCGGCTGGTCGGCTCCGACATCGAGCGGCTCGAAGCGAAATCGGTCTCGGGCAACATCGAATACGACGCGCCGCTCACCAAGGGCGGGCGCTACGAGTTCACGTCGCACTCGGGCAATGTTCGCATCGTGTTGTCGGGCAACACCGGCTTCGAGCTGGATGCGGATACGTTCAGCGGCAGTGTCCGATCCGACGTGCCCGTGACGCTGCGCGCGATTGGCCGAACCGAGCAGAACCGGCGCGGCAGTAACCGCGCGATCCGCGGGTCATACGGCGATTCCAGCGCCTTCCTGTCCGTCCGCAGCCACAGCGGGTCGGTGGTGATTACAAAGAAGTAGAACGGGGTTCCCCACTCCCAACTCATCGCTAGCCGAAGGGCCTGAGCAATGGAGCGGCACGCTTCTGGCATAATAGGCAGCGGAGGAAATCGCATGAAGGTCAGATGGCTCGTCGCATTCCTGTTGGCCGCATTCACGGGCGTCGCCGCCGCACAGCAGGGTCAGGTTCCGACGACCGAAACCGCGCTCGGTTCCGTGCGCATCCCCCGCGCCGTCAAGGCAGACGGTAAGGATTTGAAGGCCGGCACCTATCAGGTTCGGTTGACCGCGCAAGACGCGTCACCGACCGTTCCGGGCATCAAGATGGAGCGCTGGGTGGAGTTCGTGCAGGGCGGGAAGGTCGCCGGGCGCGAAGTCGTCAGCATCGTGCCGGGCTCCGAGGTCAAGGACCTGCAGCCGGGCCCCGATGCTCCGCCGTCAACGCGCGCGGGGTCGAAGGTCGAAATGCTCAAGGGAAATGATTACCTGCGCGTCTGGATTAGCCGCGCCGGCGTCATCTACCTTATCCACATGCCGCCGGCGTAGGGATTGCGGATTTCGGATCGAGTGGATCTCGGATTATTTTCAGATCGCTAAATAATCCGAAAGCCACGCGATCCGAGATCCGCAAGCGCCCTCATCCCCCAATAGACATCACATCGAATTGCTCGTGATGGAGGTGCACGTCGGGTTTCACAATGACGTCCCTCTGCAGCATGTTCTTCAGATCTTTCAGCACGCCCCGCTCTTCTTCCTGCAGAGCCCTCGCGATATCCGGATTGACGCGTAGCAGCACGCCCGGACCGTCGAGATCCGACCCGACCTTCTTCACTTCCGACAGGATTTCGTAGCACACCGTCGCGCTCGACTTGATCGTGCCGGCGCCCGAGCAGTACGGGCACGGCTCGGTGAGCACGCGCTCGAGGCTCTGCTTGACGCGCTTGCGCGTGACGATGACGAGGCCGAAGTCGGAGACCTGCAGCGCTTTCGACGGCGCGCGATCCTTGCGCAGCTCCTGCTCCACCGCCTGGAAGACCTTCTGGCGGTTCTTCTTCTCCTCCATGTCAATGAAGTCGCAGACGATGATGCCCCCCAGGTCGCGCAGCCGGATCTGCCGGACGATTTCCTTCGCGGCCTCGAGGTTGGTCTTGATGATGGTGTCCTCGAGCCGGCCCGCGGTCTTCTTGCCGACATAGCGGCCGGTGTTGACGTCGATCGCCACGAGCGCTTCGGTCTGGTTGATGACGATCGAGCCGCCCGACTTCAGCCACACCTTGCTGCGCAGCGCCTTGTCGAGCTCGGCCTGCACGCCGTACTCCTCGAAGATCGGGAAGTCCTTGTCGTAACGCTTCACGCTCTTGCCCAGGTCGGGCATGATGCGGCCGATGAACTCCAGCGCGCGCTGATGCTCGACCGGATTGTCGATGCGGATCGCGGTGTAATCGTCGGTCAACAGATCGCGCAGCAGCTTGGCGACGAGGCTGGGCTCCTGGTAGACCGTGACCGGCGAGCGGCGCTGCTCGCTGCGCTGCCGCATGTCGACCCAGATCTTGTAGAAGTAGTTCAGGTCGGCGAGGATGTCTTCCTTCGATCGGCCCGACGCGGCGGTGCGGATGATGACGCCGCCGCTGAAGCTATGCTGCTCGCGGAATTCCTTGACGATGCCGCGCAGGCGAGAACGCTCATCGCGGCTGTCGATCTTGCGCGAGATGCCGATGTGATCGACGGTCGGCATGAAGACCAGGAAGCGGCCCGGCAGCGTGACGTGGCAGGTCAGGCGCGCGCCCTTCGTGCCGAGCGGCTCCTTGGCCACCTGCACGATGACGTCCTGCCCTTCCTTCAGCAGCTCTTCGATCTTCGGCTCGGGCGCCCGCTTCTCGTCGTCGCGGTCGCGGCGCTCGCGGCGATCGCGGCCGCGCCGCTCCGGCGGAGCTGAAGATCCCTCGCCGGCAACACCATTGGCCGCCGCCGCGCCTTCGGCCCCATTGGCCCCATTGGCACCGTTGGCACCCCTGGCACCTTTGGCACCATCGTCGTCCTCGTCATCTTTCTCATACTCATCGAGATTGGCGATGACGTCCGAGACGTAGAGGAAGCCGTCGCGCTCGAGGCCGATGTCGACGAACGAGGACTGCATGCCGGGCAGCACCTTCGACACCCGGCCCTTGTAGACGTTGCCGACGACGCCGCGATTCTGTTCGCGCTCGACGAAAAGTTCAGCGAGCTGGTCGTCTTCGAGGATGGCCACCCGTGTTTCGTGGCCGTTCGAGGAGATGATCATCTCCTTGTTCATGACGCAAACTCCGCGCGGAACGTGGCTGCATGGCTAGTTCGTGAAGCGGCGCATTCTGACGTTGAGAATGAGCCCGAAACTGGCCAGCGTCGCGATCATGGACGAGCCGCCGTAACTCATGAGCGGCAGCGTGAGTCCCTTGACCGGCGCCAGACCCGCCGACATGGTGATGTTATAGATGACCTGGAACGTGAAGGAAGAGAGCACGCCCA
>Ga0157380_10003871_pt1 | contig 10320 bp, 6 predicted proteins | sample S35metaG_FD_119757 | JGI IMG/M metagenome (GOLD analysis project Ga0157380, IMG submission 119757) | Switchgrass rhizosphere microbial communities from Kellogg Biological Station, Michigan, USA - S3-5 metaG | ecosystem: Host-associated > Plants > Roots > Rhizosphere > Soil | place: USA: Michigan...
CCTAAAAATCCTTTTTCCTTTCCGGTCTCATGGTGATATACAAGGCTCATTCCTGGAATATTGAACATCGATTTGGAGGCATCTGTATTTTCACCAAGGTAATCCGATGAAAAATTGCTTGTAGTCAGGCCGGGGCTAAACGTAAACTCAGACCGATTGTACATTCCCAATCCAGCCGGATTTGAGAGCGCGGAACTATAGTCGCCACCTAGCGCCACCTGAGTACCACCAAGGGCCTGAATGCGCGCACTTCCACTGGGTCTTGTGCGGCTGAACAAGAGGGCATTGTCAATGAAATCCTGCGCATAACACACGGATCCAAGAGACATGAGAGTGACTATGAAGACAAACTTCTTCATTTTTTATACTAAGAATAAGTGTTAATTAATTGCCGCGGCCTGACGATCTTGAACCCGTGCTGGATGAACCGGAGCTGGACCCGCCACTATTCCCGCCAGAATAGGAACTGCCGCTGCTTCTTCCGGTATCATAACTCCTTGAGGTGTTACCCGAATTTGATTCGTTCCACGAACTCCGCGTGTTGCTTTCCCATGAAGACCTTGAATTACCATTCCCGGAGCTAGGATTGCTATACGACGAACCTTGCTGTGATTGATATCTCCAGCCCCTATTGTAATAGTCTGATTGGGTGTTCGATGAAGAGCTTGTTCTGCCTCCTAAGGTCGGGCGTTCATTAGTATTAGTCTCGACAGCTTGCCTGTTATATGAACGTGCAACTCGACCACCATTATCGCCACTTAGCTGGGTGCTGCGGGAGCCACGTTTACCATATACCGGACCGTGAAAACCAGATTCCACTACGACGACCTTTGTTGGATAATAACCATATCCACCATAATATGACGATCCTCCGTAATATGGATAACCCCAGGCAGCCCAAGAGTTATAAGGATTATACCCATAATTTCCATATCCAAAATTCATACCCCAACCATAATTATAAGAGCTTCCCCAATGATAGCTGAAGGAACTAGACCAGCCTGACGCATAGTAAGGATTACACCATGGATTTGACCAGCTGTCATATCTGCTTCCATAATACGGGCTGTTGAATGAGTTGATGTACGGATCATAGTAATTGCTACCATACCAAGGGTTGCTATACCAGTTGTTGAAACTATTGTTCCAATTGTTATAGCTGCTTGCGTTATTGTATTTATAGTTATTGACGAAATAGTCTTGATTGTCGGCTTGAGCGGTCTGTGAGTTCGTCCGAGCCTGATACTCCGGATTCACGTTGCGGGCTGAATAACTGTCCGTGGGGTTAACGGCTTCATCAGGCACCGTTTGCTTCTTGGTCTTCTTGATGCTCGCCGAAACTTCGCTCGCTTTCGCCGCATTGACTTTCGCACGATCCTTAGAATTAAAATACATGTCATCATTCTCCACCCCTTGCGCCAATGCGGCAACGGTAAACAACAATGAAACTAAACTCAATAACACCCCTTTGCTTTTCATACCTTATCTGGTTTTTGGTCTTCCTTTAATAAAACGTTAAATCGTTCGAAAAGTGTTGATAAAGCTACAAAATTTACGCCGTATTTGTTCCGACTAAAATTATATTTGCGGTTCGTTTTACAAAAAGAATCAATAATTATACCAGGCAATGGGGAAAGAAATACCAACTCGGGCGGAAGATTATTCATCGTGGTACAATGAATTAGTGAAGAAAGCGGATTTGGCTGAACATTCCGATGTACGGGGCTGCATGGTCATTAAGCCCTACGGGTATAGTATTTGGGAAAAGATGCAGCAGGGCCTGGATAAGATGTTCAAAGACACAGGGCACGTTAATGCCTATTTCCCCCTTTTTGTTCCAAAAAGTATGTTTGAGGCGGAAGAGCAGAATGCCGAGGGTTTTGCGAAGGAATGTGCAATTGTGACACATTATCGCTTGAAAACAGATCCACAAAACAAGGGCAAACTAATAGTGGACCCGGACGCGAAGCTGGAAGAGGAACTGGTTGTTCGCCCGACCAGCGAGGCCATCATCTGGAACACCTATAGAAAATGGATTCAGTCCTACCGGGATTTACCGCTGTTGATAAATCAATGGGCTAATGTTGTTCGGTGGGAAATGCGGACCAGACTTTTTCTGCGCACCTCAGAATTCCTTTGGCAGGAAGGACACACTGCTCATTCGACAGAAGCTGAAGCAATACGTGAAACAGAGCTTATGCTCGATGTTTATGCTGACTTTGTGGAAAGCTTTATGGCGGTGCCTGTGATAAAAGGCAGGAAGTCGGCGGGTGAACGATTTCCCGGGGCCGTCGAAACGTATTGCATTGAAGCCATGATGCAGGATGGAAAATCATTGCAGGCCGGGACTTCGCACTTCCTCGGTCAGAACTTCGCGAAGGCTTTTGATGTAAAGTTTGCCAGTAAGGAAGGAAAACTGGACTTTGTCTGGGGAACATCATGGGGCGTCAGCACGCGGTTGATCGGTGCCTTGATCATGGCCCATTCTGATGATGAGGGACTCGTACTGCCTCCCAAACTTGCGCCGATTCACGTGGTGATCGTGCCCATTTTCAGAAATGAGGAAGAGTTAAAGAAAGTTACGGCCGCCATCGATCCAATTGTGAAAGCGCTTCGGCAATTAGGCTATGCTGTGAAATTCGATGATCGGGATACACATAAGCCTGGTTTCAAGTTTGCCGAATGGGAGTTAAAAGGCGTGCCAGTGCGACTTGCAATTGGACCTCGGGACCTTGAGAATGGTACCGTGGAGGTTGCGCGCCGCGATACGAAGACCAAGGAAACCCGGAAGCTAGACGAAATTGCGGGCGAGATTCCCAAACTCCTCGACGCCATTCAGGATGGTATGTTTCAGAAAGCGCTTGCATTCAGAAATAGTTTAATTACCGAAGTAAATTCCTACGAGGAGTTTAAACGCGTCCTCGACGAAAAGACTGGCTTTGTATTAGCCCACTGGGACGGAACATTGGAAACGGAAGTCGCCATTAAGGATGAAACGAAAGCTACCATCCGCTGCATTCCGCTCGACGCAAAACTGGAATCAGGTGTGTGTATTTATTCTGGAAAACCCTCTGATAGAAGGGTTTTGTTTGCCAGGGCTTACTAAAATGTCGGCCGGTTTTACCCTTTTTGATAAGTAGATTATTAGGAAAATAATCCTCACATTCGTAGTCCCTTAAACGAGTTTCTGGATGTTAATGTGGATTATTATCATATCGTTACTGGCAATAGGCTTGAGCCTGATTATCGTTGAACTTGTGTTTATTCCAGGAACCACGGTGGTAGGGTTGCTTGGCGTCATCTTCTCCGTTGTCGGGATCGTCGTCAGCTATCGTCACTTCGGAAATGACGTAGGTTTCTATATTTTAGTAGGAACTGGTGTCTCAACACTTCTGGCGTTATTCTTTAGTTTCCGTTCGGGCGCCTGGAATCGGTTTTCGCTGAAATCCTCGATCGATAGTAAGGTCAACGAGGATATGTTGAAAGTCTTGAATGTGGGTGATGAGGGAACTGCCAGGTCAGCGTTAAGGCCCGGAGGAACAGCGGAATTCGCAAATCAAAATTATGAAGTCCGGACCACCGGATCTTTTGTCGATAGTGGTACCCGCGTGAAAATTATACAAATTCAGTCCAATCAAATTATCGTTGAACCCTTAATCAATTAAAATATACGTATGGAAGCTGCACCTTTGTTAGTACTGGTCTTCGGTTGTATCATCTTATTCTTCCTGTTTCTTTATTTTGTTCCGGTGAATCTCTGGATCACCGCCAGATTTTCCGGAGCGAAGATTGGCTTGCTGGGCCTGATTTTAATGCGAATTCGGAAAGTGCCTCCTCGTATTGTTGTCGATTCCCTAATTACTGCAACGAAGGCAGGCTTACAAATTACTTCAAACGACCTCGAAACACACTATCTGGCTGGAGGTAATGTTCCCAATGTTATACGTGCCTTAATCTCTGCGGATAAAGCAAATATCACCCTGAGTTTTAAACAAGCTACTGCCATCGACCTGGCTGGACGCGATGTCTTTCAAGCTGTTCAGATCTCAGTTAATCCAAAAGTTATCACTACGCCGAAAGTAGCGGGGGTTGCCTCTGATGGTATCCAATTGATTGCAATTGCACGAGTGACCGTTCGGGCAAGTATCGCTCAGTTAGTTGGGGGTGCCGGTGAAGACACAATCCTGGCGCGCGTCGGAGAGGGTATTGTTTCATCTATTGGCTCTGCGAAGTCTCACAAAGAAGTATTGGAAAGCCCCGATAAGATATCCAAGCTGGTTCTATCGCGCGGCCTGGACGCAGGAACCGCTTTCGAAATTCTATCAATTGATATTGCCGATGTTGACGTCGGTGCGAACATTGGCGCAAAATTGCAAATCGATCAGGCTTCCGCTGACTTAAAAGTTGCCGAAGCACGCGCCGAAGAAAGAAGGGCGATGGCCGTCGCGCTCGACCAGGAAATGAAAGCTAAAGCACAAGAAGCCCGGGCAAAGGTAATTGAGGCGGAAGCTGAGATACCAAAAGCAATCGCCTCGGCTTTTGAAAAAGGAAATTTGGGCATCATGGATTATTACAAAATGCAGAATGTTCAATCCGATACTGAAATGCGACAGGCGATATCCGGTTCGGGAAAGACATCCTCAGGGGCGCCTAAGAAGGACTAGAAGGGCGCAAGACATTGCGTCCGGCATATAATCAAAATTTCACGGCAGTCCATTCTGATCGGGTCATCGCAAAAAAGATGTTATTGGATGGTGCGTACAATAGGTAGTCGTATATCAATGGTATGGTGCTGATGCCTTGCAAAGTGATCGCACCATATTTGCCGTCGCGTTCTACAATGATGTATCCGTTGTTGAGATCCACAAGTCTGTGAAACTTTGGATTGACCAATACTTTTCCGAGCGGATCCGCAAGTCCGACCAATCCATTTTGCTTGATCACAATATTCCGATGTGGTAAAACGGAAACCGATTCGTATCGCGGTAAAAGTACTTGTTTGCCAGTCTTATCCAGTACGCCGTAAAATCCTTTTTGTTTGATTACTGCGAGGCCATTTTTGAAATCAAATACTTCATCATAGGTGGGTTGAATAGCAATTCGATCGTCGTGGCCGATGAATCCCCACTTACCCCTGATCTTCATCGCTGCAAGTTCATCGCTGAAAGGTCGAATGTCATCGTATCGATTGGCAATTCTCAATCTGCCTTGTGAATCGACGAAGCCGTATTGTCCATTTTTTTTGATGCCTCTTAATCCTTCGGTTTCAGGATAAATTTTCTCAACCATGTCTGGAATGATCTTCCGATCGCCAATCACGCCATTCATTCCTATTACCCAAATCGTGCCGGAGGGAAGATATTCCAGCAAGTTGTTGTCCTGAAGTTCAAGCCTGTTTTCTGAAAAATAAATGATGCTGTTATCGAAGGATTTTAAGTAGGTGGTTTTCGGAGTATACTCGAGGAACCGGTCTTCAGCGATGAGACGAACCTTTTTTGACCTGGGCGGCACAAGCCAACGCTCAGACTGGTTAACAATACCATACTGCCCATGGAATTTTACCACAACGTTATTGTTAAGCTGCTGGAGAATGGAATCGTACGTGCAGGAAAGTATTTCCTTTCCTGAGGTTGCTAGTGCGCCCCAGAAATTTCTTACGACGACGGGAAAGAATTGTCCGTTGTAGGGAAGAATAAGATCATAAGGCTTTTGATGAATTGGGTTGCCTATAGAATCCAAAAGAATCCATTGATCTTTGCCGCCTTGTCTAAGGTTCGAAACAAAATGGTTATTGTCCCATCGAAGCGCTGAATATTTTGGCTCAACGACGACAGTGCCATCGCACCTGATCACGCCGTATCGCTGGTCAACAGAAAAAATCGCCTTGCCATTTATAAAATTTTCAAGGGTATGGATTCTTGTATGGGATATTGCTTTTAAGTTGTAATCGGTAATTTGTATGTTCCCCGAAGCGTGGATCTTTAATAAGTTCTTACGGATTTCTGCAATCGAGTCTGCCTGGAATTTTTGCTGAAGTTTATTTTGTCCGTCAAGAAAAAACCAGGTCGCTGGCTGTCTTGAAAAAACGGAACCATCTTCATTAATTTTAATCTCCTGGTGTTTTGGTTCGATTTTAATAATGCCATCTCTATCCATTAAGCCTTGCTGCGATCCGCTATAAAATATGACGTATTGTTTTTGGAAAGGTAAGATGTCGTCAATGGTAAAGTTTGTGAGTTGCCGCCCGCTATCAGTAAACAGAGCCCACTTGCCATCAAAATTTTCTGCAGCATAGCGAAGACTTCCAAGGGATCGGATGTCTTTGAATTGCTGCGGAATCAAAACTTTGTTCTCCAGGTCGATTAGCCCATACTTAAATTGATTGTCAATCCTGGAAAAGACGATAGCACGAAGAGACGATAACTTGATATCATCGTACTGAAATGGAATTACCTCTTTGCCCGATGTCGTAATCGCGCCGGCAAGCATTCGCAGCGTGCTAGGCGATTTTTTTCGCACGATCAGCAGCGAGGCATCTGCCGGTGAAATCTCTTCAAACTCAGCTTTGGTTAATAGATGATTCGCAAGGCTTATTAGTCCCCACTTACCTTGAGATCGATAACCAGTGGCATTGCTAAGCACAGAAAATACGCCATCGCTCCAACCCAAAGCCTCATACTTCGCGGGAATTAATACCTTACCGCTCTCGTTCTTTAAGCCAACCTTACCATTATCTTCAAAAATGCTGTAACCTTCGGCGATTGAAAAAATGGGCAGTAATAAAAGGCAAAAAATATACTTCACGCGCTTCATCTGATTACAAATTTAGGTCAGAAAATGGAATCAAATAATTTTTATGAAATTTGTCCGCCGGATGGAGGGGGAGGGGATGTAAGATACTTACCAATTAAAAACAAAAGTCAATGTACGTACAGCAACTATACACGAATTGCCTAGCGGAGGCGGCCTACTACATCGAGTCGGAAGGCGAGGCTGCGATTATCGATCCGCTGCGGGAGACGGAACCCTATATTAACCTTGCTGAAAGTCGGGATGCTACCATAAAGTACGTTTTTGAAACCCATTTCCATGCTGATTTTGTCTCAGGGCATATCGATCTTTCGCGTCAGGTGAACGCGCCCATCATCTATGGCCCTGAAGCGAATACCAGTTACAAGGTCTATAATGCAAAAGATGGCGAAGAATTTAAATTGGGCAAGGTGAGAATACGTGTTCTTCACACGCCGGGGCATACGCCTGAATCCTCCTGTTATCTGCTCATCGACGAAAGAGGTAACGACTATGCGGTATTTACCGGTGACACTTTGTTTGTCGGCGACGTTGGTCGACCGGATTTGTTGGATGGCGTGATGTCGAGCGAAACACTCGCTGGCATGCTGTATGATTCTCTTCAACAAAAAATAAAAACACTGTCCGATCGGGTCATTGTGTATCCTGCACACGGCCCCGGATCCGCCTGCGGCAAAAGCATCGGGTCGGAAACATTCAGCACCATCGGTGAGCAAAAGAAGTTCAATTATGCATTGCAGGATATGACGCGCGAAGACTTCATTTCAAAAGTTACGGAGGGAATCTTGCCACCACCTCAGTATTTTTTTGAAGACGCCCGGATCAATAAAACGGGATATGATCCAATAGAAGATGTGATCCGCGAAAATACGCAACCCTTGACAGTAGAAAAATTCAGACATGCAGTCGCAGACGGCGCTTTGATCCTGGATACGCGAAAAGCCGATGAATTTGAAAAAGGGTTTATACCTGGATCAGTCAATATCGGCCTCAATGGACAGTTTGCAGTGTGGGTTGGAACACTCATCGATATTCAAAAAGAATTGGTTTTAGTCACCGAACCTGGCAGGGAAGCTGAAACGGTTTTACGATTGGCACGAGTCGGATATGAAAAAATTCTTGGTTATTTGAAGGGGGGCGCCAAAGGCTATGATGGTCCGTTGGAAAGAATACGGTCCATATCGGCGCAGCAAATTAAGGAGACTGCGAATCAGGGCGCTGTCGTGCTGGACGTTCGGAAACCTAGCGAGTGGAATGTTAGCCACATAAAGGACGCCGTATTCTTACCCCTTGCCAATTTCCCCCACAACCTTTCGGATCTAGACAAAGATGAAAAATACATCGTCCACTGTGGTGGAGGTTATCGCTCGATGACGGCAATTTCAATCATGAAAACACTGGGCTTTAAGGATTTGATAAACATTACAGGCGGATTTGGTGCCATGCAGAGCGCTGGACTGGAAACCGTGAACGATGAAATCATGGCGTAATTCAAATCATCAAATCGCTGCTACAATCGATTGAAGTAGATCAATCCAAAATTGATGGATTGAAATCAGGCGACAATCATGAATCTGTTTTTAAAATGAAGTATTATTAAGATTAATTCACTTCATTTTCATGGCTATCAGAGTCGCTATCCGGCACCAGACCTCCTATCAATATGATCGGCTTGTAAATTTATCGCCGCATACATTTCGGCTACGGCCCGCAGCGCATTGCCGCACTCCTATTTTATCCTATTCGTTAAAGATAAAACCGGAAGACCATTTCATAAATTGGCAACAAGATCCCTTCGGGAATTTCCTGGCGCGTGTTGTCTTCAATGAAAAAACGACGTCGCTTCGTTTTGAAGTTGAAGTTATCGCCGAGATCATTGTCATCAATCCTTTTGATTTTTTTATCGAGGAATATGCCGAAAACTTTCCCTTCTCGTATGATGATCAACTCAAGAAAGAACTAGCCCCGTACAGGGAAGTTACGGAAGGTGGCGCCGCGTTCGATGCGTTGGCTCGTGACCTTAAACCATCAGAAAAACTCAGGACGATTGATTTCCTGGTAAAGATCAACCAGGCGATTCAGGAACGTGTAAATTATACCATAAGGTTGGAGCCTGGAATTCAAACCTGCGATCAAACGCTGACGCGTCGAAGTGGGTCTTGCCGGGATTCTGCCTGGCTGTTGGTACAACTTCTGCGAAAGCTGGGATTAGCAGCACGGTTTGTTTCGGGGTACTTAATTCAATTAAAAGCCGATTCAAAAGCTTTGGACGGACCGTCCGGAACAGCAGTGGATTTCACGGACCTCCACGCATGGACGGAAGTGTATGCCCCAGGTGCGGGGTGGATCGGGTTGGATCCAACGTCAGGGCTGTTCGCCGGTGAAGGTCATATTCCACTGTGCTGCACACCTGATCCTGTAAGTGCCGCACCCGTTACGGGAATGACCGACAAATGCGAAGTTACTTTTGATTATAAGAATGAAGTCTTCCGCATCCATGAGGATCCACGCGTCACCAAACCCTACAGCGAAGAGCAATGGGCTTCAATTCTTGCCGTTGGACAAAAGGCAGACGAAGATCTCGCCCAGGGCGATGTAAGGCTAACGATGGGCGGCGAGCCAACCTTTGTTTCTGTTGACGATATGGAGGCGAAAGAATGGAATACCGCTGCAGATGGTCCTCAGAAAAGAAAATTGGGATTAGATCTGATCAAGCGGCTGAAAAACTCTTTTGGTCAGGGTGGCTTTGTTCATAAAAGCACGGGAAAATGGTATCCTGGTGAACCGTTGCCACGGTGGCAATACGGGGCGTTTTGGCGTAATGACGGATACCCGATTTGGAAAAATGACAATTTACTCGACCTGGATGATAAAGATTCGGGAAGCACCATTGAAGATGCAAAGCGATTTGCTTCGACCTTGACGAAGTTCCTGAGTATTGCCGAGGATTATGTGCATCCCGCGTTTGAAGACGCCTTGTATTTTATATGGGAAGAAGGCAAAGTGCCACTCAATTTGGATCCCTACAAAGCTAATCTTCACGATCCGTTGGAGCGGAAAAAGCTCGCGGATGTTTTAGCGCAAGGCATGGACCAACCTGTTGGCTATGTCATTCCCCTCGAATGGAACCATTGGACAAACAGATGGATCTCGTGCAAATGGCATGTGCGGAGTGAACGATTAATTCTGATTCCTGGAAACTCGCCTGTCGGGTTACGCCTTCCGTTAAAGTCAATATTATACGTCCAGCCTCACAAAGAGCAACGAAAAGTTGAACGCAGCGCGTTCGAGGAATTACCTGCGCTCGATGATTTCCATACCACAGTACAACATAGATACAATGCTCCGCTACAGGCCGCCGAAGTTCCGCTGGAATTCTTCACGGCAACGAAGAAAGACAAATCTAATGGAACGGAAAAAAACAAAAAGCCTGAGCCGTCCAAAAAACTTCCGGAAGAAGATACCCTTGTTAAAACCACGTTTGAGGCCCACGTAGTCAAAACGGCATTA
>Ga0157380_10003872_pt1 | contig 10319 bp, 5 predicted proteins | sample S35metaG_FD_119757 | JGI IMG/M metagenome (GOLD analysis project Ga0157380, IMG submission 119757) | Switchgrass rhizosphere microbial communities from Kellogg Biological Station, Michigan, USA - S3-5 metaG | ecosystem: Host-associated > Plants > Roots > Rhizosphere > Soil | place: USA: Michigan...
ACTGAGAGTTGGGAGGATGAAGGACGCAAGTTCTCAAAGTGTGCCTAAAGGAAAACACACTAACTCCAAAGGCTACGCGAACGGCAAACTGAGTGAGTTGAGATTTATGAAGCAGCTATATGAAACAGTGGTCCTGTAGAGACCACCCGCTTCATGTGGGTGGAGCGTCAATTTCAGCCTACACACCAGTATTAAAACCTCGACGGGCCGCGCATGCAGTAGAGTCGACGACGAGTATTCCGCTATCCGAGCTGCAAGCGTTATCGCCGTGCGACATGTCACTCTCTAGCGAAAGCACACTCAGAACTTAACTAGACGGCCCGGAAAACTTTGGCGCTGCAATCGCTATTACCAAATCATCGTTCTCTCGCTTTTCCTCGTAGTAAAGTCCCCTTAAGTTTTCTCCAGACATGAAGAAATGAACGTGACGGTTGGGCTGGCCAAGGATCCGGAAACTAACAAGGTTGATTTCGGTAGCTACCTGGTCAGATTCTGCGGTAATCGGCATCAACGTTTGAGGGTTACCCGTAATGCTTATCGTCAGTTGACCTCCCACGATCTCTACCACCGCCTCCTTAAAAGAAGGCTCAGAAGAGGAGAAAAACTCGTACCTACCAACAAATCTGGTTAGATCTTTGGCTGGCGGCAGAATTTCTCCTTCACGCCCGTTGGCGGCGGTTGATTCAGGTCGTAAGCTCTCTTTGACGTTCTCGGACTGGACTCCCTTTGTGAAAAGAGGGAGCTTGATGTGGCGTTCGCTCCTCCCCGGCTGTAGCGTTATAGAGTGAGATTCTCCTGGGCTGACTGCTGCCTCTTTGCTTCAGAAGTCTTTGTTCCTATACTTCCTGCATTCCTTCGGGGCCGAGGTGTCGGGCCGAATGTCTTGTCAGACACGCTTTTCTCATTTAGTCGCTCGGAAAGTAGTGAGCGAACGATGAAATTCTTCTGAAATTCTTACTGAACCCCTGCATGGGGGGTCTCCCACACCCGTGATCGACTTATCTGGCAAACCGATTTACCGATTTGAAGATGTTGAAATTGATGCTTCGCGGTGTTCAATAAAGCGGAATGGGCAGGAGGAGCGCCTCCGGCAGCAAACCTTTCAAGTGCTTCTCTACTTGCTGGAGCGGCGCCAGCGGTTGGTGACCAAAGAAGAACTGATCGAAAACGTCTGGCACGGAATCGCAGTCACCGATAACGCCTTGGTGCAGTGCATCGGAGACATCCGCCGCACGCTGGGAGACGACTCACGCCATCCTCGATTTGTTAGGACCTTCCCAAAGCTTGGATACCACTTCATTGCCGCTGTTCAAGAGGTAAACCCAAATACGTCGGCATCAATAGAGTCTGAGGAGGTTACGAGACTACCGGTTGAGATCGATGACAAGTTAGGCGACGAACCTAAACGGCGTACAGCGCTCATCGCGTTCGAGGCAGGATCAACGAAGCTCTGGATGATTCTCGCCACAGTTCTTCTTGCCATTGTTGCCGGCGGACTCTACTCCTACCGAGCACAACGCTCGTGGAGATCTGATCAACGATTCGCCGAGGTCACGGTACCGGATCTAGCGGGCAAGAGACCGCTTGTGGTGCTTGACTTCGACAACAGGTCGGGCAGTAAAGATCTCGACTGGATGCGTGCCGGACTCGCTGACATGCTTATCACGAACCTGTCCCGCTCTAACAAGCTTGCGGTGCTCAGTCGCCAGCAAGTTCATATGTTACTGGCACGACTCGAGCGTCCGGCTGACTCCGACATTCGCCTTGATGAGGCCCTGGAGATCGCGCGCAGAAGCAAAGTGGAAGTCGCTGTACTTGGCAGCTTCGCAACGCTCGACGGGAGAGTTCGTGTGGAAGCTCAATTGTACGACGCCCGCAACGGCCAGCTTCTGGCGGCGGAACACTTCGTTGCAGAAAGACCAAATCAAATTCTCACTCAGGTTGATCTCCTCTCCCTAAAGCTTGCATCGCACTTGGGAGCACCTGCCGAACAGCAGATGGAAGCGAGCTTAGCGGACGTGATGACCGACAGCCTCGAGGCCTATCGCTACTATTCGCTGGCGCTCGAGAAGGCGCAGGCGTTAGAGAACAGGGAAGCCATCCAGCTCCTCGAAAAAGCAGTCGCGCTTGATCCGGAGTTTGCCATGGCCCACGCTCGGATTGGGTATGTGTACGCACTCTCCTGGTCGTTCGCTGATAAGGCCAAGCCTCATCTGGAGAAAGCGTTCCAACTTTCCAACCGCTTAACCGAGAAGGACAAACTGTATATCACCGCTTGGTATGCGACTGCTAATCTGGATTACGCGAGAGCAACCAAGGTGTTTCGTGAGATCGTTGCCCGGTATCCAATGGAGGACGAGGCTTACTGGAGACTTGGGCGCTTGCTTCAAGGAGAGGAACGCCTTGACGAGGCGCTTGAAGTTGCCCGACAGGGACTGGCCGTGGACCCGGAAGCCAAGAATCTTCACAACCTCCTGGGTAATGTCTATTCAGAACTTGGCAAACACGATCAGGCAATAGCTGCTCACCAACAGTACGTCGCTCTCGCGTCCAATGTGCCGAACGCACATGATAGTTTGGGAACGACGTACCAGTGGGCCGGGCGTTACGGGGAAGCAATAGAAGAATTCAAACGTGCGCTCACCCTGGCTCCCGAGTTCGAGGTGGCGGTTGTGCATCTCGCAAACGTCTATTTCCAGCAAGGCCGTTATCGGGATGCCCTGAAGCAGTACCGCAGATACATTCAGATCGCGCCGTCGAATCTCGAGCGGGCACGCGGTTACGGTTGTATGTCGCACGTTTACTTGAAGATGGAAAATATCAAGCGCGCCGAACAGGCCGCGAAGGTGGCGTTGAGGTACGACACAACGTCCGTGTGGTATCGACTCGCGGTTGCGTTGGATCGCAAAGACCTGGCTACGGCGAAGGCCCTCGAAGACCAGGTCTTCGCAGAGTCGCCATATACAAACCGCGGTACAAGGTTGCCGCCGCGATTCATTTCTTACATTCGCGGCTATATCAACCTCCGGTTCGGTAAGTCAGCAGAGGCCATTGAGAACTTCAAAGACGCGCTGCGACACCGACCACCGACATGGAACATTGATACTTATGAAGATTGTCTGGCCAACGCCTACCTGGAGTTGAGTCGACTGGATGAAGCCATCGCCGAATATGAGCGCATCCTGAAATTGAACCCTAATTATCCGCTGGCGAATTATCGTTTGGCCGAGGCTTACGCTCGGAAGGGACAACTGGATCTTGCCAGGGCCTCATATGCGCGCTTTCTTCAAATTTGGGAAGAGGCGGATCAAGACTTAGCTGAGGTCATTGCCGCGAAGAAATACCGCGGCTAGCATAACGCTTGACGCTATGCAGTCCTGCGCCTTGTGTAGCTGAGACCACTACTTCATGTGGGTGGCGCATCAATTTCAGCCTACAGCACAAGTCACAAAAACTTGACGCGCCGCGAGTTCAAGTAGAGTTTTATCATTCAAGTTCATTCGCGCGCGTCAGCGTCTTGGGGCATCGCGCTAGTAGGTTGAAATTAAAAGACCACCTGTATAAAACAGGTGGTCTTTCAATTGTTCCCCCGAGACATTCGCGCTTACTTCAGCAAAGCCGCTACTATGGCGCGCGGTTGGCACGCCCGCCACCACCGCTTGCGTCCGGACGGACGTCCCCTTTGTGGTAGTTGGGGTAGGCCGGCCGCTTCGTCTGTTTTGGCGGGTTCTTCTGAAGCGCCGCCATTGCTACTTCGACCGCCTTTTCGAGCTGCGGGTCGCGTCCTTGTCGCCAAGCCTTCGGATCCATTTCGACCTCGATGTCAGGCGAGACGCCTTTGTTCTCAACATCCCACTCCCCTTCAGGAGTGTAAAAGGCGAAGTGCGGTGCAGTGACCGAGCCACCGTCAATCAGCACCGGGTAACCGCCGATGCCAACCAGTCCACCCCACGTCCGCTTTCCGATAAGCGGGCCGATGGATTGCCGGCGGAACATCCAGGGCATGTAGTCGCCGCCACTGCCAGCGTACTCGTTGATGATCATCACCTTCGGACCAGGGAGTGTGCCAAACGGTTGGCGGAAGTCTTCGCCGTCGCGCACAGCCCAGTAACTGTTGAGCGGTTTCCGCAAGTAATCGATGATGTAGTCTGCGGCCTGCCCGCCGCTATTGAAGCGCTCATCAATTACCGCACCCTGTTTGTGAAGCTGCGCAAAGTAGTAACGGTTGAAGTTAGTGTAACCACCACCGGCCGTGTCCGGCAGCCAGACGTAGGCCAGCTTGCCGCCTGTCATCTGGTCCACTTTGCGACGATTTCCTTCGATCCATGCGAGGTTACGTAAGCCGCCCTCGTTCTGCACGGGCACGACCGTGACTTCACGTGAGCCTGCGCCGTCCGGGTTGGGACCGACACGGATCACAATCTGCTTGTTAGCAGTGTTCTGAAAGAAACTGTGAATGTTCTCGCTAGCTGTTAGGTTGCGGCCATTCACTGCGAGCAGGTACTCGCCCGCTTGCACGTTCACGCCGGGTTGCGTGAGCGGAGCGCGCAGTTGCGGGTTCCAGTTTTCACCATCAAATATTTTGGCGAAGCGATAACGTCCGTTCTCAATCGTGTAGTCGGCGCCAAGCAGTCCGCCCGGCACGCGCTTTGGATCCGGGACGTCGCCACCCTGGACGTATAGATGGCCGACCGTTAGCTCGCCGAACATTTCCTGGAAGAGATAACTCAGGTCAGCGCGGTGAGTGAGCGCCGCCAGGTACGGCTCGTACTTTTTGGACGCAGCCTTAAGGTCGAGACCGTGGTGGTTCGGGTCGTAGAAGAAGTCGCGCTCGATGCGGTAAGCCTCGTAGTACATCTGTCGCCACTCCGCCTTCGGATCAACATAGACCTCCATATCCTCGGTTTTGATCTTTCCTTCGCCGGGCTTGATCGGCTGCGTGGTAGAAGCAATGAACCAGTTGTCACCCTGACGGAAGAGCATCTTTTCTCCGTTGGCGGAGATCTCAATGGCGCGAATACCGTCCAGGACTTTTTCGAACTTGCGCTTCTCCATGTCGAATTTGTGCAGCGTAACGCCTGTCACGCCTGGTGCAGGCGGCAGCGCCTCCAGGAGGAAGACTGCATTCGTTTTGCCCGTACCCAACCCTACGAAGTTGCGCGCTGGAATAGGCAAAGCAAGGATGCGCTGGCCGATACCGTCAAAATCAATAGTGACTTTTGGCGGTGCCTTAGGACCAGGAGCGGGTCTGGCAGCGGCTGCGGCCGGATCGGCTTTCTGATCGGATTCGGCAGGCTTGTCACTCGGTGCGCTCGGTGCTTCAGGTTTCTTGTCTTCGGTGATCTTCTCTTCATCACTCTCGGGCGCGAGCGGTGAAGGGTCGGTCTTCTTCAGCACGACCACGTAGACGCTGCGCGTCAGTGAAAACGGATTACTCGACATGTCAAAGCCCGAGACCCTTGGTCCAATGTCCGTGCTGGCCATGAAATAGAGTTGCTTGCCATTCTTGTCGAACGAAGCCGAGCTCGCATCACTCAGGCCATCGGTTATCTGCCGGGCTTTCGCTTCCTCGACCGAATAGATGAAAACCGCGCTGTACCATGACTCAACAGGTTTGGTATAGGCCATCCAGCGACTGTCGGGCGACCAACTGACATTGAACCCGTTGCCGCGCTTCGAGGTGTCGACTTTGATCGGCGTACCTTTATCGAGGTCCATGTACCAGAGATTGAGTCGCTTGTCCGTGAAAGCGATCTTTTTACTGTCGGGCGACCAGGTTGGCGCGTAGTAGAAAGATGATGGATTACCGAGCGAGATCTTTCTGACCTCTCCCATTCCGCTCTGTTGTCTCAGATGCAAGGCGTATTCGCCCGACTCATCCGAGAAGTAAGCGATCCACTTACCGTCAGGCGACCAGGCTGGGTCACGGTCAGCTACACCGCTGCTGTTGGTCAGGTTGCGCACGTCACCCTTCTCGGCAGGCACCGTGATAATTTCGCCGCGCGCTTCAAAGAGAGCACGCGCGCCGGTGGGAGATAGGCCCGCGTTCAAGATGCGGTCGCCGACCTTCTCGTATTTTGCCCTCAATGTTGGAATGTCGGCGTTGATGCTCACAGCTACCTGCTTCGTCCGGCCCGACTTAAGATCGAAGAGATTCAGCGCTCCGAATTGCTCATAAACGATCGTATCCGAACTACCGCCGGTAGAGACTGAGGCTGACTTAATATCCAGGCCCCGGTTGTCAATTGCCTGAGTTACTTTTTTCGATCCGGTGTCGTAAGCGAAGAGCGTAATTGCACCGTCGCGGTCAGAGAGGAAATAGATTTTGCGCGAGTCTCCCGCAGGCCACATCGGGTTAAAGTCGTTTGAGTCAATGCGCGGAATCTTTTCGACGCTCGAATCGCTCAGGTTGGCAATGTAAACGGGAGTGGCTGTGCCGCCACGATAATGCTTCCACGCCTGGAACGAGCGTGGCAGCGGCACGTAGGCGAGTCGCGCGCCGTCCGGTGAGTAAGAACCCTCGTAAGCCATCGGGAGCGGTACTGGCGTCGGGTAAACCCCGTCAACAGACATCGTAAAGAGTTGCGCCGTGCGGCCAGTTTCGGCGCTACGGCTTGAAACAAAGAGCACAGATTTTCCGTCCGGCGTCCAGCCGGCTAATTGATCCGCGCCCGGATGGTAGGTCAAGCGTCTAGGCACGCCGCCAGAGCCGGGCATGACATAGACGTCGACGTTCCCGTCGTATTCGCCCGTGAAAGCTATCCACTGACCGTCTGGCGAGAAAAGGGGACTGAATTCGCGCCCCACACCCGTCGTCAGGCGGCTGGCCTCGCCGCCATCACGCCCAACTGCCCACAAATCACCGGCGTACGAAAAAACGATGTGCGTTTTATTCAGTGTCGGCGTGCGCATCAGCAGCGGGTTGTCTTGAGCGCAAACAAAGGCTGTTGCACTCAGAATGAGTGCCACGATCAGGGTTAGTTTTTTCATTTGAACTCCTTATTTAGAAGCAAGGGATTGCTGAAAGGGTCGGGGAGTACACGTAAGCGTTCTGCATCTTTAGAAGAATCGCCACAAATTGAAGCGCAGGGATTCATTCGATGTCCATCCCTGGAATAGCTTGTATCCGGGCAGGGCGTCGGACGAAGTTCTCAAGCCTTCTTTGGAAAAGAATTGAGCCGAGCAGGACTCGAACCTGCGACCCACTGGTTAAAAGCCAGTTGCTCTACCGACTGAGCTATCGGCCCACATTATTGAGGACGGAGCGCATTGTAGCGAAAGCTAGCGCAACTACAAAATGCTGCCTTTGTGCTTCGAAACTTGGTGCTTTGCTTTGTTTCGTCGCGATGATCAATCAATCCTTCAACCAACCACCCAACGCTGAATCATGAACGATGATCGTTTGAGTGCGCTCCGGTCCAGTAGAGACCAGCCCAATCTCCACGCCGATCTGTTCTGAGAGGAAGTTCACATAGGCTTTTGCTTCGGTGGGGAGTTCGTTCATCTTCGTCATCCCCAACGTTGACTTACGCCATCCGGGAAGCGTCGCATATATCGGTTCGGCCTTTCGTAGATCTTGAGAGACGGCCGGCAGCGATTCGCAAACTCTCCCGTTCAATTTGTAACCCGTGCACACTTTGATCTCATCCAGAGTGTCGAGCACGTCGAGTTTTGTGAGAGCCACTGAGGTGAAGCCGTTGATCTCGGCGGCATAACGTGTTGCAAACGCATCGAACCAGCCGCAACGTCTTGGACGCCCGGTGGACGCTCCATACTCGCGTCCTCGTTCGCGAATCATTTGGCCCAGTTCTGCCTCGCCCTCCAACATCTCGGTAGGGAAGGGACCTTCACCGACACGCGTTGTATACGTGCGCACGATACCCAGCACTCCGGTCAGTCGATTAGGCGCCAGACCGGTACCGATGATCGCGCCACCGGCGATGGTGTTCGACGAAGTTACAAACGGATAAGTGCCATGATCGACATCAAGCAATGTTGCTTGCGCACCTTCAAGCAGGATCGAGCGCCCCTCGCTCGCAGCAATGTTCAGGAAATGTGTTGTGTCGGCAATGAACGGTGCGAGACGTTCCGTTAGCACGGACATCTCTTGAAAGATTTCATCAGCGCTGAGTCGCTCACCGCCGTAAGCTTCGATAATTCGGTTCGCATCTTCGAGATTGCGATCGACTCGTGATCGCAGAACATCCGGCACGAGCGCGTCGGCAGTCCTTATGCCACGCCGACCCGCTTTGTCTTCGTAAGCCGGACCGATGCCGCGCAGCGTGGTACCAACCTTCTCATTTCCCAGGCGCTCTTCACTCGTGTGGTCCAGCGCGCGGTGATACGGAAGAATCAAGTGCGCACGTGAACTGATCTTCACGCGCTCAGGTGAAACTTCTATTCCTTGTTCGGTTAATCGATCAGCCTCGACGAAGAAAGCCTTCGGATCGATTACCATGCCGTTGCCGAGCACACATGTCTTACCGCGATGAACGATACCCGATGGCAACAGGTGAAGGACGAACGATTGATCGCCAACCTGAACCGAGTGTCCGGCATTATGGCCGCCCTGATAGCGAACGACGATCTCAAATTTCTCGGCAAGCAGATCGACGATCTTGCCTTTGCCTTCATCGCCCCACTGGGCGCCTATAACTGCAATGACTTTCGACATGGGTCAAATAGGTCCAATAAGAATAGTTCTAATAGGTCCAATCAGTGCTACTAGTTTTCAATCGCGTGTTGATATAGCTCAATGTATCTCTTCGCTGCTGCCGACCACGAATTATCCAGCTGCATCCCATTCAGCTGAATCTTCTTCCATGCTTCGGGCCGGCGGTAAAAGTAAAGGGCGCGCCGGATTTTTTCAAGGAAGGCCCCAGCTTCATACGGTCCAAACTTGAAACCAGTTCCGGTTCCGTCGTTGGGATTGTATTCCTGCACTGTGTCTTGCAAACCACCCGTCGCCCGCACCACCGGAGTAGTTCCGTAGCGCATGCTATACATTTGATTTAAGCCGCACGGCTCATAACGCGAGGGCATCAGAAATATATCGGCGCCGGCTTCGATCTGGTGGGCCAACGGTTCACCGGCATAACCTTTGTAGATCCCAACTTGTTTCGGTGCCCGGTCGTGCCAGCGTTGTAAAAAGTCTTCGTATTCACGTGCGCCTGCGCCGAGTGCGATAAAAAACGATCCGGTTTGCAGGATCGCATCAGACAACTGCGTGATCAGGTCATAACCCTTTTGAGTAACGAGCCTTGAGATGATTGCCAGTATTGGACGCTCCGGTTCCTGGGGCAGATCAAAGCGGCGCAACAGATCGATCTTACACTCTCGTTTGCCGGAAAGATCCTCGCTCGAATAATTTACTGCGATGTGTGGATCAGTCTCTGGATTCCACACGTCGTAATCGACTCCGTTTGTGATTCCGACGAGCCTCGACGATCGTGCTCGCAGAAGCCAATCGAGACCGTGACCTTGTCTCGGTGCCTGGATCTCTCTCGCGTATGTTGGACTGACAGTCGACAACCAATCGGCTGCAATAATGCCTCCCTTCAAAGCCGATGCCGTGCGATCCAACATGAAGTCGTCGCCATCAGGTGGATCTCCGAATCCGAGCCACCAGAGATCGGTGGCATCAAACAGTCCCTGGTAACCCACATTGTGCAGCGAGAAAACGCTTTTGCTGTTTCGAAAAAACTCTTCGTAGCGCTTGCGTGCGCGCAACTCCATCATGGCGAAACCGCAGGGCCAGTCATTACCGTGAACAACATCCGGTTGCCAATCGAGACGTTTCAGGAGTGCCAGCGCCGCTCGTGAAAAGAAAGCAAAGCGGATGTGATCATCGTTGTGACCGTAGATGCCCTCGCGCGCGAAGAATTCCGGAGCTTCAATCAGGTACGCCGGCGCGCCTGCCGCATCGCTCTGCCAGGCGCGTGTTGTTCTGATCTGGCCGCGCCATTCAACGCGTATGTCTTCAATGGCCTCGCCGTTTACCAGCTTCCGATCGATCTGATCGTAAAGTGGCAGGATTAGTCGCGCGTCAACGTCGTGTTCGTTGAGTGCCTTCGGGAGTGCGCCTGACACGTCCGCCAGTCCGCCGGTTTTGGCGAATGGAAATGCTTCGGATGTGAGTAAAGCAACTCGCACGAAATAACGATGAAGGATGAGGGATGAAGGATGAAAAGGGAAGTGGTTATAGAAGACTCAGAGGAAAGGCGAAAGGATGAACTTTACCATTCACCCCTTCGCCTTAATCCGTACCTACGAACGAAGGATGAGCTTTCATCCTTCATCCCTCATCCTTCATCCTTGCT
>Ga0157380_10003875_pt1 | contig 10317 bp, 6 predicted proteins | sample S35metaG_FD_119757 | JGI IMG/M metagenome (GOLD analysis project Ga0157380, IMG submission 119757) | Switchgrass rhizosphere microbial communities from Kellogg Biological Station, Michigan, USA - S3-5 metaG | ecosystem: Host-associated > Plants > Roots > Rhizosphere > Soil | place: USA: Michigan...
CGGCTTCTCGAGCTCGGCGCAAATTTGGATAGACCTTAACGAACTCTCCTTCCCCAATCTTCACCTCGCGCCACACGAGACCGAGACGGGAAAGAAACCGCACTACGATTTGGCCAAACTCAAAGCGCCCGCGTTTCGGGGGGGTCAAGTTGTATGCGAGCGCGAGCGATTGTTGAGCCTCAACAAAGAGCTTTGCCTCGCGCAGTCCGTCCAATTTCATCTGCGGCGGATACTCGTCTTTGACAAAAATCTTTAACGGAGCCGAAGTGTTATTTTGAATCTCGATGCGAACTTCACTCGCTGCTCCGACTGCGAAGCGGCCGGAGAAAGCACGCGCGATGCGAATGGAAGGTGAGAGGCGACTTATCCGCGCATCGATCAACGCTGCTACTAAGAGAGCCAGGTCATATGCCAGCGCTATCCAGCGCAGCCAACTGTGAGTCCACGAAAGTGACAGCGGAATCAGGCCAAGCGCCAGAAGGAGGTAAAAGAGTCTGGAGAAGACAAATTTCACTGGGCTAAGTTCCAGAAGTTTGAGTCAATTTCAGCGAGGTACTTCGGCGCTTCTTAAGATGTCGGTAATCACAGCGTCAGGAGTAGCACCATCAAGCTCGGCCTCAGCGCGTAGCACCAGACGATGACGAAGCACTGGTCTCGATACATCGCGCACGTCATCGGGAGTGGTGAAGTCTCTGCCGCGAATGGCAGCCAAAGCTTTGGAACAAAGCAGCAGGGCAACGGCTGCTCTCGGGCTGCCGCCGTAATGGATGAACGGATGAGCGCGCGATCTGCGGACGATATCAACGATGTATGCCTGCACGCCCGGCTCCATGCGAGAGTTACGTATTTCGAAACGACAGCGAGTGATTGCGTCCGCTTCCGGGAGCGCTTCAATGTGCACTTGATCGAGGCGGCGCGAGTTAAAGCCTGCGTCCCACTGCGCCACTATCTGTCGCTCATGTTCAGCTTCCGGGTAATCAAGCAGAATCTTGATAAGGAAACGATCGAGCTGCGCTTCCGGCAGGGGATAAGTGCCTTCGTATTCAATTGGATTCTCGGTAGCCAGCACTGTGAACAACGGCGATAGCGGATAAGAATCCCCATCAATTGTTACCTGCCGTTCCTCCATCGCCTCGAGCAAGGCAGCCTGAGTCTTGGGCGGCGTGCGATTGATCTCATCAGCAAGCAGAATATCTGTAAAGATCGGCCCGCGCCGCAGATTAAACGCTGAAGTCGCTACGTTGAAGACGTTGGTTCCGGTGATGTCCGATGGCATCAAGTCCGGAGTGAACTGAATGCGCCCAAAGTCGGCGCCAATGATGCGCGACAGCGTCTTCACGGTTAGCGTTTTGGCCGTACCAGGAACGCCTTCGATCAAGGCGTGACCTTCGGCAAGGAGGGCCACCAGGATTTGTTCAATCGCGTCATCCTGACCAACGATGATCTTGGCTAATTCGCGACGAATATGTGCAACGGTTGAGGAGACGTATTCAAGCATAGGGAGTAGGTTTCAGGTTTCAAGTTCAGGTTTCAAGTTTCAAGTTTCAAGTTCTTAGTTAACATCTACTTAGTTACGTCACCGAAATGACAAATGGCAAATGACCAATGATAAATCGTCCTACCTCACTACCCCCCTGGAGCCTTGCTTTCCGCTGCCTGCTTAACTTCTCGTGAGCGCATTCGCAATCCCAACGAGGCCTCAATTTCTCTCAACCTGCGCACGAGCGTAACGGATTCGCGCTCGCTGATTGGCGAACCATTGATCGTCTCTTCGCAATCACGCATCACGCTTTCCAGTTGCTCACGATTTAGCGCCGACCGGGCCGCCACGCGCTCGGCAATTTCACCGCGCGAACTGTGATAGTCAACCCCAGCATACCTCGTCAGCACACGCCGGGTACGCGAGTAGATGTTTTCAATGGCTAGATCGAATGCTCGGGCTCGCTGCTGCAGTTCCGCCATCGAGGCTACAAACTCGAGGCTTGAGCGACGATCGACATGCGGAAGAGGTAAAGGCCGAGCAAAGCGCCGCGAATTTGTCCACAGAATCACAAGCACCGCCAAAACTAATTGGCCGGCCATCGCAAGGATCGGAGTGCCGGCAAAGTACGCCACGAACGCGTTCCGAGAGATAGCCCGTCCTTGATGATATTCGTCAAACGCAATCAAGCCCTTCCGAGCGGTAATCGTATTCAAAGCAAGCTGCAAATTGTCCTCGAGCTGGATACCGCCATTGGCAACAAAGTACGGATCACTAAGGATTACAATTCGTCCCTCTCCATGAGGAAAGTCGACGAGGATTGCCCCACGATGAGTTTGTAAGTGAGTGACCGGAGCTTCAACAGCCTCGGCCTTAATCTCATCCTCATTTGTTGTCTCCGTCTCAGACTCTGCTTCGCTGTGCGCTGATTCATCCTCAGACTGCGCCGGCTCTGAGAAATTATCATTCTGGTTTTTAGGAATCTGAGTGACTGGAGGATTCGATGAAGACTGATTTCCGCGTTCCGGCGGCAAATACGAGAACCTGACCGCCGAGGCGAATCGCGATGGCTTAACTGATTCGACCGTTCTGGTCAGCGGAGTAGGTTGAACCGGATGAACCGAGCTTACGGCCTCGGTCATGTCCTTTTGATTTCCCGGATTAATGTCGGCTGGCGGATACTCGAGCAATTCGACCGCGATATTCCAGTGCCCGGATTGAGGCAGTAGTTTCGGATCAGGTCTGCGATCCACCAAAACCAGGCGCCCACCCCGCTCGACCCACAGCAATAGATTTCTTGCTTCTTCTTCTTCGAAAGGCACTCGCGTGCGACCAATGACCACAAAAGTGGAAACATCCTCGCGCGCATGACTTAATAACACGTCCGACGATTCTCGCCAACGGGTTACCTTGAATCCGGTTTCATTCAAGAGATCATACAGCGCCCGAGTGCCGGTGGCTCCGCCGTTGTAGGTTGATCTATTTGGCAGCGCCTCGAACTCAAGAGTTTCGGAGGACTGAGCATACCCCAGCGCATTCACCAGAATGAGAAGTCCGATGACGACGCCTACCGTTGCGATAATGACGATTCGTTGCCGCATGTCAGTGAGAACTCAAAGCCTCTCTGTAACCCGCCCGGAATGCGAGCCAGTCATGTTCCTCAGCGGGCACCAGCCCGTACCAATGCAGCTCAAAGTTGTTCGTCAGCGACTCCATATTGCTGTAAAGGCCGGCTACGGTTCTCACAGAACGAAGGTAGTCTCGATTGGTTTTGTACTGGGCGAGACTGATGAGCTTCCGATCCGCCAACTCAACCAACAGCGCTATGTATCCTCGTCGAATCGCGCCACGAAGATCACCTGAGCGTGCCAGGCCTTCTGCCTCAGCCAACAAATCTGCTGCTGACTGATCTGGTTCCAGGCGCTCGCCCAGCACGATTCGGGGTTTTTGCTTTTCAGATTTCTTCGCCTTACGCCTTTTGAGAAACCGGGGCGCGAACAGCCACAGTACGTAGCCGATTGCCGCGAGCGCGATCACGACAACCGCGATCTGTGTCACCTGCGAGATTGCATTCCTTCGATTTGGACTAATGGCACTCGCTTTGGGAAAAAGTTTGCTAAGCCACCTCGCAAGCATTCTCATCAAGCGCTCGAAAGCGCTTTCTTCCTTCGGGTGTACTTGATACTCGGGACGTTGCAAGATCGAAGAAAGTCGATCACGCATCGCAGCTTTGTTGAATGACTCCGAGTTGCTTGTAGTGGTCTCGCTGAGTTGTTGCTCCAGTGCCTGCAATCGTTGTTGGATATGCTCCAGTGCGGTTAGACGTATTGCCGTCGATGCGCCTACTCGCTCACAATCTCTCAGCCGGTCGTCAAGCCACGAGTTATCAACGAAAAACTTTGTCCCGTTCCATTCGACAGTCTCGTTGCGCGGCAGCGACTCATGCACAGCGCGAACCTTTGCTTGAACGGCGGCGTCAGCGAGGGAAGGCGGAAGTTCTATTTCGACGTGGAGTGACCGGACAGATGCGATCGCGCTCGTAACGCGCGCGCGATAGTTTTCGATCGTTCCCGCGAAACAAGCCGGAGCAACCATCAAGGTCAACACCGAAATCAATCCGGCGCGAACAGTAGACTTCATTCTGTCCACAAATCGAAAATCCATCATCATCTCAGGCCTAGTACGCTTCCGTTCGCCATCGGCGGAGGAGGAACCTTCTTCGACACCGGCCCATGAGACAAGGCCGGAGCCAGCGGAGATTCGACGCCGATGTCGGGCATCTTATCGAGTTGGCGCGACGCTAACAGCTCTATGTCGTAACCTTCGTGTCGCACTCTTTCGTCAACATAAAGAAGCGAGAGTCCCAACATCCAGACTGGCGCCAACAACAAGTGACTTGTTTGAAGGATGACGTTGTAACCTATCGTGTACCACGCCGGCCAATTTTCCTGGTTGAATGGCGACAAATCAACACCGCTGAGATAGCCGAACCAGCCGAGCGGCACTATCAATATCATCAAGGCTGAGTAGGAAGCGAAGATGGCAAACAGAGCCATGGCCATCAAGCGACGCGCGTTACCACTTGCAAGTGAGAAACTTCGACCAATGGCATCGAAGACGCCCTTGCCTTCTACCAACATCGCCTGCGGAACGTAAGCAATTCGTCCCACTAAAAAGAACACGACCCATAGAAAGAAGATTAAGGTTGCCAGGCCACCGATAGTTCCTACCAGGACTGCAAACCATATGGGAACGACCTGGGCCATCAGGATGGCTCCAAAAACCACAATCGCAACCACGATGTAAAACACTGGGAATAAAACGCCAAAAATAACGCCGAACCAAACGAAGATAAGCAGCGCCGCTCCCAGCAAGCCCAGGAACCGAGACTTGACCGCAGAATAAGTTGCTCGAGCAGACACCGGTTCGTTTGACAGCAGATGTGTGACCAGATTTCGTGTAGCTCCGCCCATCACAATCAAACTAAAGACATTGCCCCCGCCCCAAAGCAGCGCTCCGACCGTGATGAGAAGGAAGAACAACAGAAAGGAGGTAGTGCTGGAAGTAACAGTTATCTGTCTGCCACCGATCGAGAAGAGAATGGAACCAGTCGCAGCAATGATCACTGGAGGAGCCGCAATGCGAATCAACGTGAAAAAGTGACGGCGGTACATCCGCACCGCGCGATCGATGAGATCACCCGCGCCGAGCGGAGCCAAAGGAAGCTGATTAGCTGAAACCGCGGGCATTCAAAGATAACTTTTCAATCGTCAAGGTAGGTTCAGCAAAGGCTGGATTCTAACACATCGTGCTCGGTCAGGTTGTGGAGAGAATTTGTTACTTTCCCGACTTTGATCCAGACCGGTATTCCCTATATTCATTGAGCAACGCCATAAGTTGAGGCACTTCGTCGGTTTGCCCGGTTTGCTGTGCGATCGAAAGCGCCTTTTCGAGAGTCTCAGTAGCCTCAGTGACATGACCGGCTCGAAAATAAGCAGCAGCCAAACGATAGTTCGTTTCCATGAACTCAGGCGCGAGTCTGACCGCCTGAATATAGTGAGTGATGGACTCGGCAGTTTTTCCTTCAGAACTTAGAAAGTCCGCAAAGTTGATTTGAATACCAATGTTGTTTGGCTGTAGACGAATTGCTTCGCTGAAGTGTTCAGTCGCAGCCGCACTATTACCGATGGCTTTCAACGCCAACGCAAGATTACTGTGGACGCCTGCATCTTCGGGTTTCACCTTCAGCGCAAGATTGTAATGGCGAATCGCTTCATCAAGTTTCTTCTGTTGATGAAGAACCAGCGCCAGGCCACTGTGGGTCGTGGGGTTGTCCGGTTCAATTTTGAGAGCTGCTTCATACTCCGCGACCGCTTCATCTGCCTTCCCGGACTCGGCCAACGCGCTTCCGAGATTGTTGCGCGCTTCAACCGATGAAGGTCGCAAACGGACTGCTTCGCGAAAGTGCTGCAGGGCGTTAACCGCCAGACCTTTTTCGCGCAAGGTCAAAGCCATAGCTGAGTGCGCTTCAAAATAATCGGGCTGGTACTTAATCGCTGCGTCGAAAGCGTCGAGCGCCAGATCTTTGTTGCCTGATGAGTTGAGTGCAACACCCAACTGGAAGTGCAACGGCGCATAATTCGGTGAAGCTGAAATCGCTTTTTCCAGAAGCGGTACAGCTTCAGCGGGCCGGTTTTGCCTTATCAACTCCTGGCCCACGTTCAAGAGCGTTTCATCGTTCCCGATACCCATTACAAGAAATGCAGGTATCGTTACGACGATTGCCAGCAGCGCTCCCGGAACCCAACGTCTCCATTCCGCTGGCTTGATGGATGGAATAGCAGCTAGACCGGCTGCTGCGAAGAGAATAATGATGGGTACAATTGGAAATCGGTAGCGCGCGACTACGTAAAAGATCGCAACGGCCAGCGCCAGCCCGAACAACATCGCATACAGAAGCCAAATTCTTCTCCACTGGCTTCGAGTACACCAAATGCCAAAAACTCCGAACGGCAAGATTAAGCCGAAGCTCAGCCATGACAGCAGCGACAATATGCGCGAGTACTCAGAATAAACTTCGATTGATTCCGTATCGACAATTTCTCGAGCACTGACAGTTAGCAGCGCCTTCCACCCCATCAGCGAGAGCCAAGCGAAAGGCTTCGAGCGCATGTATTGCAGCGATCGATTCGTCCAATAACTTGAAACTTCAGCCGGCGAAAGCTTGCGTTTCAGGGCTTCCTCCGCCAGGCGAGTGGCATCGATACGTTCAAAGGATGCGTTTCCTCGACCAGGGATCAATGGTTCATAAGACCCCTGGGCTCCCTCGTGATTTCCAATGTAAAGATTTGGGCCTAACTGCGAGGTCGAAATGAGAAAGTCGCCCGCCACGTAGTAATTTCGAAAGCCGACCGGCAAAAGCACCAGCAGCATTGCGCCAGTAAAAATCGCCGACCAAACGGACCGAGTCTTCAGACTCGTATCTCGAAACGCGAACAAGAGCCAAATGACGATGAGCGGAAATAAGATCCGCGCATTCTCGCGATTCAAAGTTAAGAGCCCAATCACCAGGCCTGCGGCAACCAGCCACTTCCAACTACGTCTTTGTTGAAACTCACCGATAACAAAGAGTGTAAGAGCCATGAAGAAAAGATCGAGCGAAGATTTCTGTATGAGGCCATCGAAGAAGATTGCAGGTGGATAAACCGCCAATAACCCTGCGGCAATCAAACCCACTCGCCGGCTAAAAAAGCGGCGGCATGCAAACCCGAGTAGCACACAGGAGACGCTACCGAGAACTGCTTGAATGAGGCGAACAGCAAACAGGTCGTGACCAGCAAGCTTGAAAATCACAGCCAGGAAATAGGGATAAAGAGGTGTCTGATAAAACACCTCCGTTCCGATCCATTGGCCGCCTGCGATCTGTTGCGCCCACAAGTCATACTGTTGCCCATCACCAATAAGGACCGAAAAGAACGGTGTCCCGCGTAGCTCGAGAAGATAGATTACGCGTAGCAACAACGCCACGCCGCCAATCAGGATCAGGGCGCTTAACCAGGAATGGGTTTTCAGGAAACGCGGATAACGCATGTTGGCACGAGCCGTAACTGGTCGAGTCCTAAAGGAACGCCGGTCGGATTCTTCATAAAGTTCCGACCGACGTTCGACAAGCACTTGGCTAGTTAGTTTGAAGGTAGTCTTAGATCAAATTCAATATTCAATCTCGCCGTTGTAGAGCAACTCGGCAACTTTGAATTTCATATCAAGCTTGAATTTGAATGGACTCGGAGCCTGGGCGCTGGGTGGTTGAGTGGTTCCCCGCCGCGTGGTTTCGCCGCTCGGAGTATTGTCCTGGCCCGTCGCAGTCCGACTTTCGTATTCAGCGTGGAATCGCAGACTGCCTCCGCTGTTTGAAATTAACGGCTCACCATTAATCAGGCGCGGGAAAATGAATCGTGCTCCAAAGACATCTTTGCTTGGTGGAATGTATTCCTCGAGAAAGACTTTAGTGCCGTCCTGTCTTTCCAGGTAAGCGCCGCTCTTCAATACCGATGTAACAGCACTACTGAAGGCCTGCATAGCTCGCCCCAGGTAGCGACGGTCGCTACTATCACAGGCTACAGTAACGATGATCGAATCACTCGCGGGCAGGTTGGCCCAGGCCCGTCGCTTTTCGACGGCAGCTTCATCGGGCGCGCTTTGACTGAGCTCAAGCAACCGCACGTAAGCCTGCCTCACCGGTCGGGCGCTAAAAAGACGAATGTAATATTTTAGGGTGACGGCTTGATTGGATGCTCCCTGGGATTCGCGAGCATGTGTGTCTCCCATTGTTGAGGGAGTAAAAAACATCTCGGAAGTATCGGTCTCAGTCTGGGTCTGACTCCAGGGAGAGTCTGCCAGGACTTTCTCCGCGTCTTTCTTGTTCCATTCGTTCCACGGTTTCATTTGCTTCTGGCCAAAAACTCCGAAAGCAAGCAGCAGGCTTACTGCAAAAGTAATTATGAGCTTGTTCATCATGACTCCTTGTTATCGTTACGTAGCGATTCAAACTCGTTGTGAATTGCAGTTGTAATCAAGCAATGTCGAAAACCGATCAGAGCCGTGATCGAGCGCGATATCACGGCGAAGATAATCGAGGTGCAGGATCGACATTAGCAGCGTGGCCTTTTCATCCACCAGTCTCAGCGTTAGCGGGCCTTTTTGTTTGAGGTCCGTTGCCACTTCGGAAAGCAGGTAATGTCGACAAGCAAAGCCAGGCACAGCTCCGAGTGGGAACCGGCTTACCAGACCTGAAGGGCCAAAAACCTCGAGCACGGGCGAGCCGGCTGTGCCCTCGATATTCAAAACACCTATGACCTCGTCATAGATCAATTCCTTCTCGCGGCGTTCCAATCGAGCCCCCGTAGTAATGTAATCGGTAGCGATACCGCCTCGCTGTTTCGGTTTCTGATACTTGTGCGCAGCGCCGACCCCCGGTCGGAAGTGTGTAAATGCATGGGCGCCCCACTCCGGTACGCGCACCTCGACCTTCATCAATGTATGAGTCGTATCGGGAGACACCGCCAGAGAGATTCCGCCCGCGGAGTTTTCTTTTAGAGCCAGTTGCTGAAAATCGAGTACGCAGCTTTGCTGGGCCGACAATCGAATTACGCCATTGCGAAGATTTGTAGCCGGCAAACAGCTGTTTAGTTTTTCATCCTTTCTCCCGTCCCATTGAATGTTGCCTTCTGTATCGGTGATGAAAGGGTAAAACCACATCGCTTGTTCGAGCGGGAGTCCGGTACTCAGGAAACACCGAGACTCAAGCGTGATTCCGCCGGTGCGCTTACCACGAAACACCATTGGCGAATACAGCATATTCTTCGCTTTGAAGTTTCCAGTTTCATCGAAGGGTGCGACTTCCTTCGCTGGAGTAAAAACGTCCTGATGAATTGGGTGTTCGACACTAAACAACTTGCCTTGAGCTCGCCTGATCATGAGATAGGCGAACGTCTTCACGCTTTTAGAATCGTTCGTAACCGCGAGAAATCCACTGGTTGCGGCAATCCCTATTTGTTCTTTCTTTGATGTTGAACCAAAGACTGTTCCGGGATCATCACAAAGCGCTCCGGTATTAAGACACAACAAGAGTGATGAGAAACCAGGCAAGTCGTAGGGTTTGGTCAGAAGCTTGTTAGCCGCAGGATCGAACAAATTAATCTCGCCGGTACTTCGCAAAGCGTAAGGGTTGAATAATGCCAGCGTGCAAACATACTGGCGGAGTTGTGGAAAAGGCATCGAGTAATAAAAGCTGTCGGCTCGCTGCCATTGCAGGGGATCGGGATTAGCGTGAACGTTGTCGAAGGAATCTTTGGTTTGCCAGCGGACAAAAGCCGAGCTGAACAGATCGCTTGCAGGCATTGGCTCGCGACTGCGCGGCTTGATGCGGATTTTCATCCCACCCCAAAAATCTCCACTGCCGCCTATTAGTTCTCGCGCAGGGATCACAGTAGTGCGCATAGCCGGAACCGTTAGTCGCTTTGCGACTCCACCGGCGCCGAGAGCTCGTCCAGCAGGGTCGTAGAGATAAACTTCATAGTCCGTGGAGTCGGCTCCATCATCGTGACCGCGCACTCCCACAAAAGTATCTGACGTCAAGATGATGTCGGTATGAATTCCTTTCCCGATGTCCTCCACCACAAAAGGTGCGCAGACATCGAGCCAGCAAGACTGACTTGCCGGGTCTGTACTCAGGCTTTGAGTTTGAAGATTACCGCCGGGTAAGAATCGTGGCAGCCGCACGAGCGGAGCCGCAGCCATACTGGCCGCTGATCGGGAAAGAATCGAGAGGAATTCAC
>Ga0157380_10003877_pt1 | contig 10314 bp, 13 predicted proteins | sample S35metaG_FD_119757 | JGI IMG/M metagenome (GOLD analysis project Ga0157380, IMG submission 119757) | Switchgrass rhizosphere microbial communities from Kellogg Biological Station, Michigan, USA - S3-5 metaG | ecosystem: Host-associated > Plants > Roots > Rhizosphere > Soil | place: USA...
GAAGTTTGCGATATCTGACAAGTTCAATTCTTCGTAAAGCCACCAATCGCCAACAATCGTCGCCGGCACCCACGCCTTCTTAACTCCGAAGAATGATAGATCCGTATATCGCCCGTTGAGCCGTCGATTATTAAAGAAGTCGTAACCGGTGCCCCAATAACCACCATCGAGAGTAATTGTCAGTTCGCACTTGGTAGGTTGATTCACCTTCAGAACTTTTGCATCGTGAAACATGAGGCCGGCTAGTTTCCATGCGCTCGCCGGCAAATTCTTTTTAATTGTTTCAAGGTGGCGAAGATAAGACTTATGCAATTCATTTGCATCGGCTCTTAGAGCCATCTTAGGCGGATAGAGTGATTTGCGCTTGAAGAAAAGCATTCCACCTGACGTTAAGTTTCAGTGAGGGCCGGATTGGAAACTCTCAATCGCCAACGCTTCGTCTTTATACGTGTCGAACACCGTCAACAACTTCGTCATCACCATCAAGTTCTCCAACTTGTCGCTCAATTGGACCAGCTTAAGATCGCCGCCACTTTTGCGTATACCCAGGTACAAGGCAACGAGACTTCCAAGTCCACTCGAATCCACTTGATGCACGCCTCCCAGATGTAGCAGGACCTTCGTACGTCCTTCTTCGGTCAACTGCTTGATGGTAGCGCGGAGCGTTTCGCTCGTATCGCCAATCAAAATCTGGCCCCAAAGGTCCAGCACGGTTACATCGCCGACCTGACGTTCACCGATCTGCAATGCCATTTCGCGTTCTCCTTAACAGCTTGCTTGAATCTTTCGGCATTGTATCAGTGTTGAGCACAACCACGGCAGGCTTGAGTTATCGAGCCGAACTTTGAGCTCGGGGGTTTTATACGTTGAACGAGGTGCTGGATGGGTACTACAGCGACGTACGTATCGAGAAGAATCTTTCTTTGCCACCAAACTGACGGAACGACCAGAAGTTCCTGCCGCTCTTCCGAGCGATCTCATGCAATGCTTGGCGCACAGTTACCTGCTCAAGACGCAAAGAAAACGCGGCGCCCGAGGTGCGCGGCCGGTACCCCTCTTCATTCCTCGTCAACGCCATTGCCGCTAAACTACCGCGAACTTCAGGTAAGCTAAACAAAATGTCGGTCGCCTCGCTAAAATTGACATCCTTCACTTCGAAGTTCCTGATCACGGTGTCGAGAACCGGGCTACCGCCACTGACTGGAGAGAATTCGATCGAATCATCCACATCACGCCAGCGATACTGCGGGTGACCAAGCACAATAGCATCGAGCAGTTGATAAAAATTGACGTCGCGTGCTTCGACTTTAACCAATAACGGCGAGTGGGGGTCAGTTTCGAAACCAATGACAACGCCGTCTGTCTCTGCTAATGAACCCAGGAGTCCACGTAGGTCGCCCTGAAATGAAACGACTCGCAGCGGTCGCTGCGTCGCTCGATTCTTTGACGGCTCCTGCGCGGAAGACGCCACAGATGCGAATATCAGCAGTACGAAGAGCAGCGGCCTATTTGGGCATGACGTCGGCTTGATCATGGAAAACCAGAGCCTCCTTTCACTCAATTCATTTCGGAACGTAATTACACGCTTCAAAAGGCCAATTGTTCCGTCGGGCCGCTTCCCTTCGGTTTACGAGAGCCCCGTTCTAACCTCGGTCCAAAGCTCTCTCCAGCGCACCTTCGAAGTAAACTGCCTCCAAGCCTGTGGCCCAATACTCCATCGTTACCCGGTTCGGTTGCGATGTTTCCTGGCCCGTGCGCAACACGCGTCGACTTGAATCAGTCGGTTCAAACTCAAGCCATCCTTTCCACGTGCCGTCAGTTCTCTCTTCGCCATAACTTCTAACGACGTACTCTGTTTTGTCAGGTCCCAAAACCTTCGTTGAATACTCCTGCAAAAGCTCCGCCATGTTCTGTACCTACCCTCTCTTATTCCTTGACCTCAATCGATTGAGCACTCTTCAGAAACGCATCCTTAAACTGCGGATACTCCTGTGGAGTTGAATTGAAGCCAACCACTAACGCGCCGCCGTTGAATGACGTCGTGTATTGATGATTATGAAGAGCGATATCGGGGACTTCGCTAAGCACTTCAAAGTGCACCCACTGCCGACCATTGATAGTAACGACCTCTTCAGACAGAAACTGAACCTCCTCGATTGCCATCGATAAAAGCCGATGGTTCGCATACACATAATCTTCGAGTTCATCGGGCTTCAAAGGGATGAAGTTCAACACGATACCCACGGTGGCGGATTGAGAATCGTTGGCAAACACATAATCGGGCGGCTTGCCTTTGCTGAACTTCGATGCGGCGATCTGTTCTTTGGTGAGTTGCTTCAGGTTTGTAGGAGGAACGAAAGAAATACGTCCATCGCCAAGCGGCACGCGACCACTGCCTGGGCCAGAAGCCGGGACTGTGCTGGCGGGAGAACCACCTTTATTGCCACAGGCAGCGACAACTACAGAAATGGCAAGGACCATGAAGAGAACCGCAGTGCGCATGTTGAAGTCTCCCGTGGTCTAACATTCTAGCGCGGCAATCGTTGCAAAATATCGTCGGCGATGTGTTCGATTTCATATGGGCGCCTCGAACCTTGACGCCAAACTAAAGGAGATCTCTGATCAAGAGCCTAAGACACCACCCGCTTTAGCGGCGTGGAGTTTCAATTTCAACCTACAATAAAGCTCCTGTTGGATTTACGCAGTTTCGATTGCCGGCGCGTGGAAACCGAACTTGACTGAAACTACTCAAGATCAAGTTCCACGCGCTGGGCAATCGAAAACTGCGACTTTGGGCAGATCAGGTCTCGTAGGTTGAAATTGAAACTCCACGCCGCTAAAGCGGGTGGTGTCTCAGCAATTGACCGAACTTTACGACAAACTGAAGTGTCTAAAATACGATGCCCGTTACCGCGGAATCACTTGATTGTTCGCCCGATCCGAAATCCCACGCTATCGCGACGTTCATTGGGTAAATATCCGTCCGGCCTCCCCCTATGGGCCGATCTCATCACCGAAGCGTCGTAAGTAAACGAACCACCGCGTCGCATACGCCACTGCTGATCGTTCACCACTAAAACCTTGTCTTCTACATCGAGATGAAGAACGTTCGCCGGGTATTCCACTCTTCGATCATGAATCCACTCCCAAACGTTGCCGTAGATGTCGAAGATTCCAAAGTCGTTTGGCCTGAGGCTCCCTACACGCGCAGTTCGTTGCGGATCATTGGGGTCATTCGGATCGCCCTTCTTCTTAGGCGGGTTCTTACTGTAGACCGCGTATTCTTCGAGCAACTCTTCCGGGTATCCATAGAATCGACTCGTCGTCGCTCCCGCACGTGCGGCGAATTCCCATTCCGCCTCCGTTAACAATCGATAGCCCGTCCGATGCAGATAGTTCGCAGGCAATGTCATGCCCGGTTTGATTTCGTTCAAATCAACGGGATAAACCCACTGATTTTTCGGTATCCCTTCGTGTTGACTAAGCCAGTTGCAGTATTGAGCCGCCTCGTACCACGTCACGACTATTTGAGGACACTCATCTTCAGGGCTATGCGATTGCATAACCTCTGAGCCACGGTGAGGATCTTTTTGCCGGTCTGGATATCGCATCACCAGTTTTGGGTTCGCAGCCAAGAATCGTTGAAACTGGCCCACAGTGATCTCTTTACTTGCAATAGCGAAGGAGCGTGGGATTCGCACACGATGTAGCGTTTCGTCGGGAGTTCTTCCCGGTTCATTTGACGAACCTGCTGTGAACTCTGCAGGCGATCGAATGATGACGACCGTCTGACCTTCACGTGTTATGTACCAGTTACGACGTCCGGGATTCTTGCCCGCCAACGAGCGATCAATACTTTCGAGGGTGGGAGTTTGATTCCAACGTCGCAGCAACCATTCAGCGGCCGAGTGCATTCCCATATCTGGATCATTTCGGTACCACCGCAACAGTCTCTCTATGAATCGACCTCGCTCGACCAGGGGTAACTGCTCCGGTTTGTACCCGCCGAGACTCAGAATCAATGCGCGTCGAGCGGAGATGCTTCGCTCGATCTCGAGTCGCCGGAGAAGAAGCTTTGGATCAACTCCGAGCCTCACGAAGCTATGAATGAGACACGAACGAAGGGTTGGATCTGGGCTGTGTCGCAACAGCGCCCAAACCTCTTCGGGCGCTTCCCCGCGCTTTATTTCTTCAATCGCAATCTCCGCGAGGCGGAGTTCGCTGGGAATCTGCTTCAGTGTGTCGTTTGCTGCATCAGTGTGATGCGTGTTCAGAGGAGTGGAAAGAATTGCGGATGAGACTAAAAGAAGTGAAAGAGCAAACGCCGTGATTTGAATCAACAATCGCATGAGATACTCGATACGCAAGATCCTCATTTACTAATCCGATATAGGTGCGTCTCGCTGCGAATGAAGATAGAACCTCCGGAGACTGCCATTGACGCGAGCGTTCGCCCATCGAGTTGATTGGTGGTCAGATGCTTAAGCGTTTGGCCGGGCGCTATTACGACTGATTCACCTTCCTCGCTGAGAAAATAGATGCGACCGTCGGCGTAGATGGGCGACGCCGAGTGATTGCCTCCCACTCGTGCGCGCCAGTATTCCTTTCCAGTCTTTGCATCCACACAAGTCGCGATGCCGTTGTCAGTCACCATGTACAATTCGTTGCCCACCAGTAGCGGAGAAGCAGTTAGCGGCACTCCGCGATCGAGTTTCCACTCCACCTTTGAGTTAGTTACATCGCCTTTCCCATCCAGACGAACCGCCAACATTGAAGGTTGCTGGAAACCAGTGCAGATGAAAACAAGGCCGTCTCCATAGACGGGTCGAGGTACATTTGAAAAGCCCTCGCCGTACCTCACCTGCCACAACTCCTTACCGCTGCGGGGCTCATATGCAACCGCACGAAACGCACCCGGACTGATCACCTGGTCACCGCCGGGAAGTGAGACGACTAAGGGAGTGCTGTACGCCTGATAACCCTCGCGCGACTTCTTCCACTTGACCTTGCCAGTGAGCTTGTCGAGCGCGACGACGAACTGAACGTCATTACCGTCGCAACTGATAATCAATAGATCTTCGTAGACTATCGGCGATCCACCTGTACCGTGTTGGCCGTTGTCATACTCAAGCCGCGTCTTCCAAACGATTTCGCCTGACTGAGTGAGGCATGCCGTGCCATACGCGCCAAAATGAACATAGACGCGTTCACCGTCGACGACAGGAGTCGGTGAAGCAAAACTGTTTTTCGAGTTAGTGAGCTTTGGCGACTTAAGGCGAAAGATTTCTACGTTCTGGAGGATCGCTCCACTATTTCGATCGATCGACAGCGCACGCAAAGACTTTCCCTCATCCGTGGCGGTTGTAAGCCAGATACGGTCGGCCTGTACTACCGGTGACGACCAGCCTCTTCCGGGAATCGCGACCTTCCAGCGCACATTTTTTGTCTCGCTCCACGTGAGTGGAAGTCCTTGTTCATCAGAGTGACCCTGACCGGTTGGTCCCCGAAATTGAGGCCAGTCAGAGAGTGGGAGATTCAGGAGGAGTAAAAGTAAGAGGAGTTTCATTCCGTTCATCTAAAGAAGCGAGTTCGCTCTGCGGGCCGCTTTACCGCACCGTCCCTGCAACCTGTCGTTAGTCTGTCGCCGGGCGGCCACTGAAGCCAATAAGGTAGCCATCGGGATCTTCGACATAGAAACCTTTTGTGCCCCATTCGGTAGCCGTGAGTGGTTTGATGATCGTCACATCGTTGGTGACACACCGCTCGTAGAACGCTTCGATGCCGTCGACGCCGGCTGAGGCGTCGAGATGCTCGTTGTCGCTCCTGTGCTGGCGCTCCGATTCGTTCTTGGGTGCTTCCTTCAGGTGAAGTTCCAATCCGTCCAGATAGCCGATAGCGTAGAACCCTTCCCACGGCTCACCGAACGTGAAACCTATCTTTTCGTAATACGAAATCGACCGCTCAAGGTCGTCGACGAGGAACTGTGGAGCGAAGGATGTGACACGTGGTTTCATCGCGGTCGTCGTCATTGCTGCCTCCTTTCAACAGGCTAACGCTGCGCCTGACCGGTTCGCCTACGCGATTACAACTGAAGGGTCCGTTCTCGCCTACTGGCATAACCCAACAACATGCGTGAGCGCTGCTGCTATTTCCTGACCCTTGACCTCATCGCGCACCGGGAAACTGCCCCAGATGACAAAACCTTCTCCATTTCGAACTCGCTGAACGCCGACTCGATCGCTATGCCAAATGGTTTTGTTTGGCACGATCGGCGCAACAAATGATTTTCCGGGCTCCATCTTGCTGAGCACATCCGGGTCTCTGGGATCGAATGAGCTAAATACAATCCGCGCCGCACGGTCCCCACTCGCCGGTTCGACACGAATCGTCCGTGGGTTAAGGCCCTTCAGGTCGATCCGCCACAGTTGCTGATCGAGTTCGCTTCCTGGTTCCCGAGTTTCAATCGTGATTTCGTAGGTAAGTGTGCAGCCTTTGGTTTGTACATGACCGATCGCCCGCCGTTGCAGGACATGACGTCCTTTGCTGGTCGGCACTACGTAGCCGTATGGAATGTGTGTCTTAAGCCAGTGAAGCGTCTCCGGAAGAGATGCATTTGGGCCTAAGGTTTCGCTCTTCTTCTGTGTTTGGGCCGCCAACGCACCCACCGTCAAACATACGTACACGCTCAACAGAACTTTGCTGACTCTGATCATGAGTCCTCCTTTCGAGCGACTTAAGCCTCTTAGTCATACGCTGCGATTCCTTCACTTCGTAACATTGCGATCGCCTGCAAGTCATCTTTTAAGTAAGCAGCCCTCTTTGGCGCAATGAGGACTACGTCATCATAAAGGCCGTCCTCGAGAAACCACTGAATCGCTAAATCAAAAGATGATTTTCCCCAAAACAAACTCCGCCAATCGACATCTTTAAGTGATGATCTCTTAATGAGAACCTGTGTTTCTGGATCGCGGCGTATGAGACTTCCAGGCATACAGTGGAGATCTATGCTCCCCTGAAATTCAGCCTCTCTAAGATCAAGAGCCCAGTCAACAGTCTGATAGTAAGCCTTGTTCGCATTGTCCCAGCGTTGCTGTATCGATGGATGAGGTGCGGGAGCAACCCATCGATTCAGCTTCATTGCGCTTAGTTTTCCTTTCAGCGTCACGTGCTTGAACACTGCGCCCCAAGCGAAAAAGGGAATCCTTCCCTCTTTGCCCATCCCCGAGATGACCGCATCTTCGATGGCTGCGTTGCCTACCGAACAGTCATGCTGCCTGGAGTTTATGATCTCTATATTTCGAAGTATTACTCTTTGCGAAGGGTGCTCGGCTTGTGGGACGGTGCAGTTATCAAAAAAGCACTTTGAGAACGAAACATTTTGTACAACCGGGTCTGTTGAATTCAGACACCTATCTTCAAATGTTGTGTTAGAAAATTGCGTCATCCGTCAGCTGCCACCCGACGCTGCGCTTAGGCGCTGCAACTACCATCTCATTTATCGACCACACGGCTCGATCCGGCAATGCTCACGTTCCGGTCGACCTCGCCGCGCACAATCACCGATCCAGCATGCTCCGGCTCGAGATACGCTTGACGGTTCTGAGAAAGCTCCCATCTCTGCTCGCTCCCGACGTCGAACTCCGACTTCCCTCGCTTCCTCCCTCGGTATCGTTCAGCTCTCAGCATTTCTTTGTCATTCACGAACAGGTAGATGTAGGTGACCAGAAACCACAGAAACGAGATACCGGTGACTACGCACAGGAACACGCTCGCCCAAGTCGGCACCCGACAGATTAGGGCGACAACCGTCGCCCAGACCAGCACGCTCGTCATCCAGACCGCCGGTTTCAGCGGGGTCGCCCGAATTCGTTCGACATCACCAGCTTGACCCGCCCGCTCAATCTCGTCGTGTGTCGCCATGTCGTACTCCTTGTCTCAAGCGCGCTTGATTGTGATCGCGACTACTTGACGCACCCATCTCCCCTGACGCTTCTCACCAGGCACCACGATTCGCAGTGGTCCTTCATTACTTGCCAGCGCTTTACCTTCGCGTCGGTCCGCCAGCAAGACTGGTTGATTCGCAAACGCGGATCCAATTCCGGGAGTGCAAACACCACTCGGTAACCATCCGCGGCATCAACGACTGCAAACAACGCAAGGTTTTTGCCTCGCAGTTGTTCGCCAAACTCAACTCCCGCGCGTTGCAGTATCTCGCTCAGAGCAACGCCTTCAAAGGTCGCCGGTTGACCATTGTGATCCTTCGCAGTAATGGTTTGCCGCGGAAGTTTCGCGAAGTCGGATGCCGTGAGTTTCGAAGGACGCGAAACTTCGCCGGAAATAGTCAGGATTGGCGGCTCTGGCGAGGTAGTCGAGGCTTGGCCCCCTGCGCTTCCGCAGATCCAGCAACCTAACGCAAGCACTAAAACAATTCGACTAGGGCTCGACATTAGTTTTCTTCTTCTTAGTACTGAGCCAAATGCCAACGACAGATGCGCCAACTATGCCGCCCGTGATTGCTGGATTGGATTTGCCGACAATCAGTACCTGCAACAGCGTCACTACGAGTGAGACCGCAACTGCCATGATGATTAGAAAGATAATCGTCTTGGCATCCATACCGCTTGATTTGTTTTCAGCCATGAGTGTTCTCCATGAGTTGAAGCAAAGTGAGTACAGCGTTGGACGAATGGGCGTTTAATTCTGAGTTAAAGCAAGTGACCGAAGCGACGGAGTATAGATCAGTTTGCCTAGGAAGTAGAGAGATTCAGCCGCGCGGGTAATGCCCTAATCTCGCGTTCCGACCACTCAACTCTCGGCGCGTCCTCTGCGGGCTCGGCGTCTCAGCGGTTCCCTAGACGGTTCGAAATTCTCAACAAGCTAGAAAGTGAGATACCTATTTGCTAATCTGATGGTTTGTTCGGGATCTCAAATTACACCGCTGAGACGCAGAGCACGCCGAGGACACGCAGAGAGTTGAATAGTTCCAGCTTACGAACCTCAAATTAGGGCACTAGCGCTCTTTTCTTTGCGCCCACACTGGCCCAAACCTGAACCACACGCGGCAATCCAGCTAGTGTCATTTCGTCAGCGGCGAAGTCGTAAAGCTGGCGCGTCAACTCTTCAATCTCATCCCTGCTGGCAAGCTGCTGTTCAAGAATTGATGGCGCGATGTTCTCCAGCGTGATTGGAGTAATGAGCTTCGTCTCACCGGTGAGCGCCATCGGCTGAACTATGTTTACGCGTACGTCGTCAAAGCCGCATTCTTTCACGAGCCCCGGCAGCCGCGGACCGATGTCTGGATCGCCGCCGTTTCTCCTGACGACCGTGCAATACAAATCGTGGTAGCGGTCAAACGCTGGCGATATGGGATAAGTGAAATGGCCGCTGAAGTCGATGTCTTCGATCGCGAGCTTTCCATTTTGCCTCAAGCATTCATAAAAACTGCCAACAACCTCTTTCGGATTTCGGAGATGAGTTAGCAGAAAACGCGAATAGACCACATCAAACTCTCTCTGCGCGCAAGCTTCGCGAATGTCGGCGGTGAGATATTCAACGTTCGCGATGCCCTGATCGCGCGCTTCTTGTCGCGCGATCTCCAGCTTGGCATCGTCGCGATCAATTCCAGTCGCTTTCCCGGTTGGCGCCACTCGGCGGGCCAATTCAAGCGTCATATCACCACCGCCGCAACCGGCATCGAGACACCGAAGCCCATCTCGCAGTTCTAAACGGTCCAGAAGACGCGAAGAACTTTCATGCATGACGCGCGACAGTATGCGGAGTCGTTCGCGTCCTTCGATGCCGCCTCGAATCGCGTAACTTTGGGGGTTGGCCATAGGCGATTAACGGTTTGATTGGCGCTCTTCAGCTGTCCTGCTTGAGATGGTTAGGTCGGTGAAGTCTGATTGTTTCCTGGTCCGTAACAGAACTATCTGGTGCTTGTTTCAACGCACCGGGATTGGCGGCTCTAATGGAAACTGGATCGGAGTCGGCTCGGTTCAATCCGTGAGCTTGATCTTCTGCATCCAAAGCGCGCGCTATGCGATGCGCTTTGCGACTGGTGAAGATAAAGAAAACCATCATCAGAATGAGCACGAGAGCGGAGCTTTGAACATTCGAGAAGCCAATGCGGCCGCTGCTGAAGATTGTGGCCAGTGCGACTGCGATCAAGAAGACTGCAAGACCCATTCGAATTCGATGGGGCGTTGGACGCTGTCCGCCTTCCGACATCTCAATAGCAGCTTCCACGCGGCCGTCTAATGCCAGGCGTACGGCGGCCAGGGACTGGCCACAGCTGCGGCAGAATTTCTTATCAGC
>Ga0157380_10003878_pt1 | contig 10314 bp, 9 predicted proteins | sample S35metaG_FD_119757 | JGI IMG/M metagenome (GOLD analysis project Ga0157380, IMG submission 119757) | Switchgrass rhizosphere microbial communities from Kellogg Biological Station, Michigan, USA - S3-5 metaG | ecosystem: Host-associated > Plants > Roots > Rhizosphere > Soil | place: USA: Michigan...
CGTCGAGGAGGCTGAGCGCGACCTGGACTGCGCTCACGGGGGCGAGCTCAAATGCCTCGTCGAGCCGGCCGCGGGTGACGTTCGCGAGACCGACGTGCGATACGAGCCCCTCGTCCACGAGGCGCCCGAGCGCCCTGACCGACGTGCGCCACGGCGTCCGTGGGTCGGGCGCATGGAGGAGATAGAGGTCGATCGGAAGGCCGTCGAGAGCCTCGAGACTCGCCTCGCAGTCCCTCCGGATCGCCTTCGCTCGTCCGTCCGGCACCCACGCCCCCTGCGGTCGCGCCATACCGCCCTTGGTGACGATCCGGACGCCCTCCGCTCCTCCGGCCCCGCGGAGCGCCCGGGCGACCAGCCGCTCGTTGTCCCCCGGCTCGTCGCCGTACGCATGGGCCGTGTCGAGGACGGTGATGCCGGCGGCCACTGCCGCGGCGATCGTCTTCTCGGCGGCGTCGGTCGGGAGCCGCATGCAGCCGAGCCCGATCCGCAGCTCCCCTGCTGCGGGCCAGTCCCCGGTGCCCGTGCCTCCGGCGATGCCCCATCGTGCCTCAGACGATCACCATCATACCCATCAGGGGTATAATCCAACAGATGTCGGAGAATCGTCGCCTCGTCGTCGCAGGGATGCACGTCGCCGTGCTCAGTGCCGCGATCGACGACGCAGGGTCCGTGGCGGCGTGAGCGCGATCGCCCCCGAGCGGCAGCGCCTCCGCCTCGACCTCGAAGGGATGACGTGCGCCTCGTGCGCCGCCCGCATCGAGCAGAGGCTGAACCGCCTCGACAACGTGGAGGCGACCGTCAACTACGCGACCGAGGCGGCATCCGTGGCCTTCGACCCCGCGTCGGTCACGGTCGACGATCTGGTCGCGGCGGTGGAGGCGATCGGGTACGGGGCCGTGCCTCACGGCGACGCCCCGTCAGCCGCGGCGACCGACACGGTCGCGAGAAGGCTCGCCGCCGCCGCGGCGCTGACCGCGCCGCTCGTGCTTCTCACGATGGTCGAGCCACTGCGCTTCGGCGGCTGGGAATGGCTCGCCCTCGCCGCCTCGACACCGGTCGTCCTGTGGTGCGGCGCGGGGTTCCACCGCGCTGCTCTCCGGAACGCGCGCCACCTGGCGGCGACGATGGACACGCTCGTCTCGCTCGGTACCCTCGCCGCCTGGGGATGGTCGACGGTCGTCCTGCTCGGAGGGCTCGACGAGCACACGTATTTCGAGGTGGCGGCCGTGATCACGACATTGATCCTGCTCGGGCGGTGGCTCGAGCTGCGTGCCCGCGGCCGCTCGAGCGAGGCCATCCGCGCACTCGCGGAGCTCGGGGCACGAGACGCCCGTGTGCTCCGGGACGGGGTGGAGGTGGGCGTCCCCGTCACCGAGCTCTCGGTCGGCGACGTCTTCGTCGTCCGGCCCGGCGAGAAGGTCGCGACGGACGGAGTCGTAGTCGACGGTGCCTCCGCGGTCGACCAGTCGATGCTGACCGGCGAGCCCGTCCCGGTCGAGGTCGCACCCGGCGCGACGGTGGTGGGTGCGAGCATCAATGCCTCGGGCAGGCTCCTCGTACGCGCGACGCGAGTGGGGGCCGACACGGCACTCGCGCAGATCGCCCGGCTGGTCGGGGACGCCCAGGCGGGGAAGGCGCCGATCCAACGTCTCGTCGATCGCGTGGCAGCGGTGTTCGTCCCGGTCGTGCTCCTGCTGGCGCTCGCGACCCTCGCCGGCTGGCTCGCCGCGACCGGCGACCCGTCGGAGGCCCTCACCGCCGCCGTCGCCGTGCTGATCATCGCGTGCCCGTGCGCGCTCGGCCTCGCCACGCCGACCGCGCTGATGGTCGGCACCGGACGAGGAGCGCAGCTCGGGATCCTTGTCAAGAGCCCCGACGTACTCGAGCGGACGCGCCGGATCACGACGATCGTGCTCGACAAGACAGGGACGTTGACCGAGGGCCGAATGGCGGTCGAGGACGTCGTCCCGGCCGACGGGTGGGACCGCGCCGGGCTCCTGCGTCTCGCCGGGGCCGCCGAGGCCGCGAGCGAGCATCCGATCGCTCGGGCGATCTCGGAGTACGCACGGGACGCAGCCGGGCCGCTCCCCGCGGCCCGGCGCTTCGAGAGCCACGCCGGGATCGGCGTCGACGCTACGGTCGAGGGACGGGAGGTGGTGGTGGGGCGCCCGGCGCTGCTCGCGGAAGACGGCGTCGAACTCGATGGCGCCCTCGCGGAGCGCTTCGCCGTCGAGGAGGCGCGCGGGAGGACCGTCGTGGCAGTCGCGAGCGACGGTCGGCCTGCCGGGCTGCTCGTCCTCGCCGACCGGCTGAAGCCCACGTCGAAGGACGCCGTCGGCGGGCTCCGCCGCCTGGGGCTCGAGCCGTACCTTCTCACGGGCGACAACGAGCGCTCAGCGTCTGCGGTCGCCCGGGAGGTCGGGATCGAGCGCATGCGCGCGGGCGTTCTCCCCGACGGCAAGAGCGTGGCGATCGAGGCGCTGCAGCGCGACGGCGAGGTCGTCGCGATGGTCGGCGACGGGGTGAACGACGCGCCGGCGCTCGCCCGGGCCGACCTCGGGATCGCGCTCGGCAGCGGCACCGACGTCGCGATCGAGGCGAGCGACCTGACGCTCCTCTCGGGCGACCTGCGCGCCGCGGTGGACGCCATCCGGCTTTCGCGACGGACGTTGCGGACGATCGAGGGGAACCTCTTCTGGGCGTTCGCCTACAACGTCGCCGCGATCCCGCTTGCGATGGCAGGCCTCCTGAGCCCGGTCGTCGCTGCCGCGGCGATGGCCTTCTCGAGCGTCTTCGTCGTCACCAACAGCCTGCGCCTCCGGCGCTTCCGCTCGATCCGGGAGGTCATCTGATGCACGGCTACGCGAAGGACAAGGAAGCTCTCACGAAGCGGCTCCACCGGATCGAGGGCCAGGTTCGCGGTCTCGAGCGGATGATCGAGGAGGATCGCTACTGCATCGACATCCTCACGCAGATTGCGGCCGTACGCACCGCGCTCGAGCAGGTCGGGGCGAAGCTGCTCGAGGATCACGTCACGCATTGCGTCGCCGAGGCGCTCGCCTCGGGCGATCCGATGGTCGCCGGGGACAAGAGCCGGGAGCTCCTGGCGGCGGTCGAGCGCTTCTCCCGGACGCGCTGATCCTCCCCTCGCGGCCGCGATGCAGGTCGACCGCGGTTGTTACCCTTCACGGCCATGACCAACTGGGGCCTCTACTTCGTCTTCCTGATTCCGCCGCTGATCATCGGCTTCGTCGTCCAGTCGTGGCTCAAGAAGACGGTGGCGCGGAACATGCAGGTGCAGGTCGCCAACGGCCTCACCGGCGCCGACGTCGCCCGCCAGATCCTCGACCGGAACGGCCTTCAGGGCGTCCCCGTCGAGCCCTCGCCCGGAGGGCCCCTTTCCGACCACTACGATCCGCGGAAGAAGTCGGTGCACCTCTCGGAGCCCGTCTACGCGGGGAACTCGGTGGCGTCGGCGGCGATCGCCGCGCACGAGGTCGGCCACGCGATCCAACATCAGAAGGCGTACACCCCCTTCCGCCTCCGCTCCGCGATGTGGCCCGCCGTCTCCTTCGCCTCCAACGCCTGGCTGATCCTGCTGATGATCGGGCTCTTCGCGCAGATCGCGGGGCTGATGACGTTCGCGGTCGTCCTGTACGCGGTCGTCGTGCTCTTCCAGCTCGTGACGCTGCCGGTCGAGTTCGACGCGTCGCGCCGGGCGATGAGCCAGCTCAAGGAGCTGGGCCTCGTCACGACGGGCGAGTCGCAGGGCGCCCGCAAGGTACTCACCGCAGCCGCAATGACGTACGTGGCAGCCGCGCTGGCAGCGCTTTCGCAGCTCGCGTACTGGCTCATCGTCATCAACAACCGCGGCTAGCGCTCCGTGCGGGTCGTCGCGCTGATCGTGCGCGCGGGCGCCGTCGTGGCGGCCAGCGCGTTCGTGTTCTCGCTACTGGTCGACGGCGGGCCGAGGCCCGCGACCGCGGGGGGCCCGGACCTCGGGATCGTGGAGAAGCCGGCGCCGAAACCGAAGCCGCAGGCGCCGAGGCGTCCGGCATCGACGGTGCCACCGGGTGTCGTCGCCATCGTCGCGACCGGCGACATCGTCATGGGCTCGACCCCGAATCTCCCCTCCGACGGCGGAAGCGCGTTCTTCTCGGACGTCAAGACAGACCTTGCCGGCGACGTCGTGCTCGGGAACCTGGAGGGAACGCTCTCGTCGGGCGGCCGGTCGAAATGCGGCTCCGGCAGCACGAATTGCTTCGCGTTCCAGACGCCGCCGTCGTACGCCCGCTGGTTGAAGCAGGCCGGGTTCACGGTGATGAACCTCGCGAACAACCACGCCTACGACTTCGGCCCGGACGGGCTTCGCCAGACGACCGACGCGCTCTCCGGGGTCGGCCTCGAATGGACGGGACGTCCGGGGCAGATCACCGTGCAGAAGGCGGGGCCGATCCGGGTCGCGATCGTCGGGTTCGCGCCGTACCCCTGGGCGCAGTCGCTCACGGACATCGCCGCCGCGAAGCGCCTCGTCCGGAAGGCCGCTGCGAGGGCCGACGTCGTCGTCGTCACGATGCACGCGGGTGCGGAGGGGAGCGACCGGCAGCACGTCGGCCGGGGAAACGAGGTGTTCCTCGGCGAGAACCGTGGTAACCCGATGCGGTTCGCGCACGCGGTCGTCGACGCCGGCGCCGACCTCGTCGTCGGCCACGGCCCGCACGTCCTGCGCGGCATGGAGTGGTACAAGAACCGGCTCATCGCCTACTCGCTCGGCAACTTCGCGGGCTACAAGGTCTTCGCGCTGGGCGGCCCTCTCTCGACGAGCGGGATCCTGCGCGTCACGCTCCGGGGCGACGGGAGGTTCGAGACCGGCAGGCTCGTCCCCACCCACCTCGCCGGCGCCGGGCTCCCGGCGATCGACCCGTCCGAGGCCGCGCACGGCGTCGTACGGGAGCTCTCCGGCGAGGACTTCGGCCCACGCGCGGTGAAGATCTCGCCCGACGGGATCCTGTCCCGTTAGCCGGCGACAGCGACCGGATACCGGGTCGCACGAGGCAACAGGAACGCCTCCGGCTTGCGCACGCGATGCGCTACGGGGCAGACTTGGCGCGAGGCACCAGCGACGTGAACGAGTTCGTCACCTCCCGGGCGGAATCCGCCGGTCAGGCGCGCAGCGCGCGCAAGATGGTTCGCGTGGTCGCGGTCGAGGCGCTGGGGCCGCTGACGATCCTCGGCGGGATCGTCTGGGCGTTCGCCCAGCCGTATCGGGTCACGTTCTTCTACCCGGAGGGCAAGGGGTTCTGGGACTGGGCCGTCCAGCCGCCGTTGCTCGTGGTCCTGGTCGGCCTCCTCTTCTCGCTCCTCGTCGCGCCGGGGCTCGTCGACGACCTCGAGCGGCCGGGGGCCGGGCGCGGAGATGCTGCCTCGGGCTGAGACCGCCCACTGGCTGTTCGCGGCCGGCTTCCTCTTCTTCGGTCTCGTGGTGCTGGCCGAGGCGATCGTCGGCCAGGCCGTCTTCCGCACCCGAACCTGGCGTGCGTACCTCTGGCCGTCGCTCGCGCTCCTCGCCGGGGCATGGCTCTGGCTGATCGCGATCTTCTCGACGTTCTCGACGCTGCACCTCGTCGCACACTCGATCTGGGCCCAGGCGGCGACCGCGGCCGGCGCCGTCGAGCTCGCCCGCGTTCGCGGTCGGCTCCACTCGCAGTACTGGTCACTCGTCACGGCAGGGGCGCTCTTGATCTCCGGCGGGTCGTTCCTCGTGCACGAGCAGAACGGCTGGCTGTTCGCGCGGTCGGCGTTCCTCCATCACCTGATCGGCTGGACGCTCGTGGTCGCCTCCGTGTTCCCGCTCGGCGCCGCGCTCCGGCCGCGCCGAGCGGTGTGGTTGTACGGCTTCGCCCTGACCTGGGTCGCGATGGCGGCGATGCTGTTCGCCGACCGCGATGTCGCGTCCATCTTCGGGCACCTCTCCGAGCTCGCGGGCGGCAAGCCATGAGACGCGGCGTCTTCGCGGCCGTGATCCTGGTCGCGCTCGTCCTCCCGGTCGCCGCCTCGGCACACGCGACGCTGAAGGAGGTGCACCCGGGAGAGCAGGATCGGGTGGATGCGCCGCCCTCGGAGGTCTCGCTGCGGTTCGACCAGTCCGTGGAGGCGCCGCCCAACGCGATCGTCGTGCTCGCGCCGGACGGACGGACGCTCTCCGGGCCCGTCTCCCAGTCGCGGCGCGGCACCGTCGTCCGCGTGCCGGTTCACGGAGCCGTTGGCGGTCAGGCGTACACGGTCCGCTGGCGGGTCGTCTCCGCCGACGGCCACGTCGCAACGGGCGTCTTCACGTTCGGCGTGGACGTCGCAGCGCCGCCGCCGACCGAGGCGGTCGGCGCATCCGGGATGACGTGGCGCGACGACGTCGCACGGTGGGCCCTGTTCGCGTCGCTCGCCCTGATGATCGGCGTGGTCGGCATCCGGCTGCTCGTCCTGCCGCGCGCCGTCGATCCCCTCGTCGAGCGGCGCGTCTACCTCCTTGGCACGCTCGGCGCCGTCCTCGCGCTGAACGCGGGCATCGCGGGCTTCGTGATCCGCTCCGCCAACGCGCTTCAGGTGTCGGGTGCCGACCTCCTCTACGCGGACCTCTCGCCCTTCGCGGAGTCGACCCGCTTCGGCACCGCCTTTCTCGTGACGACCTTCGGGTTCGGCCTGTGCCTCACGATCCTCGTCGTCGCCTGGGCGCTCGACCTGCCGATGCTCCGATGGCCCGCGTTCGTCCTCGGTCTCGTCCTCGTCTGGGGGTATCCGCTGTCCGGTCACCAGGCAACCGAGCCGAACTCGACGGTGCTCACCGAGCTCGCCGACTGGGTGCACCTCGTCTGCGCGATGCTCTGGGTCGGCGGCGTCCTTACGCTCGCCGTCGTCGTCTGGCCCCTCTCAGGCGATCTCCGACGGGTGGCCTTCCTCCGCTTCTCCCGGATCGCCGTCGCGCTGATCGCGCTGCTCCTGGCCGCCGGGACGTTCGTCTCGATCGAACGGCTGCCCGAGCTCGACGACTTGTGGGACACGTCGTACGGCAGAACTCTCCTGGTCAAGATCGCCCTCGTCCTGGTCGCGCTTGCGTGGGGTGGCTTTCATCACACCGTTGTCCGTCCGCGACTCGAGCGCGGCGAGTCGCCGCCGGGCGTCGGGCGGAGCCTCCTCGGGGAGAGCGTCGTCGCGCTGGCGGTCCTCTTCGCGGCCGCGGTGCTCGTGAACGGCGCGCCGCCGCCGGTGGACACAGGCCCGACGAGCGCGGCCTCGACGCCGGGCCGCTAGTTTTCCGCCCCGTGCTCGTCGCGATCTCCGGCGGCGCGGGCTTCCTCGGCCTGCATCTTGCGCGGCGCCTCGTCGCCGACGGCCACGCCGTGCGGACGCTCGACCTCGCGCCGCTCGACGACACGGAGCTCGAGGGACGTGTCGAGGAGCTCCGAGGCGACGTCCGCCTGACGGCCGACGCCCGCACCCTGGTCGCGGGGGCCGACGTCCTCGTTCACGCCGCCGCCGCGTTGCCGATCCAGGAGAGCCGCGCCGCGATCCGCTCGGTGAACGTCGAGGGCGCAGCGGTCATGTTCGGCGCCGCGGCCGAGGCAGGCGTCCGGCGCGTCGTCCTCGTGTCGTCGACCGCCGTATACGGCGTCCCCGAGCGGCACCCGATCCATGAGGACGACCCCCTCGTCGGGGTCGGCGCCTACGGCGAGTCGAAGATCGAGGCGGAGGGGCTGTGCGCTGCGTTCGGGCGGCGAGGACTCGAGACGGTGATCGTCCGTCCGAAGACGTTCGTCGGTCCCGAGCGGCTCGGGGTCTTCGAGATCCTCTTCGACTGGGTCCGCGAGGGGCGGCGCATCCCGATCCTCGGCGACGGGGCGAACCGCTATCAGCTGCTGGCGGTCGAGGATCTCGTCGACGCAATCGTGCGCTCGCTCGACGCGCCGGTCGTGGGGCAGGCGCTGAACGTCGGCGCGGCGCAGTTCGGCACGGTGCGCGAGGATCTCGAGGCGTTGATCGCCCACGCCGGCTCGGCGGCCCGGCTCTTCCCGGTGCCCCCGCGACCGGCCGAGATCGCACTGCGGGCACTCGAGCTGGCCCGGCTCTCACCCCTTGCCGAGTGGCACTACCGCACGGCGCACAAGGACTCTTTCGTGTCGATCGACCGGGCGCGCACGCTCCTCGGCTGGGAGCCGCGGTTCTCGAACGCGGAGACGCTGACAGCGACATACGACTGGTACCTCGCGCACCGCGACGGGCTCCGAGCGGCCGGCGTCACGCATCGCGTGCCGTGGGATCAGCGCGCGCTCGGCGTCCTGAAGCGGCTCGCCTGACGAGCCCGCCGGACCTCGCCGAGGCCGTGCCGCGGTCTACGCTGCGCGTCGTGCGGGACCTTCTCGACTACCGCCCGGAGTTCCCGATCCTCGGGCACACGACCTACCTGGTCAACCACTCGCTCGCGGCGATGCCCCGGCAGGTCGAGGATCGCCTCCGCGAGTACGCGGACACCTGGGGCGCGCGCGGGATCCGCGCCTGGGGGGAAGGGTGGTGGACGACGCCGATGACGGTCGGCGACCAGGTCGGGAGGATCGTGGGCGCGCCGCCCGGGTCGACCGTGATGCACCAGAACGTGGCCATCGCGGAGGCCGTGGTCCTCTCGTGCTTCCGTCCATTCGGAGCGGAGCGCAACCGGATCGTCTACGAGCGCGGCAACTTCCCGTCCGTTCGCTACCTGTATCAGGCGCAGCCGGATCTCGAGGTCGTCGTGTGCGACGACGACGGGGCGATCGTCCATGCGATCGACGAGCGGACGCTGCTCGTGCCGATCAGCCACGTGCTCTTCAAGACCGGGGAGATCCAGGACGTCGAGCCGATCGTCCGCCGCGCGCACGAGGTCGGGGCGCACGTCGTGCTGGACTGCTACCAGTCGGCCGGGATCGTCCCGCTCGACGTGACCGCGCTCGGCGTGGACTTCGCCGTCGGCGGCTCGGTGAAGTGGCTCTGCGGCGGCCCCGGCAACGGGTGGCTCTATGTCCGGCCCGATCTGGCGGATCGGCTCGAGCCGACCTTCACGGGCTGGCAGGCGCACGAGGCGCCGTTCGGCTTCGAGGAGGAGATGCGCTTCGCCGCCGGCGCCGCCCGCTTCCTCACCGGGACGCCCAACGTCGCCGCCCACCTCGCCGGCACAGCGGGCTACGACCTGATCGAGGAGATCGGGGTCGATCGCATCCGGTCGAACTCGCTGCGGCAGACGCAGCTGCTCCTCGACCTCGCGGATGCGGTCGGCTTCGAGGTGCGCAGCCCGCGCGCGGCCGACCGTCGCGGCGGCACCGTCACCGTCCACGTCCCCGAGTTCCCGGCCGTCCACCGCGAGCTGGTCGAGCGCCAGGTGCTCTGCGATTTCCGTCCCGACGCGGGGATCCGGCTCGGGCCGCACTTCTTCACCTCCGACGACGAGCTCCGCTTCGCGATCGACCAGATCGGCGACATCCTCGCGACCGGCGCGCACGAGCGGCACGCCGGCGTCGTGGCGCACCACTGACGGTCTGCGCCGCACGAGCGGCATGCGGGGCGATATATCTCGCGCCTACACGTGCACCCACGGAGGGAGGGCCGGATCGATGCGCTCGAGTCTCGAGATCGCGCAGGAGGCGACGCTTCGCCCCATCGCCGACGTCGGCGCGGAGGCGGGGATCGACGCCGACGAGCTCGAGCTGTACGGCCGCTACAAGGCGAAGGTCGACCTCTCCATCCTCGAGCGGCTCGCAGACGCCCCGGACGGGAAGATCATCAACGTCACGGCGATCACACCGACCCCGGCCGGCGAAGGCAAGACGACGACCTCCGTGGCGCTCACGCAGGGGCTCGGCCACATCGGCCGCACCCCCGTCCTGGCGCTGCGTGAGGCCTCGCTGGGACCGGTGTTCGGCGTCAAGGGCGGGGCGGCGGGCGGGGGATACGCGCAGGTGGTGCCGATGGAGGACCTGAATCTCCATTTCACGGGCGACCTCCACGCGATCACGGCCGCCAACAACCTGCTCTCGGCGCTGATCGACGCGCACGTCCTGCACGGGAACGAGCTCCGCATCGACCCTCTGACGATCTCGTGGCGCCGGTGCATGGACATGAACGACCGCTCGCTGCGGGACATCGTCACCTCCCTCGGCGGCAGGGTGAACGGCTATCCCCGCCAGACGGGCTTCGACATCACCGCCGCGAGCGAGATCATGGGACTCGTCGCCGTCGCGCGCGACGGCGACGAGTCCCATGATCTCGCTCGCGGCGGTGATGTCGAAGCCC
>Ga0157380_10003879_pt1 | contig 10314 bp, 10 predicted proteins | sample S35metaG_FD_119757 | JGI IMG/M metagenome (GOLD analysis project Ga0157380, IMG submission 119757) | Switchgrass rhizosphere microbial communities from Kellogg Biological Station, Michigan, USA - S3-5 metaG | ecosystem: Host-associated > Plants > Roots > Rhizosphere > Soil | place: USA...
ATTTGCCTTCACACCCTATCAGCCATTCATGTTTTCGTCAAACCTTGCAAAAGGAATTGCAATTTATTTTTCTTCTGATTTTTTTTGCATTCATAAACATCAGACCGAGGTCACCTGTAACGGTGTTCTTTTCAATAATATCTATCACAGACCGTTTGTTTTTGTTGATAGCGAATTAAGTGGCACGTTGCACAAAATAGTAGAACAGATAAGGCTCGAAATGCAAAACCCGGGTTTGGCACAGTATGAATTGCTGATTTCGTACATGAAAATATTCCTGATTGCTGCATCGCGTTCTAAACTACAGCAACAACCACAGGAGACAGCTTTAAAGGCAGTAGATAAAAAACCGATGATCCTGCAAAATCTAAAAGAGGCAATAGAGAAGGATTTTAAGTCAAAGCACACGCCAGGGGATTATGCCGTGTTACTTAATATTTCGCCAAATGCATTGGCGAGGATTACGAAAAGCTATTTCAACAAGACGCTTACCGACCTGATCACTGAGCGCATTATCATTGAGGCCAAAAGAGAATTATACCTTACCAATAAAACAATCAAAGAGGTGGCCTGGGAATTAGGCTATGAGGATGAATATTATTTCAGTCGTTTTTTCAAGAAGAATGTAAATATCTCCCCACAGATTTTCAGGCAAACAGTAGGTTTTGGAAAAGCAGAATCAAACTGAAATTAATAACTGTCAGGACATTTTTAACGGTTCTCAGAAACCTGGCAGCAAAACGATAAAAAGGAATCACCTGCTTCCCAACTTACCCTATGCCGGCTACTTTCAAAATTCACCACTATAACATCATTTTGTATCATTTATAAAAAAATATTATGGCACTAAAAATTTTTAAAGCAAACACAAAAAAAAGCTTAATTAAATGGACGGGAAAAAAAATTACCGGCGCTCATACCGGTACAATTAATATTTCTTCGGGAAACCTGGAAGTAGAAGATGGAAGAATTGTTGGAGGCGATTTTGATATTGATACCCGTTCCATTGTAATAACGGATATTGAAGATCCTGAAATGAATACCCAGTTCGCAAACCATCTCTTTAGTGATGATTTCTTTTCAGTAGAGAAATTCCCAATTGCGAGCTTTACTATTACCAATGTAACTCCAATGGAGGGAAACAGCAGTCGGATAGATGGCCTGCTTACCATTAAAGGGATCACTCATTCACTCAGCTTTGATTCGAAAGTAGATATTCAGGGAAATGCAGTTGCTGCAGTGGGTGAGATAATTGTTGACCGCACAAAATATGACATGAAGTTCCGCTCGGGTAATTTTTTTAAAAACCTGGGCGATAACCTTATCTATAACGAATTTAAACTTCAATTGAATCTTGAGGCGCTGATGAATTAAGGTTCATTTTTAATAAACATGTGTTATGACAATACAACAACAATTGGATAAACTGGGGCTTACATTACCAGAAGCTCCAAAACCGGGTGGAAATTATCTATCGGTAAACATAAGAGGTAATATTGCTTATATAGCCATTCAGCTGCCAAAACTCGGTGACAACTGGATTTACAAAGGACGGATTGGTGATGAATTAACCACTGAAGATGGATATAAGGCGATGCAGTTATGTGCCCTGAATGTACTTGCGCATATTAATAAATCGATCGGCTTTGAAAACGTTGTCGGTCTTAATCATATTGATGCATATTACCAGGCAGGAGAGGATTGGGACGACGCTCCAAAAATAGTTGATGGGGCATCAGACCTGTTTGTAAATGTTCTGGGCGAAAAGGGAAGACATAGCCGCGCAATTTTTGGAGTCCATAAACTTCCGAGAAATTTTTCCGTTGGAGTCACGTGTTCATTGACTATTACGGAGATCAAAAAAAGCAGTTAACTGTAGTTTGGTAAGGCGGCTTGAGCGTAAATGAATTTAACATACCAATTATTTCACTTTTCAATTTTGGATAGCAACTATATTTACAATAGGATTTACCACGCATTTTAGTTACGACTATTTTTCTCACTGGTATTTTACCTGGCAATTACTACAAAAAAAACTTCGCCGCTTTGTATTGCCGCAATATTTCTTTGTTAATGGGAGTTGACATCGGGTACAGATCTTTTTTGTGTGCGCAAGCCAATGTTTTTTTAGCGTAAACTCTTTCTTCCATTTTAAAAAATCAAAACTATAATTACGGGCTTCTTTGATTAACGAAGTAAGTTTCCGGGGTGGGATCTTACCTATCCGTGTTTCTGGATGGAGTTTGATCCGGTAGAGCACTTCATTCTTAATGATGTTACCTACGCCCGAAAAAACTTGCTGGTCCAGGAGAGCGTCGCACACCAGAGCCCCCGGCATTTGCTTTAATTTCTTCCGGGCATTGACAGAACTCCAACTCTCACTAAGTACGTCTGCATCCCAATCGTATAATAAATCAATATCCTCAGTCAATAGTTTAACAGAGCAGGTATAAAAGTAAATTTGTTTTTTTTCAAACTCCAACTTAAGCCGCAGGCTTCTATCTGGTTTCGTCTGCTCATCTATGCTATAGGTTCCAAACAATAAGAAATGAATTCTTATCGTACAGTCAGGAAGAATAATGAGCAGATGTTTGCCCCAGCTCCGTAGTTCAATAATCTTTTTATTAAGCAATTGCGTCATGTCAATTTTAGCATTGCCTGAAGCATTCAGTATTTTTTTTCCTGTTATTTGAGGAGCTAAAATCTCTTTAATTATTAGTATAGATGGACCTTCTGGCATTTTACGTGTTTTCGTTTGTGGAAGAAATTTTTATGATGTGATCCGATGAGCAGGGAAGAGAATTATTATCACGGATTCTCATGTCCTTTGTTATAGAATTAGTCCTTATTAATCACCCTGGGTAATATACACCCCAAAAGGTATCACTGCGCTTATATTGATCATCATTACTCGTCCCTGATTTCATCCTTCTGATGCCTATTTACCATCTACGCTTAGAAAAAAATACTCTATCATTAAGTAGTATCACACAACGAAAATCAAATAGTATGCCGCTGCAATTTTGGTACAGTATTTTATTATCTTAAAGAATCGAAAGCTCGCTATCTATTCTCCAAAATCAGGATCATGGCAAAAAAGAAAATCATGGAAAAGAAAAAACCTTTTCCAAAATCCTTCAGTCCAATGCTCGCAACGCTGGTAGATAAACCGTTTGATGAACCTGGATGGTTCTATGAAATTAAATGGGATGGATACAGGGCCGTTGCCATGATTAACAAAGGAAAAGTGAATTTGATTTCCCGTAATAATAAACCATTTAATGAAAAATTTTATCCTATCACTGCTTCATTGAAAAAATGGAAAATTGATGGCATTATTGACGGCGAGATTTGTGTGCTGAATGATAAAGGGGTGGCGCATTTTGGGTCGTTGCAAAACTGGCGGAGCGAAGCTGACGGGGATTTGATTTATTATGTTTTTGATATACTATATTTTAATGGTCACGATTTAAAAGATTTGCCACTCGAGGAAAGGAGAAAAATATTGACGAATAATTTGTCAAAGGAAAATAATATCCGGCTAAGTGAAAGCTTTAATACTACGGCAACCAAATTCCTGGCAACCGCAACAAAGATGGGTATGGAGGGAATCATGGCAAAAAAAGCCGATAGTACCTATTCGGAGGGAGTCCGTACTAAAGAATGGCTGAAAATAAAAGCTAATAAAAGACATGAAGTCGTAATTGGAGGCTTCACCCAAAACGAAGGTTCTTCTAAAACATTTTCTTCATTACTGGTGGGCGTATATGAGAAAGGCAAACTTGAATATATGGGTAAGATTGGTACTGGCTTTGATAATGAAACACAGGTTGAAATTTTTGGGAAGATGAAAAAACTTATTACTAATGTGGTTCCTTTTAAAGAAACTCCAGACGTTAATAAGCCATCCCGCTTCCAGCACAATCCTCCAAAAGCTAAGGTGACCTGGCTGAAGCCAGCATTGGTATGTGAAGTTAGTTACACCGAGATAACCGACGATGGCGTTATGCGTCATCCATCATTCGAAGGCATGCGAACTGATAAAAAAGCTCAAAAGGTTATGAGAGAAAAAGCAATAAGTAGTACAAAAATTACTGCCAATAAATTTACGAAGCCGGTGACTGATAAAAGCCGGAAAACATTTTTGAATCCGACGGATGAAACCCAGGTCAGAGAAATTAACGGTCACGAACTAAAGTTTACGAATCTGAGTAAAATTTACTGGCCAGCGGAAAAATATACCAAGCGCGACATGCTTAACTATTATTATCAGATCGCCCCTTATATTTTGCCCTACTTGAGAGACCGTCCGCAGTCGCTCAACCGTTTTCCAAATGGTATTGATGGTGAGAGTTTTTATCATAAGAATGTAACTACTGGTTCACCAGATTGGATCAAAATGGAGCCTTACACAACATCCGAAGGTGAAAAGAAAAATTTCCTGGTACCAGAAGATGAAGCGGCTATACTTTATATGGCTAATCTCGGGGCGATAGAAATGAACCCCTGGAATAGCACCATACATAACGAGGACAACCCTACCTGGTGTTTGATTGATCTCGACCCATCAGAAAAAAATACTTTTGATCAGGTAATTGAAACGGCGTTGGTTACTAAAGAGGTGCTGGATAATATGGGTGTTAAGGGATACGCAAAAACATCTGGCTCAACTGGAATACATATATACATACCACTGGGTGCCAAATATGATTATGACCAATGTCAGTTATTCGGAAAAGTAATTGCAACACAGGTAAATAATATACTACCTGATTTTACGAGTATCGAACGAATCATTAAAAACAGGAAAGGAAAACTTTATATCGATTATTTACAAAACAGGCCAAAAGCTACATTAGCCGCGCCCTACTCCTTGCGCCCAAAGCCGGGTGCAACAGTATCTATGCCTTTACATTGGGAAGAAATAAAAAAAGGTCTAAAAATGAAGGATTTCACCATTCAAAATGCAGCATCAAGAGTAAAAAGCGAGGGAGATATTTTTAAACCCGTTCTTGGCAAAGGAATTGATTTAAATAAAATATTGAAAAAAATATAATTATGAATAAGAAAAACGCCAATAGAAATAACAACCAATCGGGTAATACTAAGAAGGAAGATTCCAATGCAGGAAGCAGTGCATTTAACCAAGGCATTGAACAGGACCCCAGCTTTAATGATGGCACAAAAGTATCTGATGAAGAAAAAAGAACCGGGCATTCTCCTTCACCCGGAAAGAAGAAAGAACATTCGAAAGAAAAAAGCATTGACAGGAATAATTTAGGAGGAAAAAAATGAAAATTGCTACCTATAATGTCAATGGCATAAATGGCCGCCTGCCTGTTTTATTAAAATGGCTGAAAGAAGCCAAACCTGATGTTGTATGCCTGCAAGAACTAAAAGCACCTGAGGAAAAATTTCCTTTAGCTGCAATTAATGCGGCTGGTTATAAAGCAATATGGCACGGACAGAAAAGTTGGAACGGGGTAGCTATACTTTCAACACATGAGTTAAAAGAAACACGACGAGGATTACCCGGTGACCCGGAAGATCTGCACAGTCGATATATCGAAGCTATCGTAAAAAATATTACGATTGGCTGTCTCTACCTTCCCAATGGTAACCCTTATCCCGGGCCAAAGTTTGATTATAAATTAAAATGGTTCAAACGGTTTTCTACGCACGCTAAAAAATTAATAAAACTTGATGCACCTGTAATACTTGCTGGAGATTTTAATGTAATGCCTACCGAACTTGATGTATACAAACCTGAACGTTGGGTGGATGATGCACTGTTCCGTATTGAAGTGAGAACCGCATTTAAGCAATTAATTAAACAAGGATGGATTGATGGCCTGCGAAAACTTCATCCAGACGAAACAATCTATACCTTCTGGGACTATTTCCGGAATGCCTACAGTCGCAATGCCGGCCTTCGTATTGATCACTTCTTATTAAATCCAACTATTGCCAAACGTTTAGTAAAGGCAGAAGTTGATAGACATGTAAGAGGGTGGGAGAAAACCAGCGATCATGCTCCTGTTTGGATACAGTTAAAAGACAAATAACTTCTTTATATATATAACCAGACTCGTAAAACTTTTCGATACCATCATTAGGTTGCAATGATAATACTTGAAACAGCAAATTGAGCGCAAATTTCCTCAGATTGTTCATAAACCAAAAGTTGAATAGCCTTTTGTTGAAGTAAAGAGATCACTCCGTTTTGTAATGCTGCACAAAAATCGCTGTTTACCGTGGCACTTCGTTTGTACAATTTCGATTAAACTTAAATTATGGGAGAAGTAAAAAATCTAAGCGGCACTACTGCCATTGAAAAAATAAAAGAATTGGCGGAGGAAAAAATGTGTTTATTATGTACGGTTTTGAAGGATGGCACTATAGTTACCAGACCAATGTCTACTGCACAGGTGGACGACCAGGGATTTATTTGGTTTTTTAGCGCGAAGGATAGCCAGAAAAACAAACAGATATCGACCAACTCCACTGTTTACCTCATGTATATGGAAGCGGGTAAACAACATTATTTAACGCTCCGGAGTAAGGCAATGATTGTATTCGACAAAAATAAAGTGGAACAACTTTGGAATCCGTGGCTTAATGCGTGGTTTACGAAAGGTAAAGAGGATCCCAATATATCGCTACTGAAAATTGATCCGGAAGAAGGGCATTATTGGGATGAAAAGGATGGTAAAATAATTTCAATAATAAAAACCGGTATTGCAGCCATTACTGGTACAAAAGGATTAGATGGCAGTTTGCAGGGTGACATAAAGCTATAGTGGCAAACTGCTAAATCTGACTGTAATAAGCGAATGTTATTGTAAGTTCAGTCGCTTCTAACAGATCCTGAAAATATAAGGGCAAACTGTGTCTTACGCATTGCCCTTATATTTTATTTTGTTAGTGTCAAATAAAATGTATACGGATTTTATGTTATTACATTGCTACATTAATTTACTCTTCGGCGGATATTTTTTCAAAATCTTTTCTCAACTCTTTCTCCAGGTTTGAAGCTTCATCTTGTAATTTTTTACGCAACTTTTTACCTTCGTCAGTTCCCAAAAAATATACAATCGCCGCGCCTGCAGCAGCTCCAATAAATACTCCGGTCAAAAATTTTAGGTTCAACATATTAAAAAGTTTGCAGAACTTGTTTCAATTAATATGCCAAGCCATCTAAAGTGTATTAAGGTAATATTTTGCTAAACCTATTGCTTGTAACAATGGGTTTATTTGGGAATTAATTTCCCCGGCTTTAAAGAATAGTCAGCACTTATTATCCTCAAATTTGTTTCAGCTTTGTTCTGAGAATTACATAATAGCATTTGTTTTCTTTTGGCATTTCAAAGAGATTTTAAAAATTCAACGAGGTCTCTTTTTTCTGCCTCAGTCAGGTTGGTTCCCAAATGAGTATTATAATGATTAACAACATCGTTTAAGGTTGCAAATCTGCCATCATGATAAAAGCCACCTTTTATTCTTGTATACAATCCTCCGAGTGGCGTTGTTCGGTATTTGCCTGTTGGCGATCGCTTAGCTTCAAAATCATCAATACCAAGTTCTGCTGCGTTGTGAAGACGATTATCTGCATAAAGTGGGAAAGCATGACAGGTAGCACATTTTGCTTTAGTATTGAATATAAATTTTCCGCGTGCCGCCGCTGCATGATTATAACTGTTTGCAGGAGGCCGGGGTGCGTCGATTGAATGCTGGTAAGCCCTAAGCGCCAGTAATTTTGAAGTGATGAGATCGGGGGTATTCATCACATTAAAAAAACCATTTTCAACTGCAATAGGATATTTTACGGGATCATTCAGGCGCGGATCGCTGAAATTTCCTTTTCCATGCATCTCCAGATTGGCGACAAACGAATTCCAGTAACTTATATCTCCCCAACCAGTATATGTAGTCAGATCAATTCCTTTTAAACCAAATGCAGCGGGAATAAGGTTGGCGGCTACCTTACCATCGGGACGCAAAGCCTTACCATCCATAAATAGCACCGCTGCAAATTTTCCAGGACCCCATTGACCCAGTACGAATCTTAAAGTTGCTTCATCAACATGAAGCATGTTGGCGATTGGTTGTGCGTTGTCGGTTAATGAAATAATGGCTCCTACATTAAGATCTCTATTGGGCCAGCCATCAAGTCGCTTGCCAATGCCTGGTGCAAATGAATTGTCAACGGTGGAATGACAGGAGGCACAGGTTATACCAATTGACTTCAATGTTCCATTTGTTTCAAAATTGCCTTTTACTCCCACAACAGCATTTAATTTTAAAAGAGCAATTGTGGTTTTAGGATCATCCAGGTTGATAGCTCCCGATTGTATGCCTGCCACCACATCGGGAGTCAGGGCCTGGGCATCAACTTTTAACCCAACGGTTAAAGCAGTTCTGGGGCTCACACCCGGACCAAAACCGCCATTGGCAGCGCCGGCAATTGCTTTATCAATATGCAATAACCCGCTCCAGAATTCTTCATCACCATATGTATCGAAGCGAAATATTTGTTTACCCTGGTTTACGAGGGGATTGGGATGAGGATTGTCGTCAGGAAAGGGGTCAAAAGGTCTACATTGAAATAAACCAATCATTGCTATCATTGCACCTACTAAAATTGATTGCTTTTTGGAGATCATGGCAAATCATTTTTGGTAAAAGAATAAGATGTCCGGAAATCAAAATCTAATGGTCAGTGAGGGAGTTTTATGATTGGAGTCAAGAGGCAAGTAAAAAGTTACAAGCCAAATAAATTTTTTTTAAAAAGATTTACACAAATAAAGCCGTCCATCCTCTTTCAATGATCAAAAAAAGCGCAATTGACCATTCTCCGGGGGAAATTTCTAACTCTAGGATAATCTCTTTAAAGTTCTCAGCCATATAATTATTAATATCGCGGATTAATTTATATATTTCTGACCTCTAAATAATATTAAATAATCCACCCTGTATGTTTCAAAAAACTTTTGCTTTTTTAATCTTTATTACAGTATCTATCTCCTCGTTTGCACAAAAGTCATCCGCAGCTAATACCAGGAAAATATTAAACTCTCATGAATGGGAGTTGAAATATTATCTCACGAATGACAAAAGAACCGAAGTTCCGGAAACATTGAAAGGATTGCGGTTGGTGTTTATGCCAACCAAAGACCTGATTTATGAATACACGCCTGGAGATAATGAAACTATTTCCATAAAAAAAGGAGTAATAGAGAAAGAACATTTTAAATATGAAGACAGAATTGAGGAGCCGGAAATGATTATTGACATAGATAAGCTTGAAGAAGAAGGTATTCTTGCTTTTACGAGCGAGTATGACGAGGATAACAAATACTCCGTTTATGAGAAAGTCGACAAAATAAAGGACAAAGGCTATCCCTCACAAAAATATGAAGTAGAAAAATTGGAAGTACCAATGCAAAGGATACATCCTGAGCTTGAAAACAAGATAAAATCACTCGGTGCCGAATTGAAAAAAACAGCCGGGAATTTATTCTTCTACGACAAAAACAAATCCAGGTTTCTTATAAAGGATATTAATTTTGAAGCAACTGAATATGGCATAAAATACTCAGTTGTATACGACACAAAAGATGAGAAAAACAAATCCTATTCTTATGAGTTTATGCCGGAACATATAGATGAAATAACAGAGGTAAAGGTAGATCCCGATTCAAGAGTAGGCTCATTAAAGATTACTTTGGATAATGAAAATTGTTACCACAGATCGCCCGACAATAAGAATACAACCCCCACTATTATTAAAACGCTGGTTATTGATTATTTTAAAGAGTCCGTTAATTCATTTGATAATATCAAACAAAAACTTAACGAACTAAGCGTTGCCTTTATATTTGGTCGTACAAACAGGTTAGATTTTCTGACACCCTATCTTGACATAGGCAGAAAAATTTGGCTTTCACAAGATGGCAATTCTAGTAATTACCAGCTTTCAGCAGTTGATGTTATTGGCAATAAAATTTACTTGCATTATAATTTAGAGATGGTTGGTCTGTCCAGCAATAAAAAGGGTTCGTATTTAACTATTATACCATTAAATGATATTACAGGGCTAACAGTAGAAAGAACTAAAAGCAAGCCCAACACCCTTTTAATGCATAGCAAGAAGAAAGGATTTGAAACGTACACATACAGTGGCGGAAAATACACTACCCCGGAGAAAATATATGTAATGCCATTATTTAATTATGGTGATAAAGCTTGGGATCAACAAAGAATTGAAAGAACATTAAAACAGCTTATTGCTGATGATGGAGGTGAAAATATTAA
>Ga0157380_10003880_pt1 | contig 10313 bp, 4 predicted proteins | sample S35metaG_FD_119757 | JGI IMG/M metagenome (GOLD analysis project Ga0157380, IMG submission 119757) | Switchgrass rhizosphere microbial communities from Kellogg Biological Station, Michigan, USA - S3-5 metaG | ecosystem: Host-associated > Plants > Roots > Rhizosphere > Soil | place: USA: Michigan...
GGCCGCGGATCAGGTTCGGTTCCCAGTTTTTGCGGCGACTCGGCGTCCGGTAACTCAAAGCTCAAAACATTTTTCGAGCGCAGGATTTCAGGGGGGAGTGCGATCGTCTGCGTTGTTGCTTCAGAGGCGGCGAGAACAAGGGTTGCCAGTCGCTGTCCGTTCAAGGCCACACTAACGCGCTGCGCTGTGAGTTTTCCTGCGACGAGATAAGGTGTGAGGTTTAGGTACATCACACTCGGTCGCTCTGTGCCCAACGCAAAAACGAGCGCCGACTTGCTTTCTGTCCAACGCGAATCGGGCGGACCCTCGTTCCAGCCGTACCAGAAGTATTTGTCCGCGTCCGCTTGAGTGAAATCGATTCTCGTTAACCCGACCGGGTGATACGTTCGTGGCTCAGGAAACGGTAGCACTCCCGCCAGAAACTGCGGCTGTCGCCAGTCCCAAAGCCGCTCGGGATGCTCGTCCACGCCGCGCGGCCTGACATTCCAAAGCCATGTCGTGTGTGATGTTGCTCCGAGGGTGTTGATTACCACGCTCACAAACAGCAGCAAACCACCGCAAAAAAGCTGAACTCGCCAGGCGAACGAACGAGCGTGTTGTTTGCCTTCCTCTTCCTGCCAATCAAGCATCGCGCGAGTACCTAGAATCGCTAATAGCACCAACCACGGAACGAGGCCGGTCGTGAATCGGGGGCCAAAGCTATGACCCGCCCACCAGTGTGGAAACCCTGAGACTGCGATGAGATGAACAATGCAGATTGATAGCGACAGCCATACCAATCGCGGATGACTCACGTGTTTTCGGAAACGTATCAGCAAATAGAACACGAAGATGAGCACTGGAACGTAGACCAATAATCCCCGCGCCGGACTGATCAGATTTCCCGCGAGCGCGGTCCAGAAAACATTGAAGAGCAGCCTGTTTGCAAAGTAGTAATTCGGAAGGTACTGGTGGAAGTGAAACTGTGAATAGAAAACAAAAGCTGCGCACCACGCCGCACCTGTAACCGCGTATCGAAGAAATAGTCGGCGATGAGACAGAAACAGGTAGATTGAGATCGCGGCGATGGGCACAGCGAAAGTTGGACGCACAAAGTAAGTCCACGAAAGCAACGTTCCGAGCAGAATCGGATTGAGGGAACGCTTACCGGTTTCGTGCGCGAGCAGAAGAAGCACGACAATACCGAGTAGAAGGATTCCCCACGTCTCGCTCCATAGGGCTCTCGATGCCGTGCTATAGACTTGAGTGCCCAGCGCGCCCCCTAGCGCTACGACAGCACTCCAACGATCCGGAAGCAGCAGCCGCGCTGTGAAGAAAAAGATTCCGGCGAGCAGCGCCATTAACAATGCAGCGAGGCCGGCTTCAATCATCATTTCGCCCCGTGGATTGTAAGTGCCGTCGGCATTCGCTGCGGAGACTCCCAGCCGATTGAGCACCCAAACAAACGGAGTGGAGAGAACCGACGTGCCAGGAGGAAAACGATAGTAGGTGTGTCCGTTGATCGTCTCGAGTTGATAGGCCGGCGGGAGTGAGTAGTGGTCGAGAGCGAAGCTACGGTGATCCAACAGGCTCTGGCTGAGCAACATCGAGTAAGACGAGTCAGTCACCTGATGCACGCGCGAGATCATAAAGACAGCGAGTGTGAAGGTGACAATCGCAATACCCAACCAGATGCCAGGCGGGAGGAGTCGTCGCGCGCGCCTAAAATTAATCATCGGTTGTGGACGGGACGATTTGCAGGAATCTGATGTTATGTGCCTTTGTTACGAGCGCATGCTGTGTGCCTTCGCGAGCGTGTTGCTTCAACCATTCAGCGCCCGCAGGTGTGGAGCCGAGCAGATCGATTGCTGAAGTTTCAAGCCAGACAGCGCCGCCTCGTGCATTCGCCTGGCGCAAATCGGTTTCAATCATGTCCAGCTCGTCAGGTTTGAGTTGTTTCCACTCGGTGCCCTGGTTGAAGTACTTCGTCAAACTGTTATCGGCGTTCGGCGCACCGAAGTAAATCACGGTTCCGCGCGGCCAGGTTTGGTTCATTTCGAGTGCAAGTTTCAGGGGCGGATACTTCTCAACATGCGCGTAGGGAAAGATCAGCATAAGAAAATTTCCAACTGCGAGCACCGCGACGAACAAGGCAAGACGATAATGGCGTTGCGGTCGCGCAACGAAATCATCAGAATCGAGGCAAAGCCCCAGGAGAATGATGAGTGCGGGAAGGTAGAACAGCCGGTAAAACGTATGGTGCGCCATCAGGAAGAAGAGAAAGATCAGGTACAGTGAAGTCCACAGAATACAGAGCAACGCCAAGGTGCGACGTGCAGGATCTTGACGCAACGCACGAAACCACTCCATACCTGGTCTGCTGAGATTTCGAACGATCGTGAAAACCAATATTAGTAAGAGCGCGGCGAGCATGACGATGAGCAGCACGATCAGAGGATTCAAGAGACCATTGCTGGCATTGAGTCGTCCACCGAAGAAGAGTCGGAAGTGTCCGCGCAGGGTGTAAACAAAATTGTCCCAGGGATGGAAGCCGAAGCTTTCATCAGGTGCATACGACAGGATCCATCGGAGAAAACGAGTTAACTGGAAAGTCCCCGTCAGCAAAACGAATGCGGTCGCATAAGCGCCTAGGGTAATCAGAGTTGACGCCCCGCCGAAAACGAGTGCGTTGATTGTTCGTCGTCGGCGTGAGAGGGCGGGTACTTGTAAAAAGAGGGCCACGACGAGCGTAGGGAAGAAGACGATTGCGATTTGGTGAAAACACAGGCTGAGTGCGTAGCTAAACCCGACCAACAACGGTTTAGGTTTGCTGTTTGGAAGCGCCAGATAGAAGCTAATTAGCAGAAAGAGCACGCTGGGAACATAGGCATCAGCGTCGGTAGAAAATTTCCACCAGGTGGCAGAGAAGGCAAAGAGCAAGGTCAGGGTGTAACAAAGATAACGAGAGCGGAGCACGGACTTAAGAATAAGAAACAGCACCCACGCGCAGCCGACACTCAAGAGGCTGTTTAAGATTTGCAGGGCCGCGACAGCTCTGAGGTTGAAACCAAGGCCTGAAAACAGCCGGTAGAAAAGCGAGCCAACCTGGTTGTAAATGAGATGATTTGGATGGAAGAGTGAAGGATGGAGTGCGGGCGCCTGTTCAATGGTATTAGCGAAGTCGATCCCATCGAAAAAATAGTTCCGGGTCGGAAAGTACAAGTAGATGGCAGCGATGCCCGCAAACACTAACCACCTGACCCATGTGTCTTGGGTGCGATGTCGCACGATCGTGGCCATACAGGGATCGGTTCGAGAGCAGCGGAATACCTGGAAGAGCGCCTTATTGTACTATCAATGAGTCTTGATGCTGACTAACCACTCCATTATTTGCTTCGGCGGCGAAGACTGGTGGTATCACCATCCTCATTCCAAGGCCCATCTGATGCGACGCTTCGCGCGCGCCGGCAACAAAGTAATCTTTCTTAATTCGATCTCGATGGGCCTGCCTTCGCTCGGCCACAAAGACATCGTGCCGCGAATTACGCGCAAGCTCCGCAGCTACGCAAAACTTGCACGCGAGACTGACGACGGCATCACTGTGGTGTCTCCCGCGAGTCTTCCGTTCTTTGGCAGCGACACCGCACGAGCAATCAATCGACGACTGTTGCAAGCGCAGATCAAACGCCTCACTGGAAATCGAGACTTTTCCAAACCGATTCTCTGGATCGCAATTCCCACGGCCGCGGAAATGATTGGGTGCTTTGACGAATCATTGGTGATCTATCATATTTCGGATAAGTACGACGCGAACACCATGGATCACGCGACCGATCCGCTTCTTATCCGCAAGCTGCATAACAAAGCGATCGCGAGCGCCGATATCATTTTCTACTCAGGGCGTAAGTTGTTGAGCGAAGCGACTGACGGTCTTGATCGCTCCTACCTGTTGGAACAGGCAGTTGACTATGAACACTGGGCGGACCTGGATGAGAAGGTCGCCCGCGGCGAATTGCAGACTGCGCCGGAGGTTGCCGCGATCCCCGGTCCGCGTCTTGGTTACTTTGGCGCGATCGAACCGTGGCTGGTGGATCAGGAACTGATCAAACAAGCGGGACGTCAAAAGCCAAAGTGGCAATGGGTGTTTATTGGTAATCGCTCACGCGGTTTGGAAATCGAAGGCTTGCCCAACACTCACTTTCTGCCGCCAGTTGCTTACGACGATCTTCCACGCTACGCTGCGGGCTTCGATGTATGCGTGTTGCCGTGGGAAGCCGAACAGGCGTTCACGAGTTATGGTTCCGCAATCAAGGTTCGAGAGTACCTGGCAACGGGAAAGCCGGTCGTGATTTCGCCCCTTCCGGAATATGAACCGATGAGCAACGTGTTGCGCATTGCGCGAAGCCGCGATCAGTTTTTAAGTTTGGTCGAAGACGCGTTGAATGAAACTGATCTTGGGGCAAAAAAGAGACGGCAGGAAGCGGTGGCAGGCGGAACATGGGACGCGCGCGCGGAATGGGTTAGCGAGTTGATTGAGAGATCGCTGGTCTTGAAGCAGTGATCGGTGGTTAAGCATTGCCCGATTGCCCGATTGAAGATTGCCGATTGCCGATTTATTCAACTGTTGCTGTACTTTTTGAACTGAGCTGTTAGCTGTCCACTGTTCGCTGTTTGCTTAAATTGAAGCAAGTCTTACAAAACAGAAAAGACGGAACCCCCTCAGTTGCCGAGGTGCCGGTCCCTGCGCTGCAGCGGGGAAGGCTACTCGTGCGCACGGCGGCGTCACTGATCAGTTCCGGCACTGAACGCATGGTCGTCGAAAGTGCCGGCAAAGGGCTCGTGCAGGAAGCGCGAGAACGCCCCGATCTCGTTCGAGCCGTCGTTGAGAAAGCCCGCAAAGAAGGGTTGCTGAACACATTCAGCGCTGTGCGCGACAAGCTTGCCGCTTCCACCGCACTCGGCTACAGCGCATCCGGAATTGTGATTGGCGTTGGCGCGGAAGTGACCGAGTTCCGTATCGGCGATCGAGTCGCGTGCGCGGGCGTCGGTTTCGCGTCACACGCGGAAGCTATCTCCGTCCCGAAGAATCTTTGCGTTCAGCTGCCTGTCGAAGTTGATTTCGAATCGGGCGCGTTCGGAACGCTCGGCGCGATTGCTTTGCAGGGTGTGCGTCTCGCAGAACCGACACTCGGAGAGTCGGTCGTGGTCATCGGGCTCGGTTTGGTCGGCCAGCTAACAGTTCAACTGCTGAAGGCGAACGGCTGTCGCGTGTTTGGAATCGATCTCGATCCCGCCCGTGTCGCCCTTGCACTCCAGCTTGGCGCTGATGAGGCGAAGGTTTCCGGCGACGACTTGAAGAACGCCGTGATGAAGTGGACACGTGGCCGCGGCGCTGATGCCGTGCTGATCACTGCGGCGACAGATTCAAATCAACCTGTGGAACTAGCTGGCGAGATTTCGCGCTTGAAGGGACGCGTTGTCATTGTCGGAATGACAGGGATGGAGATTCCGCGCCAGACCTTTTTCTCGCGCGAACTGTCGCTGAAGATTTCCATGTCCTATGGCCCCGGTCGTTACGATCCTGAATATGAAGAGCGTGGACATGACTATCCGTTCGCCTATGTCCGGTGGACGGAGAATCGCAACATCGAAGCATTCCTCGACCTGGTTGCCACGAAGCGGATCGATGTCGGCGCGCTGATCACGCACCGCTTTGCGATTGATGAAGCGGCCCGTGCATATGAGTTGATCGCCGGAGAAATGCACGAGCTTTTCCTGGGCGTTGTGCTCAGCTACGACACTGAGAGAGAAATTGCGCGAGATGTGCCACTAACAAAACGCGCGGCGGCGAAACAGGAATCCGTTCGCGTGGGACTCGTCGGCGCGGGCAACTATGTCACAGCGATGCTGCTGCCTCACTTCAAAGAACAGCACGCGGATTTTCGCGTTGTCACAACTGCATCAGGCCTTTCGGCCAACAACGTAGGCAATAAGTTTGGATTTGCGCGCGCGGTCTCTGGTGCCGATGAAGTCATCAACGATCCGGAAGTGAACCTTGTGGTGATCGGAACCCAACACGATTTGCACGCGCCACTCGCGCAGCAGGCCCTCGCAGCGAACCGTGATGTCTTCGTTGAAAAGCCGATTGCGCTTAATGACGACGAGCTGAATGGCGTGTTGAGCGCGGCAGGGAATTCGTCAGGTCGTTTGATGGTCGGATTCAATCGTCGCTTTTCGCCGCTCGCGAAGAAGGCGCATGAGTTCTTTGCGGAGCGCACCACTCCCCTCTCAATTCTTTATCGCATCAATGCCGGGCGCATTCCCCGCGAACACTGGGTCCAGGATCGCGAGAAGGGTGGCGGAAGAATCATCGGAGAAGTTTGCCACTTCGTGGACTTGATGCAGTTCGTGATCGGCGCTCCACCAACTTCAGTTTTTGCCGAGGCAGTGTCTGGTAACAACTCAGCGGCGGTTAACGAAGATTCGGTTTTCATCACACTCCGTTTTGCCGACGGCTCCAACGGATCGATTGCTTATCTGGCCGAGGGTGATGCCTCGCTTGCCAAGGAACGTGTGGAGATCTTTGGCGAAGGGAAGACGTTTGTACTCGACGACTTCCGCCGCGCGGGCCTTCATCGAAAAGGGAAAGAGGAACAAGTAGCGCTTCGCAGTCAGGACAAAGGGCAGTCTGAACAGGTGAAGGCAGTATGCGCGATGGTGTTGCGCGGCGGGCCTTCGCCAATCGCGCTCGACGAACTCGCCGCTACGACGCGCGCCACGTTTCGTATTCGAGACTCGCTACGCTCCTGCCAGCGTGAGCCAATCTCTTAGAAACAACTTCACCGCCGAGACGCTAAGAGCGTTAACGATCGGCATAAGCGCCAAGTCGCCGAATAGTCGGCCACAGATTTGCACGGATCGACACGGATCAAAAATAGAAAAGACTTGGCGGCGGGTTCTAGTTGTTTTCTCTAATCTGTGAAAATCCGTGTTTCATCTGTGGCTGAATTTTAGGCGACTTGGCGGTTAATGGTAGCGAATTCGCCATGGCGCAGATAATTTCAAATCCAACTGCAAAAACTCCGAACTCCGAACCCGAAACTCGAAACTGCGTAAGCAATGTGCGGCATCGCCGGAATAGTTAGTGCCGATCCCGAGCAGCGCGTCTCGGCCATGCTCGAGACGATCGAGCACCGCGGCCGCGACGACGAAGGCTTTTGGACTTCCGATCCCACCAACCACAGACAGAAAGCCTGTCTCGGCCACCGGCGCCTTTCGATCATCGATACCAGTCCCGCCGGACACCAGCCCATGTTCTCCTCCGATGGGCGCTACGCAATCACGTTCAACGGCGAAATTTACAACTACCGCGAACTGCGTGAAGAGCTGAAGTCCAAAGGCCACAAATTCAAAACGGAAACCGACACAGAAGTCTTGCTCGCTGCTTTTGCCGAGTGGGGCACAGACTCCCTCGCGCGTCTCAACGGCATGTTCGCTTTTGCGATCTGGGACAAACAGGAGCAGGCGCTAACACTCGCGCGCGATCATGTGGGCATCAAGCCGCTCTATTACGCTCACATTCCTCCAACCGCGACCGATCCGGGAAAACTAATCTTTGCTTCCGAAATCAAAGCGATACTGGCGACAGGCCTAGTTGAACGAGCACTAAACACCGAGGCGCTGCATCAGTTTCTCACTTTCCTCTGGGCGCCCGATCCCAACACGCTGTTCCAGGGAATCAAGACAGTTCCGCCGGCGCACGTCCTGACGTTTCGTGATGACAGACTCGAAGCGCGCGAGTGGTGGGATGCTTCCTTCGACGACATTGATAACGGCCGTAGCGAGTCGTGGTGGCAGGAACATGTGTTGGAAACTCTCGATCGCGTGGTGGCGATGGAGATGGTGTCTGACGTACCGCTCGGTTCGTTTCTGTCGGGTGGCATCGACTCCTCAGGGATCGTGGCGATGATGAAACACCACGAGGCGGGGAGGCGTGTCGGCACTTACACGGTGGGGATCGAGAGCGAGGATCTGCGTTACGACATCATTCCCGACGACGTGAAGTGGGCGCGAAAAGTAAACGAGCACCTGGACACCGACTACCACGAGATCATGCTCAAGCCGGCGGTCGCTGAACTTCTCCCGAAGCTCGTCTACCACATGGATGAGCCGGCGATCGACATGGCCATTCCGAGTTATCTCGTTTCCCAGGCCGCGCGCGAAACCTTGACGGTGATGCTGTCAGGAATGGGCGGTGATGAAGTGTTTGCCGGTTATCCGCGACAGCTGGCGATGAAACTCGCAGGAGCGTTTGATCCGGTGCCGGGATTATTGCGTCGGCCGCTGATGAAAACTATTGAGAGCGCGTTGCCGGGCGGATTGCCGGGAAGATTAACGGCGCCGCTGCGCAACGCGAAGAAGTTTGCGCGCAGCGCGGGATTGGATTTTGAGGAACGATACCTCGGCTACGGCACCTACTTCACAGACGAGGCCAAGCAGCGTCTCTACACAGACGACTTGCGGGCTGCGACGCGCGATTGCGACGCCTACGCAGCGCATCGTCGTTATTTTGATCGAGTCAAAGACGCGGCGCCGCTCAACCGTTTGCTCTACGTCGATATGAAGACGTTTCTGCCGTGTCTGAATTTGATGACTACCGACAAGACTTCTATGGCGGCTAATCTTGAGGTGCGTGTGCCCTTCTTGAATCGTGAAATGATCGCGCTTGCCGCGCGCATGCCGCCTGATTTGAAGCTGCATGGGTTCAAGAGGAAGTACATCCTCAAGCGTGCATTAGAGAAGGTCCTGCCTCACGATGTTGTCTGGAGAAAGAAGGCGGGCTTTGGCGCGCCGATACGTTCGTGGTTGCGAGGCCCCTTGCGACCACTAGTTGACGATCTGCTCTCCGAAGAGACCGTCAATAAACGTGGCCTGTTTCGCCCGGAAGAGGTGAGACGCATCATCGACCAAAACCTCTCCGGCCGCGAAGACTACAATCTGCAAGTCTTCCAACTTCTCAACCTCGAACTCTGGCAACGGCAGTTTTTGGATTGACGCGTGTCGGTCAAGACTCTCCGAAAAGGCAATCTCACTTGGTTCGGCCAACATCTGAAGCTCCTTTTGGCAGGAGGCTTCGGCGTTCGGAAAGGCTTTACCAAAGTTGCCTAACCCTTCGGCGATCAATTAAAGTCGATTCATCTTTACGTCCCTCTCTCCGCTGATTGTAGAGAAAGTCCCGGAAACTCGGAATCAGCCCCAAACAGTTAGGATCCAAAAATGACGATTAAACCTCGCCGCCATTACTCTTCTCCTGATCTTTCAGCCCTCTCCCTAATCGCCTGTTGCGCCGTTATCGTTGCGACGATTCTCGCGCCCTCCCCAGTCTCTTCGCCAACTGTGTCCGCACAAACGGCAGGATCTCGTGGCGAGGCGGCGAAGCCTGAGACGAGTGAAGCCTCATCAGGCATGTCACACGCAACGTTAGTGAAAGACTCGAATGCCTATGGCCGTTTGCCCATAAGTTTCGAAATCAATCGCGGGCAGACAGATAAGAAGGTGAAGTTCCTGGCGCGCGGCCAGGGCTATGGTTTGTTTTTAACCTCGAGTGGCGCGGTGCTGTCTTTGCAAAAAGCATCCACGGTTACGCCGAACGCTGAGGACGTCGGTAGGGTCTCCGAAAAGTTGCAAGACCGCGTGGTCCTCACGATGCGATTGCAAGGCGCGAATCGATCGCCACGCATTTCCGGGGTTGGAAAACTGCCGGGCAAGGTCAATTATTTCGTTGGCAGAAACCCTTCTAAGTGGCGCACGGGTGTAGGGACTTACGCGAGGGTGCGATACCTCCAAGTCTACAGGGGTATCGATTTGGTGTATTACGGAAATCAGCAGCAGCTCGAGTACGACTTCGTCGTTGCACCTGGCGCAGATCCGCGCAGAATCAAGCTGACTTTTGGCGGAACAGAAGCTATCAAAGTCGACCAGCGCGGTGATTTGTTGCTTATCACTAAGTTGGGTGAGGTTGTTCAGCGACGCGCTATCGCCTACCAGCGCATTAATGGAGAACGTCGAGAGGTCGCCGCAAATTATCGCCTCGAAGGAGACGCCGTAAGTTTGGATTTAGGCGCTTACGACAAAACACAAGCGCTAATTATTGATCCAGTGTTGTCGTATTCCACCTATCTGGGCGGCAGTGGCACTGAGCAGGGCCGCGGAATCGCGTTGGACGCGCTGGGCAACGCATTCTTGACGGGTAGCACTAGTTCTACTGATTTCCCGCTGGCTGGTCCTATTCAGAGCTACGGAGGAAATACCGATGCGTTTGTACTGAAGCTGAA
>Ga0157380_10003882_pt1 | contig 10309 bp, 11 predicted proteins | sample S35metaG_FD_119757 | JGI IMG/M metagenome (GOLD analysis project Ga0157380, IMG submission 119757) | Switchgrass rhizosphere microbial communities from Kellogg Biological Station, Michigan, USA - S3-5 metaG | ecosystem: Host-associated > Plants > Roots > Rhizosphere > Soil | place: USA...
ATCGCGATCTTCGGGTTCATCGTGTGGGCCCACCACATGTTCGTCGCCGGCATCTCGACCTACGCCGCGATGGTGTTTTCGTTCCTGAGCTTCTCGGTGGCCATCCCGTCGGCGGTGAAGGTATTCAACTGGACCGCCACGCTCTACAAGGGCGCCATCTCCTTCGAGACGCCGATGCTCTACGCCTACGGCTTCATGGGGTTGTTCGCCATCGGCGGCCTGACGGGCCTGTTCCTCGCGACCCTGGGCCTCGACGTCCACATGCACGACACCTATTTCGTGGTGGCGCACTTCCACTACATCATGGTGGGCGGCGCGATCATGGGCTACCTGGGCGGCCTGCACTTCTGGTGGCCGAAGATGACGGGGCGGATGTATTCGGAGTTCTTCTCCCGCGTGTCGGCCATCATGGTGTTTGTCGGCTTCAACATCACGTTCTTCCCGCAGTTCGTGGTCGGCTACCTCGGCATGCCGCGCCGCTACCACTCGTATCCGGACGAGATGCAGGTGCTGAACGTGATGTCGTCGGCGGGCGCGACCGTGCTCGGCCTCGGCTACCTGCTGCCGGTGATCTACTTCCTCTACTCGCTCAAGTACGGCGAGGTGGCCGGCCCCAATCCGTGGCGCGCCTCGGGCCTCGAGTGGCAGACGCAGTCGCCGCCGTTGACCGAGAACTTCATTGAGACGCCGATCGTGACGAGCGAGCCATACGAGTACGAGCACGCTGTCACCAAGGAGTCGCATCTTGTCTAACGCGGTCGCGCACGCCGAGCAGCACGCCCACACGCACCATCCGGAGCTGCGGCATCACTTCGACACGATGCCACAGCAGAAGGAAGCTGCGGTCATCGGGATGTGGGTGTTCCTGCTCACCGAAATCCTGTTCTTCGGCGGCCTGTTCGTGGCCTACATGATTTACCGCGTCTGGTACTTCGACGCCTTCGCCGAAGCCAGCCGGCGCCTCAGCCTGTTCTGGGGCGGCCTCAATACCGCCGTTCTGATCGGCAGCTCGCTGACGATGGCCATGGCGGTGAGGGGCGCGCAGACCAACAAGCGCGCCGCGACGGTGAACTGGCTGATCCTGACGATGATCCTCGGCTGCGTCTTCCTCGGCGTGAAGGTCATCGAATACCAGGATAAGTTTGCGAATTATGAAGTGCCCGGCCCCAGCTTCAACTGGCTGGCGCATGAGCAACACGAGGCGGCTGCGGGCGGCGAGCACCCCTCGACTTCGCTCGGGGCAGGCACCGCGGCAGCGCCGGCGGCTGCGGGTGAAGGCGAGCATCGCAACCTGAGCCTGACGCCGGAGCAGCTCCAGCGCACGACGCAGATCTACTTCAGCCTGTACTTCACGATGACGGGCTTACACGCGCTGCACATGATCATCGGTATCGGCCTGATGAGCGTGATCACGTGGATGGCGTGGAAGGGCAAGTTCGACGAGCAGTACTACACGCCGGTCGAGATGAGCGGCCTCTACTGGCACTTCGTCGACATCGTCTGGATCTTCCTGTTCCCGCTGCTCTACCTCGTCGAGAGGCACCAGTAATGTCGTCAGAACACGCACACGCACACGAGTCGCACGGCGCCGCTCACGTGTCGCCGGTCTCGCTGTACGTCACGATCTTCCTGGCGCTGATGGTGCTGACGGGAGTGACCGTGGCGGCGGCGTTCGTGAACCTCGGCCAGTTCAACTTCCTGGTCGCGATGATCATCGCCTGCTTCAAGGCGTCGCTGGTCATCTGGTACTTCATGCACGTGAAGTATCAGAGCCGGCTGACGAAGCTCACGGTGGCGACCGGCCTGTTCTTCCTGGCGATCCTGCTCAGCATGATGCTGATCGACTACTCGTCGAAGGGGTTCACGCCAATGCCGCCAAGAGTCAACCCGGACTCGGAGTTCCAGAGACCGTAACAATCGTTCTGGGAACGTTCGACGAGAGTTCGACCAACGTTCTACGAAAATCACGCGCGCGAAGGCGGGAAGTCCTTCGCGCGCGTTCCTGCGTATGGTTACTTCTTCTTCGCCGTCTTTGCCGGCGCAGTATGGGTCGCGGCGACTTCGATCTTCTCCGCCACCCTGGTCGTCCCGCTCATCATGTATTCGATCTTCGCCGTATGGCCGGCGCTGGCCGCCAGCGCCGACGGATCGGCCTTCGACTTGCCGTTCATGACCTCCGACTTGTCGTTGATCTGGAAGGTCGTGTCCTTACCGTCGTGCTTGACCGTGAGGGTCTTGGTTGCCGGGTCGTATTTCTCGATCGTTCCGGTCATGTGAGCACTGGCCGGCGCGTTCTTCGCCGGCGCGGCAAATGCCGCCGTTCCGAGAGCGAGCGTACAAACGAGGATGAGAAGCTTCTTCATATGATTCTCCGTGGCGCCTTAGCGGCGCAGTAGCACCGAACACATCATCCTGATCTACGACACTGACCGGGCCGCGGACATTACATCTGGGCAAGAGTGGGCGGGCCGGCCGGTGTATGTCACAGATGTAACCCTGCGGCGGCTTCTTCAGCCGCCCGACTTCGTCACAATCATGTAGGCGCATCCGGCCATGACCTACCGACGCTCGACTCTGATCGCGGGATTCCTCATCCTCCTGGCGGCACCGACGTTGCTGGCGGGGCAGGAGCGTACTGACCTGTTGGCGCTGCGCGCCAGGCCGCAAACGCTGCACCTCTATGGACCGCCCCGAGGCGCTCCGGTAATCCTCTCGTCAGGTGATGGCGGCTGGATTCACCTCGGACCACAAGTGGCGGAAATGCTGGCCGCACGCGGGTTCTTCGTTGTCGGCTTCGACAGCAAGGCCTACCTCGAAGGTTTCTCCTCGGCGACCACGGCGTTGACGCCAGGCGAGGTGGCCGGCGACTTTCGCACGCTGATGGGCTACGCAAGCCGCGCCACCGGGCAACGACCGCTGATGGTGGGGATATCGGAGGGCGCGGGACTATCGGTGCTGGCCGCCGCGGATCCATCGACGCCGGCGCCCGACGGTGTGATCGCGATCGGCCTCGGCGATCGCAACGAGCTCGCGTGGCGATGGAAGGACACTGTGATCTATCTGACCCACCGAGTCCCGAGCGAACCGACGTTCAGCGCGGTGGCGCTGGCCGGTCGAATCGCGCCGACTCCGCTCGCTGTGATCGCTTCGACCCACGATGAATACGTGCCGAAAGCCGAGATCGACCGGATCATGGCGGCGGCTCGCGCCCCCAAGCGCCTCTGGATGATCGACGCGGCCGATCATCGCTTCAGCGACCAGCCGGAACAGCTGGCGAGCTGCCTCGCCAACGCCATCGCCTGGGTTCACCAGAGTGGCGCACGATAGTCAGATGAGCGCCCGGCTGCGCGCCGCGCTTTGGCCCCTCATTGGGCTGGTGCTGTTCGTGATCGCGCTCGAAGTTCTCAGCCACGAACTGGCGGCTACCTCCTGGCGGGCCGTCATCGGGAGCGCGAAGGCGACGCCGTGGCCGCAGGTTGTCGCAGCACTGGCACTGACCGTCTTGAACTATGCGGTGCTGACGGGGTACGACTTCCTCGCGTTCGCATCGATCGGGAAACGGCTGGCGCCCTGGCGTATCGGCGTGGCGTCGTTTCTTGCCTATGCCGTGGCCAATAACGTTGGATTCGCGCTGATCTCGGGTGCGTCGATCCGCTACAGGTTCTATACGCGATGGGGCCTGGGTGCGGAAGAGTTGTCGCGGATCATCTTTTCGTATTCGATCACCTTTTGGCTCGGCCTGCTGGCACTCGGTGGCCTGAGCCTTGCGTTGACGCCGCAGCTTCGCATTGGGACACTGCCGGGACCGATCGTCGAGCTCCTGGGCTGGATGCTTCTGGCGCTGAGCGTGGCCTTTGTCGTCTACGCCGGCATCAGGAGGACGCCAATCCGGTTGTGGCGATTCGAGCTGCCGCTGCCGCGGCCGGCAATCGCGATGGCGCAGTGGGTCGTGTCGTCCGCCGACTGGGTGTTGGCGGCTTCGGTGCTCTACGTGCTGTTGCTCGATCGCGGAACCCCGTTCTTCGCGGTGACCGGCGCGTTTCTGACGGCGCAATTGATCGGCCTATTGAGCCACGTGCCGGGTGGCGCCGGCGTCTTCGAAGGCCTGATGGTGGTGCTGTTGCGGCCTTACGTGCCGCCGGCCGATCTAGTCGGCCCGCTCCTGCTTTATCGCGTCATCTATTACGTGCTGCCCTTCACCATTGCCGCGGTCGCGTTGGTTCTTGACGAAGCGTATCAGCGCCGCGCCGACGCGGCGCGCACGGCGGCATTCGTCGGCCGCCTCGCCGAGCAACTCGCACCACGGGCGCTCTCGCTGCTGATGTTCGTCGCGGGCCTCGTGCTGCTGTTCTCGGGAGCCACCCCGGCGGCCGAAGGACGGCTCGAATGGATGAACCAGTTCGTGCCGCTGGGTATTGTCGAAACGTCGCACCTGGCGGGCAGCATGGTGGGCGTGATGCTGCTGCTGCTGTCGCAGGGCGTCGCCCGCCGTCTTGATGCGGCCTACCATGCGGCCACCATCGCCCTCGTCGCCGGCATTGCCGCGTCGTTGTTGAAAGGCGTCGACATCGAAGAGGCGGCGCTGCTCACCGCTTTTCTCCTGCTGCTGCGCCGGGCGAGGCCCGCATTCGACAGAAAGGCCGCGCTCTTCGAGACGCGGCTTTCGCCAGGTACGCTCGCCGCCGTCGCTGCCGCGATTGTCGCTTCGACGTGGCTCGGGCTCTTTGCGTTCAAGCACGTGGAGTACTCGGACGAGCTCTGGTGGCAGTTTGCCCTCTCGGCAGAGGCGCCGCGGTTCTTGCGCGCTACGGTCGGATCGGCGATCGCGGTCCTGCTGATTGCCGCCGCCAAGCTGCTTCGCCCGGCGCCACACGAAGTCGATCCGCCATCGCCAGGCGAGCTCGACACCGCTGCCGGAATCATTGCCACGCAACCGCACGCCGCTCCGAATCTGATCTTTCTCCGCGACAAGGGCGTGCTCTTCGACGCCGGCCGGCGCGGCTTCGTGATGTACGGCGTGCAGGGGAGGACGTGGGCAGCGATGGGCGATCCCGTGGGGCCCTCCGAGCTTGTCCCGGGTCTGATTCGCGCCTTCCTCGAACGCTGTGACGACTTCGGCGGCACGCCGGTGTTCTACGAAGTGCGCAAGGACTACCTCCATCATTACGCCGACTTCGGGCTGACATTCATCAAGCTCGGTGAGGAAGCGCGCGTTGATCTGTCAACCTTCACGCTGGAAGGCGGCGCCGGCCATCGATATCGCCAGGCGCTCGGTCGCATCAAGAAGGCGGGCGCTCAATTTCGAATTATTCCGCCGGCCGACGTCGCCGCGATCCTGCCGCAGTTGCGGAGAGTGTCGGACGACTGGCTCGGTCACAAAGGAGCGGAAAAAGGTTTTTCGCTCGGCTTCTTCGATGAAGAGTATCTGTCGCGCAATCCGATCGCCGTGATCGAGCGGCAGGATCAGATCCTCGCGTTCGCCAACATCTGGACCGGCGCGGGCAAGCACGAGTTATCGGTGGATCTCATGCGCTACGACCACCACGCACTCGGCGGCGTGATGGAAAGTCTCTTCACCCAACTCATCGTGTGGGGCCGCGCCAATGGATACCGCTGGTTCTCGCTGGGCATGGCCCCGCTTTCGGGCTTCGAGAATTCGCCTGTCGCGCCGCTGTGGAACCGGGCCGGCGCCTTTCTCTACGAGCACGGCGAGGCGGTCTACAATTTTCAGGGCCTGCGTCTCTTCAAGCAGAAATTCAACCCGGTCTGGGAGCCGCACTATCTCGCATGCCAGGGCGGCTTTGGTCTGGCGCGCGCGCTGACCGACATTACCCTGCTCATTGCCGGTGGTTACCGGCAGGTGTTCAGCGGCGGACGCCGGCGCTAACCTGCCGTCCTAATATTCAGAAGCAGGAGGCAAGGGATGGAACAGGCGATCACGTGGGTTGTCACGGGCCTTATCGTCGGCTGGCTGGTACGCACCGCCATGAAGAGCGAACGCGACTTCGGCGTGATTGGCGACCTCGTTACCGGGTCGCTCGGCGCGGTCGTTGGCGGCTGGCTGGTGCGTCAATTGGACATCGTCACGCCGAACAATCTGACGGGGCACATCGTGGTATCGATATTTGGCGCCGGCGTGCTGCTGGCGCTCGCGCGAATTGCCCGGCATGCGGTCGGCGCCGGGCTATCGAGCTCCCCGCAGGCGGCCGCGCTCGTCGGCGAGCTCGAAGAGCAAATCCTCCGGTTGACGACAATAGAGCGACGAGTGCTGTCGAGCATGTTGCGCCGGGGAGGTCCGCCCGATCCCAACCTCGCGTTCGACCGGCAGCTGACCGTCGGTCAGCGTGTCGCCGATCGCGTCGCGGCCTTTGGCGGCAGCTGGACATTCATCGGCATCTTCCTGACCGGCATGCTGATCTGGATGGCGGTCAATCGCGATGAGGTGCACCCGTTCGATCCCTATCCGTACATCCTGCTCAACCTGTTGCTGTCGTGTGTCGCGGCCTTGCAGGCGCCGGTGATCATGATGAGCCAGAATCGTCAGGCCGCGCGCGATCGCGTCGAGGTTAAGAACGACTACGAGGTGAACCTTCGCGCCGAGCTGCAAATCGTCGCGCTGCACGCCAAGCTGGATGAGGCGCGTGACAAGGACCTGGCGAAGCTGGCGGCGCTGCTCGTTGGCCAGGAAGCGCGTCTTCAGCGAATCGAGCAGCTGCTGGGGAAATGAAAGAGACGCGCGCGAACGCCTCGAAGCTTCGCGCGCGCGTTGCGGAAGTGCTACTTGGTCGAGCTGCCGGCCACCTTGGCTTTGACGATGATCTTTTTGGGGCCGTCCAGCACGAACTCCACGTCGACCTTCAGTCCGGCCGTGAATGCCGAAGGGTCGGCCTTGGTCTTGCCCTGGATTACTTCAGACGTTTCGGTGATCACGAACTCGCCCTGCTTGTCGCCGCGCTTGATGGTCAGCGTCTTCGTCGCCGCGTCGTACTTCTCGATGATCCCCGAGTAACTTGCCTTGGTTTGTCCGGGTGCGGCAGATGCGGACGAGGCGATCGCCAGCGCGAATGCCAGGATGAGCAGCTTTTTCATTGTCGATTGTCTCCGAGGCGACGAGGCGCCGATGGTTGGATTACTCCAATCATTAGACAGTCGATTCAACGGGAGAGAATCCCGAACGCAAAAAATTACGTTCTGATGACCTTCTCAGACACGCGCAAACACATTGAATGTGTCCGCGCCAGCGTTCTGATCATAGGTCGCATCTTCAATCTGAATGGCGTTGGCGCCAATCTCGGCGAGCGCGTGCAGCATCCACTGGCGGCGTTGGTCGGGCACATTCAGCAGGGCGATCGCATGCGTGGCTTTCGCGAACATGCGGGCCAGCAGGCCGCGCATGTAATCGAGGTCAGGCGCGCCAGTAAACGATCGGCACACCACCACGTGCCATGGCACGGCCGGGTCAAGGGCGGTAGCCGAACCCGTCTGGAACACCCCGTCAGGCATGGCCGCGATTGCGTCCTTGATCGCGTCCGGATCGTCGTCGATGCCGCCGACGATGTAGCCGTTCTGGTGGAGGGGGAGAAGGAAATCGCCGCGACCGCAGTCGACCTCGAAGACGCGCGTGCCGGGACCGACATCCAGGATCTCGGCAACGTGCTCCGCGAGGGAAGCCAGGGACATGAAGTGAAGAGTTTAAGGCTAAGAGTTAAGAACGCTTCTTAACTTTTAACCCTTAACTCTTAACTCTATTTGTCGAGCGATGCGATGTTGATGGTGGCCGTGTCGATCGCGACCGAGGCGGCCTTCGTGCCGAGCGGCACGCGGAACGGGAACCCGCACTTGTATTCCGGCATCGAGCCCGCATCGATGATCGAGACCGAGGTGTTGTAGGTCTTGCCGGCGGTGTCGGTCAGCACCGGTTTCTTGACGATCGTTTTGGCGTCGAACGACGGCGTCACCTTGAACGCGACATTGACGACGATGAACTCTTCTTCACCACGTGCGTTGCCCCGTACGCTGTTGTTCCCTGGCGGGCAGTCGATGAGCGCCACGTTCTTCGCGCGCTCGATGCCGAGCGGCGTGACTTCCAGGCCTTTGTAGTTGGTGGGTTTCATCTGCCCCGCGGCAACGACCGCGAGGCAGACGATGAATGATGTGAGGGTAAGCCCGTAAGCCCGCAAGTCCGCAAGCCCCTTTTAGAGCGGCTGATCCGGATTGGCGAGCGTGCGCCACATGTGCGCGCTCGGACTGTTGTCGTTGCCGAGGCCTTCTTTCGGCTGCTTGAAATGGCGGCCGACGATGTCCCGGAACGGATCGATTGACACCTTGGCGTTCGGATCGAACGCGTAGAGGTCGTTGACCGTGACGAGGCGCGGCTCCATGTACCACTTGTGGTTCTTGAGCATCTTGTAGGTCGCCTCGATGTGGGCTGGCGGTTTGTAGTCCTCGCCGAAGATCCTGAAGTACTGGTCGGGATACTCGTAACCCGCGTCCGCGTCGGGATAGAACCGCAGCGTCTGGTGGTAGCGGATCGCGAACGTCGACTTCTCCGGGATGTAGGGCTCGAAGAGCTGCGCGCCCCACCAGCCGTGATCCGGCTTGATCAAGTTGAGCACGCAATCATGAAGCAGGCAGGCGAGGATGATCTCCTCGGACATGCCGGTCTTCAACGCGCGCGTCGCGCTCTGCAGCACGTGATTGGCGGGTGCGAACCGGAGCTCGAAGAAATCCTCGAGCGTCGGATTCTTCGGCATCGGCGTGAGCTTCTTGACGTTGCCGCGCCCGGATACGAACAGGCTGCCGGCGCCGCGGCGATAGTTGCGCGTTTCGATCTGCGCGTCGATCTCGGCGACGGTCGGGAACTTCTCGCGCTGGCCCTGGTTGGCTGCGACCTGTTCGTCGAGCTGTTCTTCCATCCAGTGCTCGAGCGAATCGGCCTTGGCCTCGGAATCCATCAGGCTGACGGCGGCCGTTCCACCAAGACTGGCGATGAACGCCCTGCGATCTATCTCCATTGGGTCCTCCCCACCTTCGCTCGCGCTGATCGCGAGCGAGCTACGGTGGGTCCACCCGTAGCGGCGAAGCCGCGGAGGTGGACCTGCATCCGAGACATTAGACCCATTGGCCCTTGCGGTTCAACGGGGATCTTCCTGCTTCACACCCTGACCCTGCACGTCGCTCAGCCACTTCTGGGCGAAGGCCCGGGCGGCGTCGGTGGCCGGTTTTCCGGCCCGAAAACACATTTTCCACTCGGCCGGCTTGGCCTCGAGGGCCTCAGCGGCGAAGACCTTGTTTTTGCCCTTTTCGACCAGCGAGGCCGTGAAATCGACATCCTTTGTGACATCGAGGAAGTGCCGCAGGCGCATGGCGACGAGCGCGCGAGGATCGGCAGGGTAGGTCTTTTCGAACTCCTTCATCGCTTCGTCGCGCAGCCGGGCCTGTTCGGTGCGCTGATCCTTGAGCAGGCCTTCGATCTGCTTGCGCCGCTCGCCCTTTTCCATTTCGTCGAGCTGCCGGCGCATGTCGGCCCACCCTTCTTCCAGCGTGGCGCGCTGCTCGGGTGTGATCTGATCGAACAGCTTGCGCATCTCGGCGACCTGATTCTCAAATCCGGCGCGCTGCTTGGCGAAGATCGCGTCAGCCGTCTGTTCCTCCGGCAGCGGATCGGGGCCGTTGGCTTCGCGATGATCGGCGTAGCGGCGCTTGAACTCGTCGCTCTCGACGAACGTGCGCGCGAGCGTCAAGGCGAAGTTGACGAGCGCGACGCGCGAAGCCGGCGACATCGCGGTGAACGCCGCGGGCTTGCCGGCAATCGACACCGCGTCGGCCATGAACGAGTCGAAGACCGCTTCCTTGGCGCGTCCCTCGGAGATGCCGAGCGTCGCGAGGTGATCCTGCGCGTAGCCCAGGCCGATCGTCACCGCCAGCGCCATTACGCAAAACCGCGTAGTCATTACGTTGAAATGCATAGTCCACAGATTACACGGATTACACGGATGAGAGGCCCGCGGCGCCGGGCGAAGCCCGGCGGCAGCGGCCTTCGGCCGCCCGCAGGCCGCTGTCGCTGTATCCGCCCGTCGCGGTTTCCGGAATCTGTGTAATCGGTGGACGACTAATCAGCGCGCGTCGCGGTCATCGGATCGACACGAATCGCGCGCCAGGCGGGCAGGATGCTGCCCGCGATCGTCATCAGCAGCGACACGCCGATGGCGGCGGTGAAGACCGTGGCATTGGCGGGGCTCACGCCAAAGAGCAGTGCCTGCAGCGATCGTCCCGCCGCGTATGCCAGCACCCCGCCGAGCGTGATGCC
>Ga0157380_10003883_pt1 | contig 10306 bp, 7 predicted proteins | sample S35metaG_FD_119757 | JGI IMG/M metagenome (GOLD analysis project Ga0157380, IMG submission 119757) | Switchgrass rhizosphere microbial communities from Kellogg Biological Station, Michigan, USA - S3-5 metaG | ecosystem: Host-associated > Plants > Roots > Rhizosphere > Soil | place: USA: Michigan...
ATGAGAGTGATGTTAATATAGAAGATCATAACTGGCTCGGGCCAATGTTCGGAATTAATATGATAACAGGGATGGGAGTTGGAACTAATTACCTTATTCCGGGCAAATTAGTAAATCCAAATTTTGACATCACTTATGGTAGGGCTGCAGTAACTGTTTTACCCGATCCATGTATATTAACTCGTGCACCTGCCAAGAATTTTGGTAATACACCGGCTCCGCAGAAGCCAACAAGCCTGTGGCTGAATATAACTACAAAAGTTAGCGGTCAGCTTTCAGTCAATGGAGATTTTCTATTATTTAAGCACGGAAGTGTGACTTTTAATGCCGTTGCTTCCACCCCGCAGATAACTGACTTCCCATTACCAAATGGAAAGATCGTTGCTGATAATAGTGTTACAGCTCCGACCACCAGTTTTGATGCAAATACCAATACCTGGATCACAAAAGTTCCCGTTGGGTTTGCAAGTACCTCGGATATTTTTGTAACCGGTGCGATCATTAATTCAAGTAACGGTTTTGTTAAACAAAATGGCAATACAAACTCAGTTGTAAAAGGAGCATTTTATTGTACCAAAAATTTCACTGACCAGTGGACTTATGGCATTGCGGCCTACCGGCAACCACCTAACTACGACTATGTCACTTATGCACAGGTTGGAGGTGCTGGACAAATACAATCAACTAACGGTACTTATCGTGCAGGAACCCCATTGCCGATCATACAATACCTGGTACAAGGTGGCAGTGGTGGCGGTGGAAATAATTATACGGGAAGCAGCAGTTCATTCGACAATTTTACTGCTTGCCCGGTTGCTGGATCTTCCCCTTCTTCAAGCCCTGTAACAAGAGCAATGATGCCTGAAGAAACACAGGCATCTCTAGCGGTAAAAGAATTCCAATTGATGCCAAACCCTGCATCGGATAATGTAACCTTATCTTTTGTTCCATCTGCAACGGGCACTTCAATATTAACCGTATTTACAATAGATGGAAGAAAAGTGATTGAATTTAATAATGGTTCTACCCAGGCGGGCAAACAGTACACAAAGAAAATAGATGTGAGTAAATATAAAAATGGTGTTTATATAATTCAGTTACAAAGTGCAGATAAAGTGACGGTAAGAAAATTCCTGGTAGCCAGGTGACCATAAAAAACAAATTTGTGAACAGAAAAGTGTACTTATGAAAAATAAAAAAGCGAGTTTGATAGTATTGCTTATCGGTCTTGCAGCTATTACTTTTTCACAAGAAGTAAAGCCTGGCGCGGAAGTAACCAGTGATACAGCAGGAGTGAACAAACTTTTACAACAAAGCAAGGATCAATTTTCAAAAGATCCGAATAAGGCAATAGAAATAGCTCACCAGGCAAAGGATTTAGCGGATAAAATTGATTTTAAACAGGGCGCAGCTTATGCTCTTAAAAATGTTGGGCTAGGTTATTATTTCCAGGGAAAATATGCAGAAACGATGGATTATTGGGAGCAATCATTAAAAATATTTGAAGAGCTCAATGATGATGTCGGCATAGCGAATCTATTAGGAAACATAGCGGCAGTTTATGCGAACCGGGGCGATGATGCAAGAAGCCTGGAATATTTACTTCGGGCACTGAAATTAGCAGAAAAGAAAAATGACACCTTGAGAATTGTTACGGTAAATAATAACATTGCCAGTATTTACTTTAACAAACCCGGCTCTTCTGATAAAGCAAAAGCGCTTAATTATCTCATGACTGCTTTGTCGTTAAATGAAGCCACGGGGAACAAACAGGCTCTTGGTATAGTTTCAGAAAATATCGGGGAGATCTACCTCGAGATGAATCAGCTTGACAAGGCCCAAAGTTATTTTGAAAGATCGATCCAGGCTCTTGACAGTGGCGCAAATAGTGCAGTAGCTTATAACGGGATTGGAAAAATTTATATAAAAAAGGGAGACTATAACCAGGCACTAAACTATCATAATAAAGCGCTCAGTATTGCTGAAAAGGCAAATAGCCCGCGACATATTGAAGGGACACTGCGTGATATTGCCAACTTATATGTAAAACAAAAGAATTTTACCACTGCCTTAAACTACTACGACAGGGCCCGCCTGATCGCAGAAGAATTAAAAGCAGTTCCTGATCTGAAAGACATTTATTCAGGAATGGCGATTTCTTATGCCAATACCAATGACTTTAAAAATGCTTTTAAATACCAGGAGTTATTTGGTAATATTAAAGATACCCTCTACACCATAGATAGAGAAAAAAAATTAGGCAACCTACAGTTCGAGTTTGATCTGGAAAAAAAACAAAACGAGATCAACCTGTTGACAAAAGATAAGGATCTGCAAATAGTTCAAACCAAGAGACAAAAGTTTGCGAAGAATGCTTTTATGATCGGGTTATTCCTGGCGTTTATTATCGCTGCCCTGATCTACAGAAGCTATCGTGATAAAGTAAAAACACATATACTTGTTGACAGGCAGAAAAATGAAATTGAACATTTGCTTTTAAATGTGCTTCCAAAGGAGGTCGCCAAGGAATTACAGTTAACCGGTCGTGCTACACCGAGACATTACAAAAGTGTTGCTGTAATGTTCACCGATTTCAGAGGCTTTACGCTATTAACTGATCACATGTCTCCTGATGAACTTGTAGCAGAATTGGATGCTTGCTTTAATGTCTTTGATGAAATTATTGCGAAACATAAACTTGAAAAGATCAAGACCATCGGAGATTCATATATGTGTGCAGGAGGGATTCCTGTAGAAGATGAGATGTATGTTTTAAAAATTGTAAAAGCCGGACTTGAAATTCAACAATATATTGCCGACAATAATGAACGAAGGCTGGAAAAGGGTCTGGAGCCATGGTATTTAAGGATCGGCATACATGTAGGCCCTGTTGTGGCGGGAGTGGTAGGGAAAATGAAATACGCTTACGATATATGGGGTAGCACAGTGAATATTGCCAGTCGCATGGAAAGTAATGGTGAACCCGGTAAAGTAAACATCTCTTCGTCCACTTATGAATTGATCAAACACTATTATGAATGTACACACAGGGGAAAGATCAGTGCAAAAAATGTTGGCGAGATCGATATGTATTTTATCGAGCATGAGCACAGGATCCCACTAAAGTTTACAAATACTGAAAACCAGATGATCCATCAGTAACGTTATTCTTTTATATAGCATCCGGGTCGAATTAAAATCTCAGCAAATGGAGAATTTGCTTTTATCTTAGCGAAAAGATCCGGCAGACATCGAATGCTTAAAAGAATTTTTACAATTGCTCTCTTTACCGGCGCCGGCCAGTTATTTGTCGTGTTTGCCTTAAAATATATTTCACAGCACAGCTCACCAGAACAAGTAAAAGCAATTGGCCAAATTGACTCTCTCGTTCTTTTTATAATGAATGTAATTGGTCTTGGATTGCAATCTTCAGCTATACGAAACCTTGCATTGAACAACAATTGGAAAGAGGAATATCAGCAAATACAATCAGCAAGGATCACCATGGGCCTCCTGTTAGCCGCTGGTACCATTTTAGCTTTCGTTAATCCATATTATATTATTTTCCTGGCAGCTCCTATTTTTGGCTGGAGTGGTGATTATGCCCTGTATGCAAGGGGATACCCAATCGCCGGATCAATCATTGCCTTTATCAGATTATTAATACCCTTTTCCTTCCTGATGTTGGCAGTATATTATCAATTGGAATCGCCTCCTATAATCTATATATCAAGCCTTATTATCACTTACATTCTTTCCAACTTTATCATATCCTTGATTTTAAAAACAGAATACTTTTTCTTCCCGGTCATTAAAAATCTTCGGCTATATATTGAAAGTTTTTATTTAGGAGTTGTAATATTATCGCTATACTTTATAGGGCTTGGATTGATGTTGGTGCTTCCCTATTTTTACGAGGACCCTGCTGTAGCTATTGCTTTTTTAGGCTTAAAGTTTTATGTGATCTTTAAAGGAGTTTTGCGAATTATTCATCAGGCATTCATTAAAGAAATGGTAGATTATGAAGTATGCTTTAAGGTAGATCAGATCGCTGGTATAATTGGCATGTCATTTCTTTTTTTCATTAGTTGTTTTCCAAATACATTTATTGGCCTGTTTTTTGGAGAAAAATTTATTCAATACAAAGTCTATTTTATACTGGTAGCCATAGCAGCTTTTATTTATTCTGTGTTCTCAAGTCTTATTATTAAAGCCATGCTGGAAAAAAAAGACAAATTATATGCATTGACCTGCTTTTTTTCCGCATTTCTTACTTTGCTGGTTAGTATACTTTTTTCGTTTTTTAATGCAACTGTAGTTTATGTGGGGGTAAGTTTAATTCTTGGAGAATTGCTTTTTGCCTCAGGCATGCTGGTCCTTATGTATAGGCCGGGATTTTTGCAGGAAAGACTATTCTTTATTGCTAAAAACATGTTCTTTTTTTTTATCCCATTGAGCATAAAGTTTTTCTTTGGTGATGAATTAATTCCTTTTATTTTATCCCTTGCGGGCTTTGCATTTATTATGATAATTACGTATCATAAACAATTTCATATTAACCAAATTAATTGAACTGTCCGTATGCAGTGATGGAAGAATGATTGGTAAGCATCGGTATCTTTATATTAAATTTCAGATTGTATGTTTCTTAACCTCGTCAATAAGATCATCAATAAGTTTGGGTACAAAGTAAAAGTAGAAAGGGTGAATTTCCCGTATGATATTTTTGACGATAAAGAATTTATGGATTTATATAAGATATGCAAAGACTATACTAAGACTTCCCTTGAAAGAATGCACAGCTTGTACAATTCTATGAATTATATCATTGCCAATAAAATTGAAGGCGATCTGGTAGAGTGTGGCGTTTGGAAAGGCGGCAGTTCCATGCTAATGGCTTTAATATTAAAAAGGCATGGCATCACGGATAAAAAAATTCATTTATACGATACTTTCGAAGGTATGAGCGAACCATCTTCGATTGATAAAACCATTAAAGGGGTTAGCGCATCCGCTCTGTTAGGCAAAGAAAGAAAGAAAAATGAAAATTCTGTTTGGTGTTATGCGCCCATCGAAGATGTAAAGAATGCGTTGTTTTCAACTGGCTATCCGCAGGAAAATTTAATTTTTGTAAAGGGTAAAGTTGAGGATACATTGCTTGAGTATGTGCCTGGAAAACTTTCCCTATTGCGTCTTGATACGGATTGGTACGAATCGACCAAAATCGAGTTACAAATTTTATATCCACGTTTGGCCGAACAAGGTGTGTTGATAGTTGATGATTTTGGTCACTGGAAAGGAGCCAAAAAAGCAGTAACGGAATATTTTATGCAAAATGGCAATCATCAGTTTCTTCATCGGATAGATTACACCGGACGATTGATTATTAAAACAAATAATGATAAAAAAAATAATTCGTTGCAAGTTTTGTAGAATCGGAGTAACTTTTGGGATAATACTATGAACCACTTTATAACTTCTAAAAATCGTGTTATAGATTTTCTAAAATACCAAAGCTTTCAACCAGGCATCTTCAGTCTCTTCATTAATCCCTTCTTTTTTATTCGCCATGCTTATTATAGGAATATCAAAAAATATATCCCACAATTAAAAGGCAAACTGCTTGACTTTGGCTGCGGCCGCAAGCCTTTTGAAAATCTTTTTACAGTAGAAAAATACATAGGTGTTGATCTGGAAAACACCGGGCATGATCATAAGAATTCAAAAGTGGATGTCTTTTATGATGGCAGACATTTACCGTTTGAGAACGAAACTTTTGATTCGCTCTTTTGTGGCGAAGTGTTAGAGCATGTGTTTGATCCGGACATTATTTTGCCTGAGATAAACCGTGTGCTAAAACCAGGAGCATTGACTTTGATCACTGTGCCTTTCAGCTGGAATGAACATGAGACGCCCTACGACTATGCCCGTTACAGTTCATTCGGCATCAAACATCTTTTAGAAAAAAATGGTTTTAAGATACTGGAACTTAAAAAAAACGGAAACTTTGCAAGGGTAAATTTTCAGCATTGGGCTCTTTATTTTTTTGAGCTATTTAAAAAGTGGGGAAAGGCAGGCTATCTTTTGTCCTTACTATTTATTATCCCCATAAATATTATCGGCACAATTTTGTTGCTGATAATGCCAAGGAACAAATCGCTGTACTTCACTAATATTATACTAGCAGTAAAAGATAAACCCTAAATTTTAAGCAACTATTAAATAAAGATCTTCGATTGAGCAAGCGAAAAGTTTATGATTCGAAAAAAGACCATAGCATACCTTATATTTTTCGCAGCCATTTGTTATATCATCACCCCCTGGTTCTTTGAAAAAACCTTTTTTATCAATGAACTTTTAGCAGTTACCGGCTTTATGTTACTGGCTTCCAAACGTTTCAAGGTTGGAAACGATGGCATTACCATATGTATGATCTTGCTGATCGCATTGTGCGGAATACATCTTATAACCTCTCTTCCCCGCAAGGATTCAATGTATTATTATTTACGAAATTCCGTGATCGTATACTCCATGTTTACTTTCTTTACTGGGTTCTTCTTGTTAAAATATCTCGGCAGTTTTATTGCCTGGATCCGGAACATTTTGCGTTGTTATATCGTCCTATTTTTATTTATTCCATTACCACTGACTTTTTATGAACGCATTGGCGTATCAACTTTATTTCCATCGTTATTTAAGAATGCGAGTTATCGTTTTCTTCCATTTTTGCTTATCCTCATTAATTTGATCTATGCCTTCACGTATAAATCTGCAACAGCGGCGATGATTGGTGCATTTTTATTCTTATTATTTATTTCAACAGGTTATAAATTTTTCAAACAGATGATAACGATCGGGGTACTTGCAATCGCAATCTTGTTTATTTACCTACAGCCAAATTTAACTTTAATAAAAAATCAATTTTCTCCCAGCAACTCAAGAGCCATTACTGAAGTAATACGATCAAACTCATTACTTGCAATCGATGGAAATACAACCTGGCGATTGGTTATATGGAATCAAATTCTTGTTGATAACTTTCCTGCAAATATTTACGGATTAGGCTTTGGCACACCCATGCTGAAATATTATCCGGTCGAGGACTATAAAAAACTTTCAACATTACCTTATGTAATGGGAGGTCATAATTCTTTTATTTATTTATTTGGCAGGCTCGGCATCGTTTTTATTTTATTGATAGGAGCGATAAATGTAAAGGTGTTCAGAGAGTATTTTTATAACAAACAATTTTATTACGCTAACAACCAAATATTTATTTTCTGGAGTTTTTTTGCTATCACAGTCATGGCACTTGTCAACCCTATACTTGAATCTCCGATGTTTGCTGCTGCTTATTGGATGCTGTTGGGTTTTATAGCCCGATGTATTTACAACAGGAATTTAATTGAAACTAAATCAGCGCCAGTTCTGTGAGAATCCTATTCATACATAACAGGTATAAACAATATGGCGGTGAAGATGTGGCAGTAGAACTGGAGACATCTATACTTGAAAGAAAAGGGCATGAAGTAAAAACGATACTTTTTGACAATAAACCGATCCATGGATTTTTTTCAAAGATCAAGGCAGCTTTAGGATCATTGTATAATTTCACTTCCGCAAAACAGGTTTCAAAATATATTCTTGAATTCAAACCTGACGTTATTCACGTTCATAATCTTTTCTTTGTTGCATCGCCTTCCATTCTTTACGCAGCCAGCAAACATAAAATCCCAATAGTGCTCACCCTTCATAATTATCGCCTGATCTGCGCAAATGCTCTTTTATTAAGAGATAATAAAGTTTGTGAGTTGTGTATAAACAAAACATTTCCTCTTTCCGGTATAAAGTATAGGTGTTATCGAAATTCACCGGCTGAATCTGCATTAGTAACAGCCATAACCGGTGTACATAAATTGATAAACACCTGGAAACAAAAAGTAACAATATTTGTAATATCAAATGAATTTTCAAGAAGTAAGTTGGTGAACTCTTCTCTTCATTTGCCGGAAAATAAAATAGTCGCAAAATCAAATTTCGTTGCTGATCATGGCCAGGGAAAAGACCAAAGAGAGGATTTTTTTTTATTTGTGGGAAGAGTTGCAAAAGAAAAAGGAGTACACATTTTACTACAAGCATTTTCCGAATTACACAATCAAAGAGTAGTGATTGCCGGTGATGGACCTGAAAGAGAATCTTTGCAGGCGCAGTATAGAACCTATCCCAACATCCATTTTACCGGCAGCCTAGATAAACCTGCCGTACTTGAAATGATGAAACGATGCAAAGCCCTAATATGTCCTTCTATTTGGTACGAAGTAACTCCTTTTACAAATTTGGAAGCTTTCTCAACTGGCACACCTGTTATCGCTTCAAGACTTGGATCAATGAGTGATACAATAAAAGATGGATACGATGGTCTTCATTTTACTGCCGGTGATGTAAATGACCTGCAAAAAAAAGTGGAGTTATTTATAACACAAACAGAAAATTGCAATGACTATTATAAAAATGCAAGACAATCATACCTGGAAAAATATCACCCGGATGTCCATTACATATCCATTTTGAATATTTACAAAAATGCAATTAATAATCATATTAAATAATGCCTGAAAAACTGCATGTCATCAGCGTTGCAATAGATTATATCAGCTTCCGTCAAAGCCTGGAAGATGTAATGACATGGACATTGAAAAAAAGATCATCTTACATATGTTTTGCAAATGTTCACATGACAATTGAGGCTTATAAGGACAGGTCATTTCGTGAAAAAGTATACAATGCTAATCTTGTTCTTGCAGATGGAAAACCAATAGCATCTTCCTGTAAATTACTTTACAATAAAAAGCAGGAACGAATCAGCGGAATGGATTTTACCCCTCGTATTCTTGCAAAAGCAAATGAAAAAAGTCTTGCAGTTTTTATATATGGCTCTACAAATGATGTGATCAATGCTTTTAAAGAAAAATTGAACTTTGATTTTCCTAGTATACGTTTTGCAGGCGCCATTTCACCGCCGTTCAGGGAACTGACAACTGAAGAAATTAAAAAGGATATTGAAAAAATAAATCATTCAGGAGCTCATCTTGTATTTGTATCATTGGGCTGCCCCAAACAAGAAAAATGGATGGCAGAGAATTCCTCCAAAATAAATGCCGTACTATTGGGAGTTGGCGGAGCATTACCGGTAGTAGCAGGAATTCACAAAAGGGCACCCCGTTGGATGCAAAATATGGCGCTTGAATGGTTTTACCGGCTTATCCAGCAACCCGGAAGGTTATTTACACGATATCTCTATACCAATTCCTATTTTCTTTTTTTACTCAGCCGTGATTATATAAAAAGTCTTTTCAAAAGATAATGTCCACTGTATTTAAAAATAAAATTGGCAAAAATACCGACGCAATTGTCTATACATGGCTTTGTATCGGCCTTGTTTATTCAATGCTTTTCCTCACGATCCTTAATTCGATTTTATCAATACTACTGGTTGCGTGGTGGCTTATTTTTTCAAAAAAGGAATTTGACCTCTTTTCCCGGAAATCGAAACTTATGCTTTTGTTTTTATCTCTTTATATAATTGGGATCGCAGGCATGATCTACACCAATAATACAAAAGCCGGGCTCGCTACCTTAAAAACCCAGTCTGCTATTTTTTTCTTCCCGCTTGTGTTTGGCACCACTTCTATTCTTAGTTCACCGATCCTTCAAAAGATCACAACACATTTTTTGATCGCCACAAGCATTGCCTGTTTAGCTGGGTTAACATTCGGTTTCAATAATTATGTCCAAACAGAAAATATTGACCAACTAACCGGTCCTTATATACTTCCATTTCATGCCTTGCGGCCAGTATATATGGGATGGTTCTGTCTTTTAGCGATGATCATTGCCTTCCAAAAGCTCGAATCGAATTCTATAAAAACAAAAGGATTAATATATGCGTGTATCGTCTTAATAACTTTAATGATCTTTTTATTAAGTATACGTCTTGTTATCATTTGCTGGCTTGTTGTTATGCTATATTTCTATATTAGGATATCTCAAAAACTTTTACATAAGATCCTGCTGGCTGCTGCATCCGTACTCATTCTACTTATCTCAGGGCTTAGCATTCCCTCTGTAAAAAGGCAATGGAATGAATTTTTTGATCTTTCAGCAAAAACAACAATTGCTCTCGACCAGGACTCATCACTTGCCAGAAACTGGGGCGGCAAAGCTTTGCGCCTTGCTATTTGGAAATGCAGTGCTGATATTCTGAAGGATCATTTATTAATTGGCGTAGGAACAGGTGATGTGCAAG
>Ga0157380_10003885_pt1 | contig 10305 bp, 5 predicted proteins | sample S35metaG_FD_119757 | JGI IMG/M metagenome (GOLD analysis project Ga0157380, IMG submission 119757) | Switchgrass rhizosphere microbial communities from Kellogg Biological Station, Michigan, USA - S3-5 metaG | ecosystem: Host-associated > Plants > Roots > Rhizosphere > Soil | place: USA: Michigan...
GCAAAATCATCACGGGAAAAAGAACCAATGTCAGCAGGCGTCAGGTTCGATTGAACCACCTGTTGTGACCCGTAGTTGTGAATGAATTGTGATTCATCCGCAAGGGAGCCTAACATTAATTCCCGAATTCCATGATTAAGTCCACGGTACATTTCGTTGACAAATGCCTCAACCAGCCCCGGATCCTTCCAGACTACATCTTCTGAAAATCGATCCTCCGGCGTGACATTTAGAAAATCTGTGTCGCAGGAGGTGCTGTAAAGCACTAAGGTGATTCCTAAAATATATTTAATGATATTTTTCATATAGTGTCAGGGTTAGAAGGAAAGATTAACACCTATATTAAACGTCTTCTTTTGCGGATAAACAGTTCCATCCTGGTTATCAGTTTCGGGATCAAAAACCTTGAAGGAGTCCCATGTCACCAAATTGATTGCGTTAACATAGAGACGTGCGGTCTTGAGTCCAACTTTGCTGATCATCGTAGCTGGCAGCGTGTAGCCCAACTGAATATTTTTCAGACGGACGTAGTTTGTATTTCGATACCAGTAGGTGTTGGCTTGTGAAATCCAGTATTCATCCTCGCGGTTGAAAGTTCGTGGTTTCTCTGAGCTTGGATTTTCAGTTGTCCATCGTCCATCGGCAAAGTCTGTCAGGTAGTTTCCGAAATCACCAGACTGCGTTCTAATATAGGACCTGGCGCCTGACGCTGCTTGAAAGAGAAGACTGAAGTCAAATCCTTTATACTGCATATCCATTGTAAAGCCGCCTTGGAACTGGGGAACGGTATTGTTCTCTAACCTGATCCGATCATCGCCATCAATGTCACCATCTTGATCGACGTCTTGAAATCTGATGTCACCGGGTCTTGCACCTGGCCAATGTGGATAAGCATCGACTTCGGCCTGATCCTTGAAGACGCCAATAGCGTTGTAGATCAACGGCGTATTAAAAGGCCGTCCAGTAATTGATTGCCAAGGAAGTGTTGTAGCAGGTTCATCATAGTATACAACTTCATTTTTTGAATATCCGCCGTTTACACCGACCGAAAAGGTAAGGTCTCCAGCTTGGCCATTGTATGCCACGAGGAAGTCGAACCCTTTATTACGAAGCTTTCCAATATTTTCGCTTGGCGGAACAAAGCCTGCAGTGCGTGGAATGGACGCAAACCGAGGTATCAGCATGTTTGTCCTGAGATTATTAAAATAATCTAACTCAAAGGCAAATTTTCCGCCACCCAGGGTTCCTTCAATACCAATATTTTTATTATGGGCTACTTCCCAGGTAATATCCGGGTTAGCAACAGGATAAGCTGCCTGCGTTATGCTCGTTGCAAGTGTTGTGTAGTCGAAAATGTAGTTACCGCCAAATCCGTAGTTATTGGAAAATTGGAATTCATCGAAATAAACATTTGTAGGATGCATCCTGTCATTACCAAGCTCACCCCAGGATCCCCTGATTTTTAAACGATCAACAAACGTTGCACCTTCCATGAAGCCTTCTTCCGATATTACCCATCCGGCAGAGATGCCAGGGAAGAACCCCCATCTTGCATCTTCCGGGAAGATGTAAGAAGCATCGTAACGCCAAACCATTTCAATGAGGTATTTTTCGCTAAAGCCATAGTTGATCCGTCCAAAATAATTCAAGCGGGTCCGCTCATACAATTTACCGTCCGATACGGTACCATTGCTGGCTGTGGTACTGGCGTTTTGATTTCCAGCAAGAAGCTCGTCAACCGCCGTTGAAATATAACCGTTGCGGAATCCTTGGAATTGATTTCCTTTCAATACCTGCTTCTCGGTACCAACCATGAAACCAAGATTATGATTACCAAATTCCTTTGTGTAATTCAAATACATATTTCCCGTTTGTCCGGAGGTTCTTTCAAATTCCTGCTGGAGTTCAGGGGTGTTAAGTCCACGTTGTGATTTAAGCAGCAATGGCTCTCCGTCAGGACCATAAGTAGTGTAGTCCCAGGTGTAGAGAAACCAAGGTGTTCTAAATCTCTTAATAGGCCTATAGGATTCATCCAGGGCCAGATTAAAAGTAAAGTTCAAACCCTTTATCCAGGGAATATCTAACTTACCCCTGATATTACTTTGAAATACGCTGTTTACATCTTCAACATATCCCGTCGCCGGAGTACTGATTACTACAGGATTGTCGCCGTTTTCAATATCTGGGCCTGGCATACCATTGGGCCAGTAGCCCGGTAAATTCGGTTTACCTCTGATCAGCATTCTAAAGATTGTACTCGCCGGTCTTGTAGGATAGGTCCTGCGTTCCTGTCTACCAGAAAGGTCGATGCCTAATGAGAAGTAATCGGTGATCTTGGCATCGAGGTTAGATCGGAAGTTATATTGTTTGTATTTCGTTCCGCTGTTTTTATAAACACCATCCTCATTTAGTGTTCCCAAAGAAACGTAATACTTTACATCTGGCGAGCCTCCAGACACGGTAAGAGTCGCCATGTCTTGCATTGCCGTATTTTTGATTACATCACCGTACCAATCCGTGTTCGGATATTTCCATGGGTCTGAACCATCGCGATATTTTTGAATGTCAGCGTCTGAATAACGCGGAGCATTGCCCCGGTACTCATCAATCTCATTGAGCATCTGAGCGTAGGTCGGTGCGTCGGTAACTTCCGGAAGACGCGTGGGCTTGTTAAATCCGAGGTTATAGCTAAAACCGATTTGAGGTTTTCCTTCTTTACCCCTTTTTGTAGTCACCAGGATTACACCATTTGCGGCTTGTGCCCCATAGATGGCAGCAGATCCATCTTTAAGAATTGTGATGCTTTCAATATCAGCTGGATTAAGACGGTCGAGGCCACCAGTTCTGTTAGCGATACCATCAATAACGATAAGGGCACTGGGATTTCCGACCGTGTTAGTACCCCGTACTCTGATTTGAGAGGCGTCATTGCCTGGCTCGCCTGAACGGTTAATGAATATGGTACCAGGTAACCGACCCGTCAAAGCATTGGAAAGATTAGAGACAGGAGCTTGCTGTATTACATCGCCTTTCACTGATGTTACTGCACCGGTGATTGTCGTTTTCTTTTGTTCACCATAACCAACAACTACAACTTCTTGCAGCGACTGGATATCCAGGGTCATCTTGACGTCTATGTTAGTTTGAGTGCCAACAGTGACTTCTGCACTTTGATAACCAATGAAGCTAAAGACCAGAACAGAATTATTGTCTGGCACTTCTAAGGCAAATTTGCCATCAGTGTCTGTTGTAGTACCAATTGTTGTGCCTTTGACCAGTACGTTAACCCCTGGGATAGGAGCATCAGCCTCGTCGGTTACTCTTCCAGATACTGTCTGTGCGATCGTTCCGAGGGTTGCCGCAGCTACCATTTCTTCTGCATTTTCGGCATACAGTTCCTTCAGCACGATTTGTTTTCCGATTACGTCATACCCAAGCTTTGATCCCAATACCTGGGACAATACATCAGCCAAAGGGGTTTCGACCAAATTCAAGGTCACTCTGTCAAGGTCCTTGATCAATCTTGGTCGGTAGGTAAATTTTACATCGCTTTTCTTTTCAATCTCTATTAGGATATTCTTTACCTCTGCATTTTGTGTTTGCAGGGTAATTTTGCGCTCCAATACTTCCTGGCCGCTCGTATCTATGGCATATCCGATCATTACGGATAGACATGTCATCAACATTTGTATCAGGGTGATTTTCATAAAGAATAGCAGGGCATTTCCAATAGGTTTAGGTTTATTCTTCATAATTTTGAATGTTTTTGTTTTGTTAATAGGGCAAAAACTAGGTGCCACGGATGAATGATCCTGGCATGACGGGCCGATGGTGTTGCAGCATCATCGGCCTTTTCATATGTGGGGTTCGTAGAGTACTTTATTGCATAGTTGATCAGTTTTGGTTAATAAGGTCTTACCTAGCGACACCCATTGCTTTTGATCACAATCCTGGTGTCATCCAGTTCGAATTGTGCTCCGATTGCTTTACAAATAATTTCAATCCGTTCGTAAAGCCCTTCTTCAGCCATTGAAGTAGTCAAAATACAATTCGACAAGGCTTGTTCATCGTATTGAATATCAATTCCATAATTCTGTTCCAGCACCTCAAGAATCTTATTGACAGGTGCGCCATCATATTGCGTTTCAAACAGTGTCGGTTTTTCTAAAATAAGTTGTGGTTGAGCCACCAGCTTTTTTGAGAAATACTCTTGGGACGTGTTATAGATAACTTCCTGGTTAGGGGTCAAGATTACTTCGCTGAGTTGAGGTTGATTCCTGACGTCATCCTTTGATTTTACAACGGACACTTTACCGGTTTTGACTGCAACGCTGATTTCTTTTGCTCCCTCATACGCCATTACGTTAAAGCTAGTACCCAATACCCTGACAGTAAGTTCTGACGTGGAAATAATGAACGGCCTTGTCTTGTCTTTCGTGACATCAAAAAATGCCTCCCCTTTTAATGTGACCTTGCGATCGACGGCTGAAAATTTTGCAGGATATTCTATGCTGCTATTGGGTTTTAGCAGGATCACAGTTCCATCTTCCAACACCACGCGGTTTGTGAATTTAGAATTGTTAGACTCTTTCTTTTCCGGCGTATCGTAGGAAAGCGTTTTGGTTTCGAGAGAAGGCAATCCTTTTTGTTTGAAAAGGATTGCCCCTAGACCAATAACAGCTATAGCGGTAATGGCTGCAGCTAACTTGAAGGGAGTCCTTAAAAAGAATGATTTCGATGTAATATTCCGCACAGGTGCGCCCTGTGCGGGCACCTCTATATTCGCCTTAATGCGTTCGAAAATTTTATTTTCAATGATGTCGACTTCCAGGGGATCCAGTAAGCTTATGTCGTCGGGATTTTCTTGCAGGGACAGATACCATTCATCTACGATAGCAGATTCTTCAGGTGTGGTTTCTCCTCTCAGATATTTCTGGAGGAGATCGGTAGAAATCTCTTTCTTCATAAAGCCGGTTTTAGGATAAAATCGATTTTTGCTTCTTTTAAATCGATTTCTGGTTATAGCATAGTCCGGCGAGGAATGATTTACCCCCACTCTGCCGCTGAAATATTTTAAGAAAATAATGGTGACCCGTGAGTGGTAGGTAGTAAGTTGTGACAGGTAAGTTTGTAGCAGGTAAGGTCAGGACAGTTTGCCGCACTTCCAGGATCAGCTGAACGTTGCCAGCGTTATCATAAAAAAGTTAAAGTGCTTTAGGTTTACTTTTAACACCTTAAGGGCCTTACCAAGTTGATTTTCAGCGGTCTTTTCTGAAATGCCTAAATGAGAAGCCACCTGTTTAATGGACAAATGTCCCTGCCGGCTCAATTTGAAAATTTGCTGACGTTTAGGGGGAAGCTTTTGAATTTCTTTTTCCAGGGCTAGATTCAGTTCATTCAGGTAAACAGTTTCTTCAGTGCTATTTTCCAACAAAGCTAAAGATCTTAGCTGCGCCTGCGTATAAAGTCGGCGTGACATTTCCTTTTCAAGGTGATTGATGACTTTATATTTGATCGCTGAATATAGATAGGCGGATAAATTTTCAACGTCCAGCGTCTGACGATTCATCCAAAGCGCAGTAAAAATATCCTGGACTAATTCTTCCGATACTTCCCGGGACTGCACTCTCTTATACGCCGACGAATAGAGCTTCTTCCAATACCGCATGTAGATTTCCTCAAAAGCTCCAAGCTCTTGTTGTTTCAAGAGTTTGACAAGTCCTTCATCGGAATATACTTTAAAATTCTTCATTAGATTACACAGGTTCAGGCCGCGAAAGTTACTTGAAAGTAAATAATTTTTTTCAAGAAAACGATTGCAAATTATCTTTTAATCCCGAAACAACTACATCTCACTCGGGTTTTATAGAAAGCAATTTCGTGAGGTCCAACTTTCGATTCGGATGGATGGACGTATACCTTTGTGTTTGCGTCCCCACGAGGAGATTTCCGACCATTAGCCTTTTTCGTCACCTTTGTTCACTATGTATCCATTCTTACATTTACGAAAAATTAACCAACTCTAACTATGAAAAGAAAAGCAACCGCCGTATGGAAAGGTTCTGGTAAAGAAGGAAGCGGACATCTATCAACCCAAAGCTCCGTTTTAAACAAGACGCAATATTCTTTCAATTCAAGATTCGCCGAAGGGATCGGTACAAATCCCGAAGAACTTGTTGCAGCAGCGCATGCCGGGTGTTTCAGCATGAAATTGAGTTTTGTTTTAGGCGAAGCCGGATTTCCACCCCAGGAAATTACAACTGATTGCACCATTACGTTGGAGGATGGAACAATCACTCAATCTCAACTGGTTTTGAAAGCTAAGGTGCCAGGGATCAGCAAGGAAAAATTCAGCGCCTGCGCCGACGATGCAAAAGCTAATTGTCCCATTTCAAAATTATTAAATACAAACGTTTCGCTGACGGCGACTTTAGAATAGTTTCGAGTTTCTTGTTTCTAGTTTCTAGTTTCTAGTTGCGCGTTTTGGAAAGGATGTAGGCGGCTTAGATAGGCGCAGGTTTAGGCTGCGCCTTTTTTATTGGTTAGGAGGGCGATCGGAAATCCTGCAAGCAGCTGCTGAAGGGGCAATTCTCCATTCGACTCAAAATCCTGACCTGTAAAAACATTGGTCCAACTTGACGGAAGATCCGGACCTAACGAAATAGACTCGTTGGTCCACGTTGATCTGCCCCTGTGTAAATCTCTTTTCGCGCGAGCAAGGGGAACGACAATAATAGCCCAGTTTTCCTGGAGGCGCCTTGCGAAAGCACAGATCGCCGGGTCTCCCTTTAAGACTTGCAGTGGCAGATACTCCCCCACCTTAAAAATGTGTTCATTATTTTTCCTAAAATTCAGCACCTTCCAGGTTACGAACAACTTTTCCAGACCTTGTTCACGACTTGACGCCAGGAATGAAAACAATTGTTCACTGTTCTCTTTTTCGCTGTCGATGATTTCCGACAGGTGTTTTTTGCGGATTTGAAAGTCAACGGGACGCCTATTGTCCGGGTCGACATAACTCAAGTCCCAAAGTTCACATCCCTGATAGACGTCCGGAATACCGGGCGCTGTAAGTTTTATTAAAAGCTGACCTAAAGCGTTGATGCTGGCATTATCAATGATGTCTTGAACAAAGGGTAAAATAAGTGGAAGAAACGAATTCGATTCTCGTAAAACATGTTCAACAAAATCAGTGCAGATGTTTTCATATTTTTCGTTAGGAGATTCCCAATTGCTTTTCACCTTCGCTTCACGAACGACTTTTATAAGGTAGTCTTTTACCCTTTGTATCCAGTTGTCCGTAATGCGAAGGTCTGATGGGAAGCCGCCAATAATGGCTTGATAAATAAAGTATTCGTCATTTATATCGGGACGTTCTTTCCCATTTTTAAAAATTTGCCCCGTTGCATCCAACCATTTTTTTACATTTTCCGCCCACCTTTCGGGTATTTCGCTCAAAACATTTAATCTTATCCTGACATCTTCTCCACGTTTCGTATCGTGAGTAGCTGTCGCATTCAACGAATACGGCGCTGTTTTTTGGCGGGCACCCATCCGCCTGTGAAATTCGTTAATGGTCATCCCCAAGGTGGATGGTGAATCTCCGACTTCATCGCGAGAGATCAGCGGATTATAAATATAGAATGTAGTATCCTCGACGCCCTTTGCGGTTAGAGGTCCAGTGAATTGCATTAGACGCTTTAGAAATGCTAGAATATTCGGTTTGTCAGTTTCGTTATCCGGGCAAATGAATAAAGTGTAGAAGTGATTCAATTCCTTTTCGCACGATGGTTGCGCTTGCTTCGCAGTATCAAATACGTCGATCAGGACCGCAAGGTCGTTTCCGTCAAGTGGAATCTGCTTCGGATAAATACGGTAGATCGGCAACGATATCATCAGCACTGCCAAAGCTTGTTTTAGTCCTTGCCGTGTGAAATCCCTTTGCAGTCCGAGTTCGAAAAAATAATCAATCAAGTTATCCCACTCCCCCTCCATATAATTTTCCAACATCATTTTTTTATTCCTTCCGACCAGTTCTATGTACGGAGGTAACGCAGGAACTAGTGTACGGTAAAACTCCAGAAGCTGTTTTGCCCCTTTTCGATCTGTAAATAACTGGTTAACATTTGCTAGAAATTCATAACCGCTCGTTCCCTGCAACAACCAATCGGGCGGCACGACTTCTTTGGCATCCAGAATTTTTTCAGCTATGATATAACATGAGTCTCCGAAAAGCCGTCTTAAATTTCGAATATATTGCGCGGGCTCTTTTAGTCCATCGATATGGTCCACCCGAAATCCTTGAATAAGGTTCTCTTTATACAATGAATGCAGAAATGAATGGTATTCATTAAAAACATTTTCGTCTTCCATCTTTAAACAAATCAACTGATTGATGGTAAAGAACCTCCGATAATTGATTTGCTTTTCCGTTTCTTTCCAGTGGGTAAATACGTAATGCTGATTGTCCAGTAAAGCCAGCATTCTTTCCGTGTCATTATTAACCCGATCTACAATTTCCTGTATGGTGTTCCGCTCCTGACTAAAAATAGCATTGATCCATTTCGCTTTAAGTTTCCGCCAAGTGGTAAAATGCGACTCAGCTGCTCGACCATTGACAAACTCTCTCCACTCATGCCTGAGCCTTTTTGCGCTTCCTGATTTGAAAATGGAAAATAGATTATCATATGCCACGATGGATAAAGGATAGGTCGATTCAAAATATGATATCTCAAATCCATTTTTTGTCATTGTCAATTTTAGCTGCCTGTTCTCAACGCAGTTTTTCAAGTCGTCACCTAAAAATGGAACCATCAGTTTATGGTTAAACTTCGGGTGATTCCAATGGATATCGAAATAATGATAAAATGTTGAACCAGGACCTCGCTCGAGCACATCCATCAACCTGGCGTTTGCCGGATCGAATGCCATGTGATTGGGCACAATATCCTGCAGCCAGGTCATCCCTTTCTGCTTGAGTTTTAAAGCAATTGCACTTAGTTCTTCCTTTGTGCCAATCTCAGGATCCAATGAATGGGGATCGGTTACGTCATAACCATGGGCACTTCCTGGAACTGATTTTAAGATCGGTGACGCATAGATTGTTGAAATTCCGAGCAAGTGCAGATAATCGATGATGCCGAGGAAATCATGGAATGTAAAATCCTTGTTAAACTGAAGCCTATAAGTGGATGCGGGAATGTTCATGGAGCCGACAGTTCAAAAATTAAAGCGGATTCAGAATTCAAAACAATTGTATCAGCACTCACCCACTTGGATTCTGCCAACCCACTTTCGAGTAGCCACGGTCTTTCCGATGAGTCAAAAATCTTTGTTGACGATGTTAAAAGTGAACTTGAAAAGCGAGTGGGTGTTTTCTCAAAATTGAAGACTATCAAGATATGATCTGATCCAAAGCTCCGATCCAGTCCGATGATTTTTTTACCAGCGACTTCGATAACTCGAACGTGCGTACTTTCTTGACCCCGCATTGCAACGCGTTGTTTGCGGAAGGAAATAAGGTGCTTGTAATATGAGAACAACACAGCGCCCTCGGCCTTAGAATATCCCCAAGACAATTTACATTGCTCGAAAGTCTTTTCGTCTTGCGGGTCCGGAACATCTCCCTGCCACTTAAAATAAGAGAATTCTTTCTTTCTTCCCTCCTGAACCATTTTCACTAGCTGCGCATCCGTATGGCTAATGAAATACTGAAAGGGATTTTTTTCACCATACTCTTCACCCATAAATAAAAGCGGAACTTGCGGGGCTAGCAACACCGTTGCAGCCACCAATTTTAAGGATTCAAAGGAAAGGTTTGCGGTTAGTCTGTCGCCATGCAGGCGGTTTCCAATCTGATCGTGGTTTTGTGAAAATACAACGAATTGACCATAGGAATTTTCAATGGGATCAACACCAAATAATTTTTTTCTATGCCTGGAATATTGACCGGTGTACACATAGGAATGCCCAAGCGACTTAACTAAATGTGTTACGTCGCCAAAATCTTCGTAATACCCATCAACTTCACCGGTCACCAATGAATGCAGAGCGTGATGAAATTCATCGATCCACTGTCCATCGAGTCCATAGCCACCTTTTTCTGCGGGGGTGATGTATCGTGGGTTATTGAGATCAAACTCTGCCAGTAGAATTTTTTTCCGTCCTGTCTCCTTTTCGAGAGACCTCACTCTGGTAGCAAGTTCCTGAACGAAATGCCTGGCGCTGCAATCCCAAATTGCGTGGACAGCATCAAGGCGAAGACCATCAACGTGAAATTCGTCCAACCACATCAACGCATTTTGC
>Ga0157380_10003887_pt1 | contig 10303 bp, 3 predicted proteins | sample S35metaG_FD_119757 | JGI IMG/M metagenome (GOLD analysis project Ga0157380, IMG submission 119757) | Switchgrass rhizosphere microbial communities from Kellogg Biological Station, Michigan, USA - S3-5 metaG | ecosystem: Host-associated > Plants > Roots > Rhizosphere > Soil | place: USA: Michigan...
CCAGAAAATGCTATTTGAATAAGGAATGCCAATATTGGTGCCGGCAAGAGAATTGAAAGCGGGCAAAAACAACTGGATTATGATTAATGAAAGGACAAAGGCAATAAAAGTGAGCATAACGGATTCAACCAGGAATTGCCCGATCAACCCGATCCTGGAAGAACCAATAACTTTTCGAACACCTACTTCCCTCGCTCTTTTTGATGACCGGGCCGTAGCAAGATTCATAAAATTGATGCAGGCAATAAGCAGCACAAGAATGCCAACAATGCTGAACATTTTTATATAGTCTATAAGCCCGCCGGTAGCAACGCCGTTGTTGTAATCGCTGTACAAATGCCAGTCTTTTAACGGCTGCAGTGCCAGCTCTTGCTTAAAAGTTGCATAGGTTTCGGGTGCATATTTTTTTACCAGCAGTTTTGATTTAGATGCCGCCTGATCGTAAGAAGCATTCGGCTGAAGGGCAACATACAATTGAAAAAAATTGTGGCTCCAGTTGGTTGTTGCGGCTTTTACCCAACCATCGGATGCAAAAGCACTGAATGCAGTAATATAATCAAACTGGAAACTGGAGTTGCGGGGAATATCTTTTATTATAGCTGTTACATGCCGGTCTTCAAAATTATCAATACGAATAGTTTTGTTGATGGGATCTGTATCGCCAAACAAGGCCTTCGCAGTCGATTGGGTGAGTACAATGGAATAACGGTCTTTCAACGCTGTAGCTGCATTGCCTTTCAGCAAAGGGAATTGAAATATTTTCAGAAAATCTTCGCCGGCTATCATTCCCTGGGGATTCAATTTTTTATCTCCCAGCCCGAGGGTATTTGTTACCGGGCCAAAAGCCGGCGCCGCGTAGGCCACTTCTGGAATGTCGTTTTTCAACGCCTCTGCCAATGGCAGGCATACTTCACTTTGCGTGTGTATGTTGCCGTTATTGTTATAGTTAAATCTTACCTGGTAGGCCTGCTGGTAGTTAGGAAGAAACCGGTCATAAGAGTATTGGTCATATACCCACAGACCAATGAGCAAGGCAACAGCCATACCGGTTGCCAGTCCCAATACATTTAGCAGGCTGTAAACTTTATTGCGTATCAAACTACGCCATGCCGTTTTGAAATAATTTCTTACCATAACTATGTTTTACTCTGTTCGAAGACTTTTCACGGGATTTGCAACAGCAGCCTTTATCGCCTGGAAGCTTACTGTTATAAATGCAATTAATATTGCAGTAATGCCGGCAATAGCAAAAACCCACCAACTGATATTTATTCTATAAGCAAAACCCTCTAGCCATTTGTTCATTGTATACCATGCAACCGGAAATGCAATAATTAAAGAAACCAAAACCAGTTGTATGAAGTCTTTTGAGAGCAAGGCAACAATGCCCGCTTCACCTGCTCCAAGTACTTTACGTACGCCAATTTCTTTAATACGCCTTTGTGTCGCAAATGCAGCCAGCCCAAATAGCCCGAGACTGGAAATAACAATAGACAAAACAGAAAACACATTAAAGAGGCTTCCCATCCTTTGCTCTGTTACATACAATTTGGAAAGATCTTCATTCACAAAGCCGTAGGAAAAAGGATAATCGCCATATACATTGTGAAAGGTTGCCTGCAGTGTGTTAATCACTTTTTTAATATTTGCAGGCGTAGTTCTCATTACTACGTAACCGCCTGAAAAATTACTTTTCATTACCAGCGGTTCTATCGGCTGTTGCAATGGTTTAAAGTTGAAATCTTTTACCACTCCAATTATCGGTGCTTCTTTATCCTCAAGTGATATTGAAATCATTTTCCCGATAGCATCCCTTAAGTCTAGCTTCATTACTTTAAGCGCTGTTTCATTTACCACATAACCGCTGGCGTCACTACCAAAATCTTTTGAAAAGAAACGCCCCGCCGCCATTTGCATATCAAATGTGCTCGAAAAATTTTCATCAACTCTAAGTCTATATGCAATTACTTGTGTTCCCGGATTCATGCCACGCCATGTAAGTTGCGACCCGCTGGTAAGATTAGTAGGCAATTCATCTGTAAATGTGTAATTGGTGATGTCAGGGTATTGAGCAAGTGTTGCCTGCATAGCATCTTTGTTATTCTTCAGGTCTCCCACTTCAGGCATCCTCATATACAAAAGGTTTTCTTTATTAAAACCAATATTCCTGTTTTGTATATATTGAAGCTGGCTGTAAATAACCAATGTGCTTACAATTAAAACCACAGCAATAGAAAATTGAAATACCACCAGGCCGTTGCGCAAAAATGATTTATGGCTTAATAGTTTTGTTCCCTTTAATGCTTTTACGGGATTAAATGATGATAGAAAGAATGCAGGGTAACTTCCTGAAACCAGCCCTGTAATGACTACTATACTTAATAAACCAAAAAGAATTTTTACATCGAACGGGTTAAAAGAAATTGACTTGTTTGCAAGTTGATTAAATAAAGGCAACATGGTATAAACAATCAACATGGCGACCAGCAATGAAATGAAAGACAGTAATAATGATTCACTTATAAATTGTGCGATTAGTTGGCGACGCAGTGCTCCGACTGTTTTTCTCAGTCCTACTTCTTTTGCCCGCTGACCAGAAACAGCAGTCGCAAGGTTCATAAAATTGATGCAGGCAATTATGATGATAAAGAGTGCTACCAACGCAAATGTTTTTACATAACTGCTGTTGCCTTGCTCCGCAACATCAAGCATATAATTTGAGTGCAGATGAATATCAGTCAGCGGTTGTATAGCTAAAGAGGCCGGAGTTTCCTTGTTATTTTTTTTCAGAATTCCATTTGCCTGTTGTTGAATATTGTTTAGCCTGGAAGGGGTAGGTTTAACGTCATCTTTTAATTGAAAATAAACATACACATCAAAATTGGTCCAGGCACTCGATGGACTATTAGTTCTGTCATATAATTCTATCGGCAAAAGAATGTCAAACTTTAAATGGGAATTAGAAGGAATATTTTTCAAGACACCGCTCACCGTGAGATTCGTGCCTTTTATATCATTGTCTATATAAATTGTTTTACCAATTATATTATCCGAAGTGCCGAAATATTTTATGGCAGTAGCTTCGGTAATTACAACACTATTTGGTGAAGAAAGAACAGTTGAAACATTGCCTTGTAACAAAGGATAATTGAACATTTGTAAAAAACTGCTATCGGCATAAAACATCTTCTTTTCATCAAATTTCTTTGTGCCAACAGTGATCATTTCCTGTGCGGCTGCAAGTCGGGTTGCATTTTTTATAGCAGGTACCTGTGTTTTTATCGCCTGTGCCAGGGCCGGTGGTACTACGGCAGCATTTACATCAGATACTTTTGCGGTAAGCCTGAAAATACGGTCTGCATTTGAGTTGAAGTTATCAAAGCTTAACTCGTCCAGCACCCACAAAAAAATAAGTATACTGCAAGCCATGCCCGTAGCTAGACCAAAAATATTTAACCCTGAAAACAATTTATACCGCAACAAATTGCGCCATGCCGTTTTGAAATAATTTCTTATCATAACTATAGTTTACTCTGTTCGCAACGATTTCACTGGGTTTGCAATCGCTGTTTTAATTGCCTGGAAGCTTACGGTAAATAATGCCACCAGTAAAGCCGCAGCACCTGCTGCGAAAAATATCCACCAGTCAATATCAACTCTGTACGAAAAATCCTGCAACCATTTGTTCATCACCCACCACGCAAGAGGGAAAGCAATAACACTTGCAATCAGCACCAGCTTTACAAAATCTTTTGACAATAGCAACAAAATATTGGAAACAGACGCACCAAGAACTTTTCGTACTCCTATTTCTTTTGTTCGTTGTACAGTTGAAAACATAGCGAGTCCAAATAATCCAAGGCAGGCTACGAAAATGGCGATGGCTGCAAAAATGCCGAAGACCTCTCCAAATAACTGTTCGTTCTGGTACTGCCGGTTGAAGCTTTCATTAAGAAACGAATAATCGAAAATATTTCCAGGAAAGAATGTTTCATACCTGCGTTTTATTTCATCAATGCTTTTAGAAACATTCGCAGCACTTAATTTTACTGAAATGGCGCTGTTGGTACTATAGGCCGGCATAAACCTGATGGGCTCCAACGGATAACGGAGTGATTTCTGATGATAGTCTTCAATAACCCCAATCACATCCCATTTTTTGTCTCCGCTAATGATTGATTTTCCAATGGCGGCTTCCGGCGAAGAAAAGCCAAGCAATTTTGCCGCAGCTCTGTTAATAATAGTATTGTGCAACTTGCTCCAATCAGGGTTGTGATCGGCTTTCGTGAAATTTCTTCCTGCTAGCAACTTAATGCCGTAGACGTTTAAATAATCGTAGTCAATACCGGTATGACGAACTGTAAACCGGTTTGTAGTAGCGGAATCAGCTTGTCGTACATTAAAACTTCTGCCAATGTCCCCACCGGGTACGTTCCAGGAAGTAGCAACATCTTTTACCTGTGACAGTTGTTTCAGTTCTTCTTTGAAACTGTTAGTTCTGTGAATAAAAGTCGAGTCCCAGTTGGTAAGAACAGGTGGATTGATAATAAGCACCTGGTCCATATTAAAACCCAGTTCCTTATTACCCATAAAACGCAACTGGCGGATCACAACGATGGCTCCAATAATTAAAGCCACTGTAATACTGAATTGTCCTACCACCAATACTTTGCGAAAAGCAATGCCTTTTCTTGAACTGCTAAGTTTGCCCTTTAGTACGTGTATGGGTTTGAAAGAAGAAAGAACAAAGGCCGGATAAAATCCTGATATAAAAACACCCATGACAACGATAAGAATCAATCCAATAAGTATACCGTAGCCGCTTAGCCCTTTTGTAAGTAAATAAGCCAATGATAATTTGGTCTGTAATAAATTATTAAATCCATTTTGTAAAAGAAAAACAAGGAGAAAAGCTAACGCGATTGCAATCATGTTAACGAGTAACGATTCTGTAAGAAACTGGAATATCAATTGTTTTCTTAAACAGCCTGCTACTTTCCTGATGCCTACTTCTTTTGCCCTTTCTACGGACCTGGCCGTCGCGAGATTAATATAGTTTACCCATGCTATAGAAATAATAAATAGCGCAACAATCAAAAGCCCCCATACTACCGTTGAACTCCCTGTTCTGCCAATTTCATATTCATAATCTGAGTAGAGATGTGCTTTTGAAAGAGGTTGCAGGTAAAACTTTTCATCACTGCCGGAAACTTTATTTCCCTGGAAATGCTTCTGGCTGAAAGCAGGCAACTTTGCCTCCAGTGCCTTGTAATCAGCGCCAGGTTTCAATTGTATATAATGCCAGAAATCAGATTGTGTGAAATTGTATTCTGCTTCTTTCCAACCATCCTTCCCGGAATAAATAGTACTGTATGATGATAAAAAATCAAAATTCAAATGCGAATTTGCAGGCACGTCCTTGCAAACACCGGTAATTTTAAAAAGCACGGGATCAGATTGCCCGGTTATATTTTCGTTCAGGATTGACTCAAAATTTCCATCCTTTATATCAAATAATTTTTTCGCCAATGATTCAGACAATATGATTGAACGCGGTTCCTTCAAAGCTGTTGCTTTATCACCCGCGATTAACGGGTAATCAAACATTTTAAGAAACGAATTTTCTACTGCCAATCCATTCTGATTTCCAATTTTCTTATTGTTTTTATTGATAATGATTGTCGGCCCTTGTGGCATTACCCGGCTATGATCGAGCACTTCCGGAAAATCATTTTGCATAGCCTTACTTATGCCCGAATATGTAATAGTACCGTGATGAATAAGTGTTCCGTTCTGGTAACGGTCATTTGATACCCGGTATATGTCGTTTACATTTTTGTTGAATTGGTCATAACTCAATTTAAAACTTACATACTGCAGTATAAGCAGGCACGCAGCCAACCCTATTGCCAATCCGCCAATATTTATGGCGGAAAAACTTTTATTTTTCCAGAGGTTGCGAAATGAAACTTTTAAATAATTTTTGATCATAACTATATTTTACTCTGTTCGCAACGATTTTATCGGGTTTGCAATTGCTGCTTTTACTGCCTGCAAGCCTACTGTTAACAATGCAATTGAAATAGCAACAATAGCAGCTAGTGCAAACATCCACCAGTGAAAACTGATTCTATAAGCGAAGCCTTGTAACCACTGGCTCATTGCATAATAACCAGCGAACATTGCAATGAATGTTCCCAACAAAACCGGCTTCAATAAATCTTTCGACAACAACAACACAATATTTTTTACGGAAGAACCCAATACTTTTCGGATTCCGATTTCTTTTGTCCTTTTGATTGCGGTGTAAGAAGCCAGGCCAAAAAGCCCAAGACAAGCGATAAATATGGCTATAATCGAAAAAATACTTAGAACGGATTGTTGCCTTGACTCAGTTTTGTAAGCCATGTCAAATTGCTCATCCAAAAAGCTATACTCAAACGGGTAATCAGGTGCGGCATCTGCATATACTTTTTTTATACTTGCTATGGTTGACTGAAGATGATCTGTTTTTAATTTAATTAACGCCAGACGCTTATCTCTGCCCGGTGTTATAACCAATGGTTCAATTTTCGCTTTCAGAGACTGAAAATGATAATCTTCCACTACTCCAACAATTGTTCTTCGCAGACTGTCCTTTGAAAGATTTTTCACCCATTTGCCAATTGCGTGTTCGGGTGTATACCCAAGCGTATTTGCTACGGTACGATTGACCAACACAGACTGTAAGGAATCCGTTTTAAAGCTTTCTGAAAGATCACGGCCGGCAATAATTTTTAATCCAAGGGTTTTCGCAAAATCCGGATCTACAAATTCTGTACGGAACATGAATTCTTCTTCAGGCTTTCCTTCTGCCCCAAAACCATAGCCGTCATGAAATCCTCCTGGCTCGCCCGACATTAATGATACGCTCTGTACTGCGGGGATATTCTTCAATTGATCTTTAAAAAGAAATTTCTTTTTTGAAATAGCAAGATTATCAAACCGCACAATCATGGCCTGCTCTTTATTAAATCCAAGATCTATATTTCTCATATAATTCATCTGGCTCCTTATGACAACGACACAGACAATGAGTAAAACAGAAATTCCAAATTGGAAAACGACTAAAGCTTTGCGAAAAACAGAACCACTCTTTCCAATTTTTAGTTTCCCTTTTAATGACTCAATTGGGGAGAAAGATGAAAGCAAAAGTGCAGGATAGCTCCCTGCCAATAATCCAACAATTAAAATGATTGCAATAAGAAAAACAAAAACATAGGGATTGCTCCAGAATGACGGCAATTGGTAACCTAAAAGATTTGCATAAGCAGGCATTAATAATTGCACAACGCCAATTGAAAGAATGCTTGCAACTGTTGCATATAAAACTGACTCCAGCATAAACTGGCTTACCAGTTGTTTACGAACAGCACCCATCACTTTTCTCAATCCCACTTCTTTAGAACGGTCAATTGCCCTTGCTGTAGCAAGATTGATGAAGTTGATGCAGGCGATGATTAAAATCAATATGGCAATGCACATAAAGATGTACACCATTTTTTTATTGCCATACTTTACATTGCCAATAGCATCGGCCGTAAAATAAACTTTGCTTAATGGTTGAATGGTAAGATCCATTTTAAAGCCTGCTGTTGCATAATATGCGCCAAGGTATTTATCCATGAAAGCAGGAAAACGTTTTTCGAACTGCCTGGGATCAACATTCGGATTTAACCGTATATAAGTAAACACTCCATTGTTTGGCCATTGAGTAAACCAATCCGGCTGCATGGGCCGAAGTAATTCCAAAGGAATCACCATCCCAAACTGCAAATGCGAGTTAACAGGCGCATCTTCACAAATACCGGTTACTTTCAATTGCTGATCCTTATTAAATTGAAGAATTTTTCCAATAGGATCATCTTTTCCAAAATATTTTTTGGCTGTTGTTTCCGTCAATACAATGCTGTTGGGATCTTTCAACACAGTAGCCTTATTTCCCATGACAAGATTAAAATCAAAAAACTCAAAGAAATTTTTGTCGGTGAGATAAATTTCTTTTTCATTAAATGAAATATTGTTGTAGCTGATAAGGTTGTTATCCCGCATCACTCTTACCGCTGCCTGCACTGCATCTGGATAATCATTCACTAAAGCAGGACCATAAGGTGGAGATAAATAAGGAACCTGGCGTCTTTCACCATTGTTTGTCACCCGCATCACACGGTAAATATTCTTTCCGTTTTTATGAAAATTGTCATAGTTCAATTCGTTTATAATAAAAAGAAAGATCAGCAAACAGCAGGTGATGCCAACAGTTAAACCTATAATATTGATGAAAGAAAATACTCTTTGTTTCTTTAGATGTTTAACTGCCAGTAACAAATAGTTCTTTAGCATTGTTATGGTTTTATTCTGTTCTTAAACTTTTCACCGGGTTTGCCATTGCAACTCTAATAGTTTGTACGCTTAAAGTAAGAGATGCAATAAACAACATCAAACAGCCACTTAAGGCAAAAATCCACCAGCTCATTTCTGTCCGATAGCTAAAATCCTGCAACCAGTTATGCACGGCCCATGATGCTACCGGCATTGCAATTAGAAATGCAATAACAACAAGCTTGATAAATTCCTTAGATAAAATAGAAACTATCTGAGCAACAGAAGCTCCCACCACTTTTCGAATGCCGATTTCTTTTCTTCGCAAATTCGTAGTGTAGATCACTAACCCCAGTAACCCAAGACAACTGATCAAAATGGCAAGCCCTGTCGCCCAATTTAAAAGGCGTGATATATTGCGTTCACTTGTGTAAAATTTGGCAATAGATTCATCAAAAAAAGAATAGGAGAAATCACCTTCTGGGTAAACCTGCTTAAATGCCTTTTCCAGTTTACCAATGGCAGCTTGCCACGAAGTGCCCTCAGCATTTATAGGTTTTAGTGCAACATGAAAGAAGTTACTCCTATTATTAAATGATGCAAATACCACAGGCTCTACAGGGGCATGAAGAGACTGCTCATGAAAATCCCGGATTACGCCAACAATAGGTTTAAGGTTGCCATTAAAATTCAATTGTTTGCCAATTGCATCCGCTGGTTGTTGAAAACCTATAGCTTTCGCATACGTTTCATTGATCACAAATTCTTTGATGGTATCACTTTGGCTTACGTTTCGGCCGGCAAGCAGTTTTATTCTATAGAGATTAAGAAAGTTGGTATCTCCCCAACGGATCTGAACATTCTTAACAGCTTCAACATTTGCATCATTATAGGTAACATTTGTATAAGCTGGTCCATCAGCTGCCGGCGGCATATATCCCATGCTTGCCATTTGTATTTCAGGGATGGCATTTATCTTTTGAAGCAAAACATGGCGGTTTGTAGATGAAGTATCCCGTGGTATCATAAAGGTTATGATCGCTTCCTTTTTAAATCCCAGGTCTTTATTGAGTGTGTAATTAATCTGTTTGCTAACCATCAGCGTAGCAATAACAAAAAATTGCGCAATCACAAATTGAAAAACAGTCAGTGTTTTTCTAAGTCCTGCTTTTCCTGTCAGGCCTAAAATCTTTTGATTTTTTAAAACATTCGCTGGAAGAAGTGCGGACAATACCATTGCCGGATATATTCCCGAAAACAAGCTGACAGCAATGATTAACAGTACCAGGAAAACAACGGGGCGTGGCTGTTGTAATAAATCCACTTGTAATCCTTCAGGGATAAAATCACTGAACATATTCAGCAACAAAGGCATTACTACTATGGCAAGTATTGTGGCAATTGTTGTCGTGAGAAACGTTTCGCTGAGAAATTGGAAAATCAATTGTTTTCTGGAACTACCTATTGTTTTCCTAATACCTATTTCTTTCGCTCTTTGCGCTGACTGGGCTGTGGTTAGATTAATAAAATTGATACAACCTAACAGTAAAAGAAAAATGGCAACTGCAAGCAATCCATATAATGTTGGTTTGTGTGCTGTTCGGTGACCAACACTTCCATAATTAAAATGCACATCATTTAAAGGTTGCAATACCAAGGCCATTTTAGGACCCTGACCGGGATTTTTATTATACTTATCCAACAAGCCGTTCAAATTCGCCTCGGTATTTTTTTTAGACGTGCCTGTTCTTAGTTTTACAAATAGCTGCGAGTAAGCCATCCAGTCGCTCCAGACATCCATCATGAAACTTTTCCGTAAGGCTGTTTTCATAACAGTTGCCACAGAAATGAACTCCTGCTGGGTAAAAAATGTGTTTTTCTTTAAATCCTTCACCACCCCGGTAACAGTAGTTTGCAAGGTGTCATTATAAGTAATTACCTC
>Ga0157380_10003893_pt1 | contig 10295 bp, 9 predicted proteins | sample S35metaG_FD_119757 | JGI IMG/M metagenome (GOLD analysis project Ga0157380, IMG submission 119757) | Switchgrass rhizosphere microbial communities from Kellogg Biological Station, Michigan, USA - S3-5 metaG | ecosystem: Host-associated > Plants > Roots > Rhizosphere > Soil | place: USA: Michigan...
CAATCACCAACATCCAAACCATTTGCATTTCAAGAGCAAATCCTTTTGTCCATAATCCTGCCAGACCTGCAAGTGAATTGACGAAAATAAAAAGGGATGAAACAGCAGCGGTCTTTTTCATTTCGGCCCAATGCAACAAAAGAATAATGGGACTCAAAATGATTCCACCACCAATACCTATCAGTCCTGAAAGAAATCCAATCGCTGCCCCGATGCCTAATGCGAGAAGTACCGGCGGATATACATTTTCCTTCTGTGGTCGAATGCGAAAATCTAAAAGTCTTATCACAGAAAGTATCAAAAGTACACCAAGTACCTTTTTATAAATATCCTCCTCCACATGTACCAATCCACCAAGGAAAGCAGCCGGAACTGACGCCAGTGCAAATGGCCAGAATAATTTCCAATCAAAATGCCCCTGGCGATAATACTGTATGAAAGCAATTAGTGAAACGGCTACATTCAACAACAAAGCTGCAGGGCGCATAAAGTCCGGAGCAAATGCAAAGATGGCCATCAACGCCAGGTATCCACTCGCCCCTCCATGGCCAACAGAGGCATACAGAAATGCTACAACAGGAAGTAATACAAAAAAGAGTATTTCGGAACCAGCCATACGCTCAGATTCAATTTATCATCAACACCTTTACCATTTCACCAGCAACAAAAACTTCCTTTTCTTCTTCGAGCTCAATCAAACAATTGGCATATGCAAAGGAATTCATCAAGTAACTTTCCTGGCTTTCGAGAATATTCACTTTGCCATCTTCTACTTTCCCTTTAAGAAAATGAGTAAGCCCTGGCTTCTTCTTGTAAGCATCGGCCAATGGTAAATTGAAATATGGATCGTGAGGTTTGCCGGCAAATCGCTGGATCACCGGCCTGATGTATTGATAAAAACAAGACAGCACAGCGGCGGGATTTCCTGGCAATCCAAATATGAGCGTTTGATTTTCTACGCCGAAATACAATGGCTTTCCTGGTTTCTGTTTGACTTTATGAAATACCTTTTGCACGCCGCACTTCTCAAGCGCCGACGGTACAAAATCATAATCACCCACAGAGGCTCCACCCGTCAGTATGAGAATGTCTGCATCTATTGTACGATTGATGGCCCGCATAATTGCACGTTCATCATCATCGATCACTTCAACAGATAACGGAGTAATCCCGAGTATTTTTAAAGCAGCTGTTAATCCTGCTGAATTGGATTCGTAAATCATCCCTGCCTTTAATATGGCACCTGCCAGGACCAATTCTTTCCCGGTCACAATGATTCTGACTCTCGGTAATTCATAAACCTGAACGATGGCGATGCCGAGACTTGCCAGAAACGAAATGGAAGCAGGTGTTAGTAAATGTCCTTTTGGGAGTGCTAAAGTTCCAGCCTTCGTCTGTGACCCTTTCAACCTGACATTACTTCCAAGGATTAGCTGAGGATCCTTGATATGAAGTTCTTTTCCATGAACCTCTACCTTCTCCTGCATCACAACAGTTTCCATTCCCGGGGGCACAGGTGCACCCGTAAATATCCGAACAGTGTGATGCGCTTTCATTTTCTCATGAGAAGCATGTCCAGCCGGTATTTCACCTTCAATCTTCAATGGGCTCTGCTGATCCCAATCAGAAAAAGAAAAGGCATATCCATCAACTGCAGACTGATCAAATGGAGGTGTATCAATTGGAGAGTATACATCTGCAGACAATACCATTCCAATCGCCGCTAACAAATCCACATCCTCGGTTCGGGAGGGCATGCATTTTTCCAAAATCAATTGCCTGGCTTCAGGTACTGGAATCATAATCGCTGGATTGACAGCCCTAAGCTATACAATCCGCAAGGTTTTATATCAACCCCCAATGCGAATCATGCTACGATTGGTCAGCGAGGCTGCATCGATCTTCTCATACTCAGGTGTGAATTGCCCACCAAGTGCTTCCTCTTTTTCAAAAACACATTGTTCGATTAAAGGCATGATGTCCTCACCATTCCGATACGCGGTCAAGAGATCCACTTCGCCTTTGGAGAAAAGACAGTTCTTCATTTTACCATCTGCAGTCAGTCTCATACGGTTGCAGGTGCTGCAAAAAGGTGCACTCATGGTGCTGATGATCGCGAAAGTACCTTCGTGATTGTAGACTTTAAATTTTTTCGCAGTGGCATTGGCTTCATCAAGAAGTTTAATGAAATCAAATCGCTCTGCAACGACTTCGAGGATTTCCTGGGCATTGATGACTTTATGATTATCCCAATGATTACCAGAAAATGGCATGAACTCGATAAAACGAATATGCACAGGTTGCTCCTTGGTCCACTGGATGAAATCAATGATCTCATCATCATTATACCCGCGCATCATCACGGCATTGACCTTCACATGAAATCCTTCTTTGATCAACACCTGGATATTGTCCCAAACATTTTGAAAAAGAGGTCTGCGGGTAACCGCAAAAAACTTTTCTGGTTGAAGGGTATCAAGACTTACATTAATCGAACGGATTCCTGCTTCTTTAAAAACATTGATAAATTCATGTGTCCGTGACCCATTGGTGGTTAATGTGAGATCAACAGGGTATCTCGAAAGTGATTTGATAATCTCAGCAGCTTCTTTCCTGACCAAAGGTTCGCCGCCAGTGAGGCGAATTTTCCGCACACCCATTTTCACAAACATTCCAGCGATGGCATTGATTTCATCTGGTTGCATGAGATGGGCGGAAGGTTTGAAATGCATCTCCTCATCCGGCATGCAGTATGTACACCTGAAATTGCAGGCATCCGTCAGGGAAATCCTGAGATAATCATGTACGCGGCCGAATCCGTCCTTTATCATGTGCTGCACTGGCTTAGAGAATAGAGGTCAAAGATAGGTCTTAATTACAACAGAGGCTGGCGGAGAAAACAGTTCGACTACGCTCACCGCACCGCTCCATCCAGCGGCGACGCTTCTCTTGAAGCATTGCCACAAGCATGATCAACATTCAAGTAATTATTCAGCTTTTCGGTTAGGCTACGCGACGCTCTTGCGTTGCTGCCGTTGCAGGAGCGATGTAGTGAGCGTAGTCGAACTATTTGCTCCTGCAACTCTGTGACAGGGGCACGCTCCACCTCCATCTCCCTCATTTTCCAAACTGTTGTATATTTCACCGCCAAAATCAAGCAAACACAAACCACTTAAAAAGACGAAATACCAAGCATGGACTTCACCCACGTTATTTTACCCCTTGTTACCCTTGTCGTCCTGGAAATCATCCTGGGAATAGACAATGTTATTTTCATTTCGATTCTTGCAGACAAACTTCCGAAGGAGCAGCGTAAAAAACTCAGGCAATTGGGTATCGGGCTAGCCATGATCATGAGATTGGTATTACTTACTGTGATATCATGGATCATGAAACTGGACAATGAGTTGTTTAACATTATGGACATCAGCATCTCAGGAAAAGATATCATCCTGCTGGCTGGTGGCTTGTTTCTGATTTATAAGAGTACTCGAGAGATTTACCTGAAATCAGAAGAAGAAGAGCATCATTATGAAGAAGCCGCAGATAAAAAGAAAGTTTCCTTCAAGGATATGCTATTCCAGATCTTGTTGCTGGATATCGTTTTCTCTATCGATTCCATTATCACTGCTGTCGGTATGGTAGATCATTTATGGATCATGTACGTAGCCGTGGTTATTTCTGTTGGTATCATGCTCTTTGCTTCCGGACCAATCAGCGAGTTTATTTCAAACCATCCATCCTTTAAAGTACTAGCCCTTTGTTTCCTCCTGATCATCGGTATGTCCCTGATTGGAGAAGGTCTTGACTTCCATATTCCAAAAGGCTATATCTACTTCTCCATGGCATTCTCCTTCTTCGTCGATTTTATCCAGATGAAGACTGTGAAAACAGTGAGGGCCAAAAAGGCTGAGGCGAAGGCTGAAGCTGAGGCTATAGCGAAAGCAGAGGAAAGTGAGCTGTGAAGAGCGGTGAGCGGTGAGCGGTGAGCGGTAATCAGTAATCGGTAAACAGTAATCGGTAATCAGTAATCGGTAATCAGTAATCGGTATTCGGTAGGCAGTTGACAGTTTTCAATCCATGAGAGAAAAGCCTGGCACCCTTGCCAGGAATTGAATTGCCACTACTTTTAAATAGTGGCCTCTCATGAGCAGTGAGCAGTAATCGGTAATCGGTAGTTAGTCCGGTTTCAATCCATGAGAGAAAAAGCCTGGCACCCTTGCCAGGAATTGAATTGCCACTACTTTTAAATAGTGGCCTCTCATGTTACTTAATCTCGATTGCATCAACATCATGGACTATTGGTGGAATTGACTGCAAGTAAGCCCAGATGGCTGACGCCTCTTCATCTGTCATAGCCGCAAAAGGCTCCATAGGATAACGCAATGCTGGCTTACCATCACGCTGGCCATATTTGACAGCTTTGATAAATTGCTCTTCTGTCCAATTGCCAATACCAGTGGCTTTGTCTGGAGTCAGATTTCGGGTAATAATTTTATTCCCTTCCAAATCGGGCATAATATTTCCTCCACTAAAATAACCGGGTGAATCCTCCGGCACCAAGGGATTACCAGTTTCAAAATTCGGGCCATGACAACCATAGCAATCCAGTTTTGCTGTGGCCAGATATTTTCCAAAAGCAACTTTATCTGTGATTGGGGGAGCCGCAATAGGAGCTGTTGGATATTCAAATGGTTTGAAGGCTACATAGCATAGAAACTTTCCAAAAAAGGAAGGTTGAGCTGGTGGTTGCGCTTTAGCGACGGCCTCCAACTCAGGTGCATCTGAGCGGAGATAGGCGATCACACTGTGGAGATCATAGTCAGAGAGCAAGGGGAATTTTGGCATCCATGGCGGAGCATAATGACCATCTCTTTTGATTCCGGTCCTTAACAAATAAGCAAGTTCGCCATCTGTATATCTGCCGGCTCCATATTTGGTATCGCGCGTAATGTTGGCTGACCATGCTTTGCCAAACTGTGGAGGCAAGTCAGCTATGATCTTTCCAGACAGCTTTCCATCATCTCCCATATGGCATTTGCTGCAGACCAATGTGGCTAGCCTTTTGCCTTCAGCTAACATCGCACTATCGGGCGTAATCTTGATTTCGACAGGCTTTACTTCGTAATCAGGTATGCCACTAACATGAATATAAGCGGCACCCGAAGCAATGAGGAGAACAACCAGGCCAATTATAATGCCTAGTACTTTAAGCACTTTTTTCATGATTAAGTATGGTGTTTGTTTTGTTTTGAAGTCCGTTTCACCCTTTAACCAGCGATTCAGAAAACGTTCGAAGCTAGTAAATACTAAAAAATGTGCCAAATCCGCTCCACCCCCAATCTGCTTTTCCTGGAAAAAATGAAGCTAAAATGCTATTAATCCCTCCTGATCAGCTATTCCTGGAGACTTAAATATTATTTACAATTAATTTACAAAGACGGTTAATTTTTCCTGATTTAACCTAACGCTTTCAGGTTTTCATCTTTCCCTGGATGCTAAAAAGACCGTGGGATTTTAATATTAAAGATTAAACACATACATAGAATTTTGTTTTAAAATAACTTATGTATTTACAACCAGTCCATCTTTTCATTTTACATCGCTGTTCATGGATGGTCCCTTAAACCTTTTCAATAGTTAGCCTATCACTACATATAGTCAGATTTCCAGGTAAAAGCTTTGTTGTGGGTGGCTATTTAGGTTGGGGAATTTACTTGTAATTTACATTGACGCTTCCCATGGACAAGTAACCAGGCTTCGTTAGTTGGTTAATGTTGAAATGTATGATGGCGTTGTACTTTTGCGCGCTGAATCGGCCATCTCCATACACGATGCCAGTTTACCAGTGAATGACCATAAAATTCAATCCAAATAAATAACCTATGTCTGTTAAATCCATTCTCATCCCCATGTCCTTCCTTTTGATATTGACATCATGCGGAAGCAAACAAGGAAGCAATGAAACCACAACCGGAGACAACCTCAGTGGAACGATCAACATTGACGGCTCAAGCACTGTATATCCAATTACAGAAGCTGTAGCTGAGGAATTTCAGAAAGTTCAACCCAGTGTAAAAGTATCTGTAGCTCTATCCGGCACTGGGGGCGGTTTTAAAAAATTCGGTCGCGCGGAAACAGATATCAATGACGCTTCACGTCCAATCAAACATGCGGAAGACAGTCTTGCCAAATCTCATAATGTAAGCTATGTAGAATTGGAAGTCGCCTATGATGGTATGGCTGTAGTCGTCAATCCAAAAAATGATTGGTGCAATGACATGACTGTTGCCGAACTCAAAATGCTTTGGGAGCCGGAAGCCCAGGATAAAATCAAAAAATGGAACCAAATCCGTAAGGAATGGCCTAATGAAGAAATACATCTTTTCGGCGCTGGTGTGGAAAGTGGCACCTATGATTACTTCACAGAAGCTATCGTAGGAAAAAGTCATGCCAGCCGTGGTGACTTTACGGCTAGTGAAGATGACAATGTGTTAGTACAAGGTGTTGCATCTGATAAGAATGCACTTGGTTTTTTCGGCCTTGCTTACTTTGAAGAAAACAAAGACAAACTGAAAGTGATCGGCATTGATGACAGCAAGGATGATAATGGCGTTGGACCTATTCTTCCAAATATTGAAACCGTCAAGAACAAAAGCTATTCTCCACTTGGCAGGCCTTTATACATCTATATCAATAGCACTGCTGGGAAAAGAAAAGAAGTCCAGGAATTTGTAAGGTTCTATATGGAAAATACAAGCACCCTTTCTGAAGAAGTTGGCTTTATCGCTTTGACCGCAGAAGAATTGGCGGGAGAAAAAGCAAAATGGGAATCTTTCATCACCTCATTGGGAGGTACACAATAAACAAGCCTCGGGGAGAAGAAATTTTTTCCTTTCCCCGATTGCTTTGTAATTTCAGTATGTACCAACCCACCGTATGAGAATAAAAGAAAGAATCATAGAAGGACTGCTGCTGATGTGTGCGGCAGTGAGCATACTCACCACCGTGGGTATCCTTTATGTTTTGATTTCTGAATCATCGGTATTCTTTACCAGGGTGCCCATTACGGAGTTTTTATTTGACACCCAATGGACCCCATTATTTGCCGATAAACACTTTGGCATACTGCCTTTAGTAACTGGCACCATGCTTACTTCGGCCATCGCAGTTTCCGTAGCACTACCTATAGGTTTATCCATTGCTGTTTATCTCAACGAATATGCTCCGAAGAGTTTTAGGAAATTTCTAAAACCTATTCTTGAAATACTTGCAGCGATCCCAACTGTAGTCTATGGATTCTTTGCCCTAATGGTGATCACTCCGTTTTTGCAACAGTTCTTTCCGGACATGGCTGGATTTAATGCTTTGTCCCCAGGCATTGTAATGGGCATCATGATCATTCCTATGATTTCTTCTCTAAGTGAAGATGCCTTATATGCAGTACCAACTTCCCTGCGTGAAGCATCTTATGGCATCGGGGCAACTCGCTTCCAAACTTCCTTTAGGGTTTTGGTACCTGCAGCATCATCAGGAATTATAGTCTCTGTGATTCTTGCTATTTCACGCGCCGTCGGAGAAACCATGATTGTTGCGATTGCAGCAGGACAGCAACCAAGGTTGACTTTTAATCCATTCGTACCTGTTGAAACTATCACCACTTATATAGTCCAGGTAAGTTTGGGTGATGTGGTGCAAGGCTCGATTGAATATCAAACCATTTTTGCAGCCGGTATTGCCCTTTTTGCGTTGACCTTCATCCTGAATAATATCAGTTTCTATATCAAGCGGAAATTCCAGGAGAAATATGAGTAAGCGGGTAGATACTAACCGGATCATAGATGGCTTATTCCGATACTTCGGGATAGCCTGCACCCTGTTTGGACTGCTGATGCTTGGCATCTTTCTATACAGTGTGATCTCCGAGGGATTTTCAAGATTAGATTGGCAATTCTTCACCTCTCTTCCATCACGCAAACCTGAACAAGCTGGAATCCTCATTCCACTATTCGGTACGATGTGGGTGATGATCCTCACTTCTATGATTGCTATTCCTTTGGGTGTAGCCTCTGGTATTTACCTGGAAGAATATGGAAAGAAAAACAGACTTGCTTCATTGATCGAAATCAATATTACGAACCTGGCGGGTGTGCCCTCTATCATTTATGGTTTACTTGCGCTTGAAATATTTGTTCGGATCCTTGGACTTGGTAAAAGTTTATTGGCTGGAAGTCTTACGCTTGCTTTACTTATCCTTCCGATCATCATTGTGGCGACAAGGGAAGCTTTGAAAGCAGTGCCAAAAACCATTCGTGAAGCATCTTATGCTTTAGGTGCCACCAAATGGCAGACGACCTGGTACCAGATATTACCGGCATCTTCAGGTGGAATCGTCACTGGTGTCATCCTGGCGATCTCAAGGGCCATTGGTGAAACAGCGCCGCTGATTGTGATTGGAGCTATGTTGTACATCACTACATTGCCTACCAGCCCGATGGATGATTTCTCGGTTTTGCCGATCCAAATTTTTAATTGGTTGTCCCGACCGCAAAAAGGTTTTATTATTAATGCGACTGCAGCGATCATCGTGTTGCTGTCCATTACATTTATACTCAACGGTATCGCCATCTATTTGCGTAACCGTTGGCAGAAAAAAGTTAAATGGTAAAAGAGATGTCGAAAGACAAATTATTGGCCGAAAAGGTAAATGTATTCTATGATGAAGCTCATGTCATCAAAGATGTGAGTATATCCATTCAACCTAACACGGTGACTGCTTTTATTGGTCCATCTGGCTGTGGTAAGTCAACCTTTTTGAGGCTGATCAACCGGATGAACGATTACATCGATGGATTTCGTAAGACTGGAAGTATATTAATCGATGGTGAGGACATCTATGATCGCAAGGTCAGAGTTGAGGACCTGCGAAAGCAAATCGGCATGGTGTTTCAAAAACCAAACCCGTTTCCAAAATCGATTTACGAAAACATCGTGTATGGTCTCCGTATACAGGGGATCAGTAATAAAAGTGTCCTTGATGAAACGGTAGAAAGATCTTTACGTAGGGCAGCCATCTGGGATGAGGTCAAAGACAATCTCAATAAATCAGCGCTTTCCCTTTCAGGAGGTCAGCAGCAACGGATCTGCATTGCACGGACTCTTGCTGTTGAACCATCCATTGTCCTTATGGATGAACCTGCTTCTGCACTGGATCCAATATCCACATCGAAGATTGAACAACTCATTCATGAACTGAAGTCACAGTATACTATTATCATTGTGACGCATAACATGCAACAAGCGGGACGAGTAAGTGATAAAGTGGCATTCTTTTACCTTGGAGAGCTTATCGAGTTTTCGGAAACCAAGGAGATTTTCATCAATCCTAAAAAGGAGTTAACACAGAACTATATTACGGGCCGTTTTGGCTAAACTATAATACGGATATGGACGTTCCAAAAGAACCAGAAATATCTAATGCACTTAATACCGATAATATGACACATTTAGAAGAAGAATTATCCTTGCTGAAAGGCGAGTTGACCAACATGTGGCAATTAGCTATTTCTCAGTTGGTCAAAACGAGGGAAGCCCTTGTTCAATTCGACCGTGACCTTGCTCGCCAGGTTGTTTCTGCGGAAAAAAGAGTCAATTCCATGGAATTGAAAATAGATCGCGATTGTGAAAACATATTTGCACTATACAATCCTGTTGCGGTTGATCTTCGAACTGTGTTGGCTATTCTAAAAATCAATAACAACCTGGAACGCACAGGTGATATATCTGAAGGTGTTGCCAAGTATATCATTTACGCAAAGGAGCCTTTTGACAAGGAATTACTCGACAGCACGCGCATCCTGGAAATGTATGATCAGACCAACGAGATCCTGGAAGACGTACTCAAAGCTTTTGAAACAGAAGACACTCGTCTTGCCAGGAGTATTTTCAAGCGAGATGAAGTGATTGATGAAATCAATGTCAGCGCTAATGCAGTGATCGCCGATTATATTCGCGCTCATCCGGATAAAATTGAAGAGTGCCTTTATCTCGTTTCCATGATTCGAAAACTGGAACGCGTTGGTGACCATTGTAAGAATATCGCGGAAGAGATCATCTTCAATATCGAAGCGAAAGTGCTCAAGCATAAGAGCAAGAAGAAGAAAGAAGCGGAATGAAAAATGAGTTGTGAGTTGTGAGTTGTGAACAGTGAGCAGTGAGCTTAATCTTTTGTAACTGGATAAACATATTCACAATTACCGTTTAAATATCTAAAAGATGATATTTGAAGATCGGTA
>Ga0157380_10003895_pt1 | contig 10292 bp, 12 predicted proteins | sample S35metaG_FD_119757 | JGI IMG/M metagenome (GOLD analysis project Ga0157380, IMG submission 119757) | Switchgrass rhizosphere microbial communities from Kellogg Biological Station, Michigan, USA - S3-5 metaG | ecosystem: Host-associated > Plants > Roots > Rhizosphere > Soil | place: USA...
CCCGGCGAGGCGCCGTCGGCAGTTGGCGCCGCTGGGATTGGGCGCGCGACGCGCCGGGCCGTCTCGAGCACGTGCGGCCCGGACGGAACGGGCTCGTCATCGAGGGCTGCGGCGCGTTCACCGCCGGCGAACGCGCCGCCGATGCCGTGCGCGTCTGGGTCGACGCCTCCGACGCGACTCGCAAGCGGCGAGCGCTCCGACGCGATCGCGGCGCCTACGACCCGTACTGGGAACTGTGGGAGCGGCAGTGGCGACGGCACGTACGGCGCACGTCGCCCGAACGGCAGGCCATGGTGCGGCTCCGAGCGGCGCCCGACGGGCGCATCGAGCCCGGCATCGCCGCGGGCGCGGTGGCTGTGCACGCCCGAGAGTGAGGGATAACGTAGTGCCATGAGCGCAGACACGAGTCCAGCAGAGTACGTCGCCGAGTTCATCGACGGCCCGCTCGAGGGCGACTTCGAGCACCGCGTCCTCGTGGGGGGCAAGGCCGAGGCGCGCGTCGGCATGATGGCCGCCGTCGACGGCCTCGAGTCGCTGTTCTGGTACGACGCGGTCGACGAGCGCGAGGTCAACGGGCAGCTGCGGGTCCGGTTCCGGTTCGACGCCGACGACTCCGACCCGGTGGAGTTCGACGAGGACGACAACGACTGACGTCATCGCTCGACGGTTCGCGACCTCGACGACCTGGTCGGGTCAGGACGCCTGACCCGCGAGGAACGCGCCGATGACGGTGGCGGGGTTCGTGAGCCGCCACACCGGTCCGGGGTCGCGGATGTCGCCGGTGAGCCGCAGCGGCGAGGCGAGCTCGCCCGTCGCGGTGGCCACCGATACGCGTCCGACCTCCCGGCCCTCGGGCGCGGTCGAGAAGCCATCGACGGTGACGGACGCCTCGCTCGGAGCCTCGCCCCACGCGGCATCCGTGCGGCTCACCGAGGCGACGAGCTCGGCCTCGTCGCCCCACGGCGCCACCACGCGTGCGTAGGGCGTGCCCTCCGCGATGACCGTGACGGGGGCTGACGCGGCGGCGGCCGAGTCGACGGCGGCGGTGACGGCCGGGTCGAGCGTCTCGTAGTCGGGCATCAGGAGCATGGCCCCGGTGATGCGACGCAGGCCGTCGACGCCCTCGACCGCGGGCAGCTCGGTGGTGAAGACGTAGCTCAGGGCCGCTTGGTCGGTGAAGCTCCGGGTGATCGCGCGCACGGCGCCGTCGTCGGCACGTGCGACGAGGTCGGGCACGACGCGCGCACCGGGCGGCGCCTCCTCGGGGTCGTCGAGCATGGCCGCGAGCTGGTCGTCGGCGAGCACGAGTGCCGCGAGGCGCGCGAGCTCGTCGGCGGTGCCCACGTTGTCGCCCGAGAGTCCGGTCGCGTCGTCGACGCGGGTGGCGGTGAAGCCCTGCTCCGCGAGCCACGCGTTCGCGGCCTCGACGTAGGCGTCGGGCGAGCCGAACGCCCACCGCACGAGCGTGTCGGCGTGGTTGTTGCTCGACGCGAGCAGGACGGCACGCACGACGTCGCGCTCGGTCCAGGTCTCGCCGGGGGAGACCGGCAGCGCGCGCGAGCCCTCGCCCGAGTACCGCAGGTAGTCGACGTAGTCCTCGGGTCCGATCGGGATGGCCGGGCCCGCGCCGTCGGCGGGCAACGGGAGCGAGTCGAGTGTCACGAGGAGCGTGACGAGCTTGGCGGCGCCGCCGATCGGCACTGCCGCCGGGTCGCCGGCGCTCGCGATCGTCTCGGCGGTGCCGTCGTCGCCGACGACGGCGATGGCGCTGGCACCGGTCTCGGGCAGCGTGAGCGCGGAGACCTCGGCCGGAGCCGCGGCCGCGGACGTCGTGCGGACCGTGACGTCGGGGAGCGGACCGAGCAGCATCGCGGGGCCGTACACGCCGATGCCGAGGATGGCGAGGGCGCCGACGGAGATGCCGATGATCCGGCCGGGGGAGGTCATGCGTAGAGCGTAACCGGCGGGTGCTCAGGCCCAGCCCAGTTCGTGCAGCCGGTCGTCGTCGATGCCGTAGAAATGGGCGATCTCGTGCACGAGCGTGATGTGGATCTCCTCGCGGAGCTGCTCCTCGTCGTCGGCGACGGCCAGCAGCGGCTCGCGGTACAGGATGATGCGGTCGGGCATCTCGCCCATGCCGTAGCGGTCGCGCTCGGTCAGCGCGAAGCCGTCGTAGAGGCCGAGCAGGTCGAGGGAGCCGTCCTCGGGGCGGTCCTCGACGACGAACACGACGTTCTCGAGACCGTCGATCATCTCGTCGGGAAGCTGGTCGAGCTCGTCGACGACGAGGGCCTCGAACGCTTCGCCATCGAGTTCCACGACTGCTCCCGTCGGTGGCGGGGGATTCACGCTACTTGGGGTGAGTAACGGGGCTTGAACCCGCGACCTGCTCTTGGAACCGTACCGCGACCAGGCGCTCATTGGGGTGAGTAACGGGGCTTGAACCCGCGACCTCCTGGACCACAACCAGGCGCTCTACCAACTGAGCTATACCCACCATGTGTCGACCGCCGAGGCGATCGAGGCAACTGTAAGAGACTACTACACCTTCGCCTCGAACTCGTCCACCACGGCGGCGGCGAGCGTCTGCAGCTCCTGGCTCGACGGACCGGGGTCGGCGACGAAGATCGCGCGGCGGTAGTAGTGCAGTTCGCGGATCGACTCGAGGATGTCGGCGAGCGCGCGGTGGCCGCCGTTCTTGGCGGGGGAGTTGAAGTACGCCCGCGGGAACCAACGCTTCGCGAGCTCCTTGATCGAGGAGACGTCGACGTTGCGGTAGTGCAGGTGCGAGTCGAGCCGCGGCATGAACTTCGAGATGAACCCGCGGTCGGTGCCGATCGAGTTGCCGGCCAGGGGAGCCTTCTGCTCCTCGGGGACGTGCTTCAGCACGTATTCGAGCACCTCGTACTCGGCCTCGGCGACGCTCACGCCGTTCGGGATCTCCTCGATGAGCCCCGACTCGGTGTGCATGGCGCGGACGAACTCGCCCATGTTCTCGAGCGCGCTCGCATCGGGCTTGATCACGATGCTCAGCCCGGCGTCGACGGGGTTGAGGTCGTAGTCCGTGATGACGACGGCGATCTCGACGAGCTCGTCGACCTCGAGGTCGAGCCCGGTCATCTCGCAGTCGATCCAGACCAGTCGGTCACTCGAGGTTGCCATGCGGCGAGTCTACCGGGGGCGTCGGACACGCCGGCCTCGCCCGGTGTGCTCGTCACGTGGGTCGTCGCGGGCGAATCGACGACGGATGCCTCGTGCGGCGCGTTGCTCGTAGGCTGGCGCGATGGCCTCCTTCGACGACCTCGTGCGCGCGGCCGACGAGCTGCGATCGCGGATGCCGCGGGCCGTCGTCGGGATCTCGGGCTTCGGGGGCGCGGGGAAGTCCACGCTCGCGCGGCGCCTCGTCGAGGCCGTGCCCGGCGCCGTCCGCCTGCGCGGCGACGACTTCATCGTGCCGTCGCGCGCCGGGGAGCGCTCGCCCGACTGGGCCATGGTCGATCGCGTGCGCCTGCGCACGGAGGTGCTCGAGCCGTTCCGAGCGGGCTCGCCGGGTCGCTTCCGTCGCTACGACTGGGCCACGTCGGAGCTCCTGCCGAGCGAGCCGCTGCCCGACGCCGGCCTGCTCGTGGTCGATGCGGTCGGCATCCTCCATCCCGATCTGGACGGACTGATCGACCTGAGCGTCTGGACCGACGTGGACCTCGACACCGCGACCGCGCGGGGCAAGTCCCGCGACCGTGCGGCCGGCAACGATCACGACCGGCTCTGGGACGACGTGTGGGTGCCGAACGATCGCGACTTCGCTGCGCGGTTCCGCCCGCGCGAACGGGCTGACCTGCGGTACGACGAGTCGGCGTGACGGTGCCCCCGGCAGGAATCGAACCTGCGACCGACAGATTAGAAGGCTGCTGCTCTATCCGCTGAGCTACGGGGGCCGGCCACGCCAGCATACCGGGCCGTGCTGGATCACCCCTCGGTGGGCACGAAGGCGTCGTCCTCGCGCGTGCGGGCCGCGGCATCCGGCGATCGCCTGCGCAGCGCCAGTGCGATGAGCGGGAACAGCAGCACCGAGAGCATGCCCGCCCCGACGAGCGCCGAGGCGGTGCCGCTGGCGAGGTCGCCCGCCTCGACGCCGATGGCCGTGACCGCGACGATGATCGGCAGGCCGGTCGCGCCGAACAGGCCGATGGCCGCCCGATCGCGCACACTCGACCCCGCGGGCGCGGCGAGGAGCGACGGCAGCCCACGCACGACGAGCAGCAGCACGAGGAAGATCGGCACGAGCGCGAGCGTGCGGGGATCGGCGAGAAGAGCGTCGAGGTCGAACGTGACGCCCGTGAAGATGAAGAAGATCGGCACGAAGAAGCCGTAGCCGAGCGCCTCGACCTTGCTCTCCATCATCTCGATGTCGTGCTTCGGCGCTCCCGACAGCAGCAGTCGGTAGATGACGCCGGCCGTGAACGCGCCAAGGAGCATGTCGAGGTCGAGCGCGAGGCTGAGCGTCACGAGCGCCATGATCACGAGCACCACGAGTCGCACGCCGAACTGGCCGCTCGTGTGCAGCGTCGCCGTGATGACGCGATGCACGCGATGACGCACATCGCGTGTGGCGAGCCAGATGCCCGCGGCCGCGACGACGGCGAAGCCGAGCAGCACGAGGGTCGCGACGAGGGGGGAACGGCCGCTGAGGAAGAGCGAGATCGCGAGCAGCGGCCCGAACTCGCCGATGGCGCCGAGCGCGATGACGGCGATCCCGAACGGCGTGCGCAGGTCGCCCGAGTCGCGCAGCACGGGCATGATCGTGCCGAGCGCAGTCGACGTCAGCGCGATGCCGATGAAGGCCGCCGCGCCGAGGCTCGGCGCGAAGAGCACGGCGATGCCGAACCCGGCGGCGAGCGAGACGATCCAGCCGATCGCGGCGCGGCCGATGGGACGGCCACGGATGGCGCGGAAGTCGATCTCGCTGCCGGCCAGGAAGAACAGCATCGCGAGACCGAAGTCCGAGAACGCCTGCGCGAACGGCCCGGGCTGGATCCAGCCGAGCACTGCCGGCCCGAAGACGAGGCCGAGCACGATCTCGAACACGACGAGCGGGATCGCCACCCAGCGTCCCAGCCCACGGACGAGCAGCGGTGCCACCACCGCGATCGCCGGGATGAGGACCAGCGTCCCCAGCGAGTAGTCGACTTCCATGTCCGCCCCCAGGTCCCTCCGGCGATGGCCGCCCAGTCGCGATGCTACTGGAGGGGTGGGCGGGTCGGACGTCGAGCACTCGGATGCCGCGGACCCGTCGTCTCGCCCCGGAAACACGGCGGTTGTATCGTCGAGGAATGCGCGACGTGCAGGCGAGCATCATCGCCGAACTCAATGTCAGCCCGGTCATCGATCCCGCCGAGCAGGTGCGAGCTCGAATCGACTTCCTGAAGGCGTACCTCCGCACCTCGGGCGCCGCGGGCTTCGTCCTCGGGATCAGCGGCGGACAGGACTCGACCCTGGCCGGCATGCTCTGCCGCAAGGCCGTCGAGGAGCTCGTCGAGGAGGGCGACCGGGCCCGGTTCATCGCGGTGCGCCTGCCGTACGGCGTGCAGCGCGACGAGGCCGACGCCCAGGTGGCGCTCGCCTACATCCGCCCGCAGGAGACCGTCGTGTTCAACATCAAGGAGAGCGTCGACGAGCTCGCCGAGGAGTACGGCGAGGGCGTGGGCACGGCGCTCAGCGACTTCGGGAAGGGCAACGTCAAGGCCCGCATGCGGATGGTCGCCCAGTACGCGATCGCCGGCGAGGGCCGCCAGCTCGTCGTGGGCACCGATCACGCGGCCGAGGCGGTGACCGGTTTCTTCACGAAGTACGGCGACGGTGGCGCCGACATCCTCCCGCTCACCGGGCTGACGAAGCGGCAGGGCCGTGCCCTGCTCGAGTACCTCGAGGCGCCCGAGGACATCCACCTCAAGGTGCCGACCGCCGACCTGCTCGATCACAACCCGGGCCAGTCCGACGAGGCGAACCTCGGGCTGAAGTACCACGACATCGACGCGTTCCTCGAGGGCGAGGACATCGATCCCGAGATCGCCGAGCGGATCGAGCAGCGGTTCCTGCAGACGCGGCACAAGCGCGCCGTGCCGGTGTCGATGTTCGATGACTGGTGGATCTGAACGCGTCCCGCCGTACGACGACGAGGGCCCGACCGCGGTGCGGTCGGGCCCTCGGGCGTTCGTGGCGGTGGGGCTCAGGCCCGCGCGTCGTCGAGCGTCGGGGTCGGCGCGGTATCTGCTCGGACCTCGGGGTCGATGGATGCCGCGGACTGGTAGCGCTCGTGGTGCTGGCCGGCGACCCAGGTGTCCTGCGCCTCGACGGCCACCTGCTCGGGCTCCTGACGCTGCGCGCGCCAGCGGACCAGGTCGTTCTGGAACTGCTTGCGTGTGCGTGAAGGTCGTCGCTGCCACTCGAGCATGCGGTCGCGGAACTCCACGACGGCGGGGTCGAGCTGGTAACCGAACGTCGCGGACGCGCGCTTCAGTTCGTGGAGCTGGTGGGACGCCCAGTTGGCGGCGACGTCCGCGCCCCTGAGCGGGAGCAGGCGCACGAGGATGTCGGCCTGCCCGACCGCCCGGTCGGCGAGCACCTGCTCCTGCGGGGTGAGCGAGTTCCACACCGAGGCCTCGGTGGCCGCGTCGATGAGTGCCGCGATCGCCGCGTTCTTCGCCTCGCGGTCGCGCTGGGCGACCACACGGCGTATGGCCATCGAGGCGATCCACGACGCGAGCAGTCCGGCGACGAGCACCGCGACGAAGAGGACGATGCCCGCGTAGACCGTCGGTCGTGCGGCGCTCGAGGTGAGCCAGGAGATGAGGTCGTTCCACCACTGCATGAGCGCAGGCTACCGGCGGTCGGCCGCGCCGCGGCCGAGGCGGCGCGGCGTGCCCGGATCACGGTCGCGCCCCCCGATCAGCGGAAGCACTCCGCGGCATCCGTCGGCGACCAGAACTCGCCGAGCTCGATCGAGCGCAGGCCACCGCGGAGCAGGCGCCGCGCGACGAATCGCTCCTCGCCGTCGCGCTGGCGCAGTTCGATGTGGCCGAGCACCGGGCCTCCGATGAGCGCCACGCGCCAGAGCCCGGGCGCCGCGGTGATGATCGACAGGCCGCGCGGCGCGGGCGGCGGGGCATCCGCTCGATCGTGGACGACCGGCGCGCCGGCGGTTCGGCCGACCGCCCCCACGGCGGGCACGGGCGCGCCGAACTCGACGTCGGTGAGTTCGGGCTGAATGGATACGGGTGCGGTGAGCACAGTGGCGGACATGGCGCTCCTCTCGTCGTGCAGCCGGCCCTGCGTGTGATTCGAAGATACGTTCGACCACCGACATCCATCGCAACCGTCGGATCAGGTGGACCCGAGCGCATGCGACGGGGCGCCCGACCAGCAGGTCGAGCGCCCCGGACAGCCGGTGCCGCGGCTCAGCCGAGCACGGTGCCGTTGGCTGCGAACGGCTCGAGGCGCGCGATCTCGTCCTCGCCGAGGGGTGCCGCGTCGAGGGCGGCGACGTTCTGCTCGAGCTGGGCGACGCTCGACGCGCCGATGAGCGCGCTCGCGACGAGCGGCTCGCGGAGCACCCATGAGAGGGCGAGCTGGGCGATGCTCTGGCCGCGCTCCTTCGCGACCGCGTCGATGCCGCGGATGCGCTCGAGGTAGTCGTCGCTGATCTTCTCGGCCGAGAGGAAGCGGCTCGTCGCGGCTCGCGAGTCGGCGGGCACCTCGCCCGACAGGTATCGGTCGGTGAGCAGCCCCTGCGCGAGCGGCGAGAACACGATGCTGGCGGCGCCGACCTCCTCGAGCACGGGGAAGAGCCCGTCCTCGATGTGGCGGTCGAACATCGAGTAGCGCGGCTGGTGGATGAGCAGCGGCACGCCCTCGGCCTCGAGCGCGGCGGCGGCCGCACGCGTCTGCTCGGGGTCGTAGTTCGAGATGCCCACATAGAGCGCCTTGCCCTGTCGCACCGCGTGCGCGAGCGCGCCCATCGTCTCCTCGATCGGCGTCTCGGGGTCGGGACGGTGCGAGTAGAAGATGTCGACGTAGTCGAGGCCGAGGCGAGCGAGGCTCTGGTCGAGCGACGAGAGCAGGTACTTGCGCGAGCCGAAGTCGCCGTAGGGACCGGGCCACATCTCGTACCCGGCCTTCGACGACACGATGAGCTCGTCGCGGTACTGCGCGAGGTCGTCGGCGAGGATGCGGCCGAAGTTCTCCTCGGCGCTGCCGGCGGGCGGGCCGTAGTTGTTCGCCAGGTCGAAGTGCGTGATGCCGAGGTCGAAGGCGCGGCGCACGATCGCGCGCTGGGTGTCCAACGGGCGGTCGTGGCCGAAGTTGTGCCAGAGGCCGAGGGAGAGCGCGGGGAGCTTGAGGCCGCTCCGCCCGACGCGGTTGTAGCGCATGCGGTCGTAGCGTTCCGGAATGGCGACGAAGGTCATCCCGTTACTCTATGGCGATGGAAAGCTACGTTCTGGCGGGTGGCTGCTTCTGGTGCCTCGACGCCGTCTACCGCACACTCAAGGGCGTCGACGACGTCGTCTCGGGGTACACGGGCGGCTCGACGCCGAACCCGAGCTACGAGGCCGTCTGCACCGGCGCGACGGGCCACGCCGAGGTCGTGCGCGTCGACTTCGACCCCGACGTCATCCCGCGCGAGGTGATCCTCGACGTCTTCTTCTCGCTGCACGACCCGACGCAGCTGAACCGCCAGGGCGCCGACGTCGGCACCCAGTACCGCTCGGCGATGTTCCCGGCCGACGACACGCAGCGCGAGCAGTTCGAGGCCGCGCGCGATCGTGCCGCGGACTGGTGGCCCGGCGACATCGTGACGACGATCGAGCCGCTCGGCGACTTCCACCGCGCCGAGGAGTACCACCAGGACTTCTTCGCGAAGAACCCCGGCCAGGGCTACTGCCTGGCGGTCGCGCTGCCCAAGGTGAACAAGATCCGGCGCTCGTACGCCGACTACGTGCTCGCCTGACGGTTCGCTCGACCGGGCGGCGTGCTCGACCGGCGACGTGCTCGACCGGTGACTCGTCCTCGACAGCGCCCTCGTGACGGATGCTCCGCACGGAGGCGCTTCGTCGTCCTCCGTCGCGGCGGCGGCGCGGCGATGCTGGTGCGACGCGGCATCCGGGGCCTGATCCGGCACGAGCAGCTCCGGATGCCGCGAGCCGCCGATTCGCGGCGGCGCCGACCCGAGGAGCACATCATGACCGACACCATCACTGTCACGGGCGTCGTGGGCAGCGAACCGCGCCTGCACGTGACGACGCAGGGACTCGCGATCGCGTCGTTCCGGCTGGCGTCCACGCGGCGCTACTTCGACCGGGCGAAGGGCACGTGGGAGGACGGCGAGACCAACTGGTACACCGTCTCCGGGTTCCGCCAGCTCGCGAGCAACGCCATCGCCTCGGTGCACAAGGGCGACCGCGTCGTCGTGCACGGCAGGCTGCGGGTCCGCTCGTGGGAGAACGGCGAGAAGTCGGGCCTGGCCGTCGAGATCGAGGCGGACTCGATCGGGCACGATCTCTCGTGGGGCATCACGTCGCTCACCAAGGTGCGCCGCGAGGCGGCGGGCGACGCCGAGCAGCCGAGCGCGACGAGCGAGTCGAACACGTGGCCCGGAGTCGCGCCGCAGCTCGCGGGCGGCGACGAGGACCTCCCCACCGGCGACGGCTTCGCCGAGGACGTCGACGCCGCCGACGACGCCGTCGACGGAGCCCGGGAGGACCGCCCGCAGCTCGAACCCGTCTTCTGAACCCGCCGCCTGCTCCACGACGCCGACCGGCCGGCGGCACCACCTAGACTCGCCTCGGGCGGTCGCCGCCGCCGGAACGACTCGGGCGGTCTCGTCGCCGGAACAGGGGAGCCATGGCCGCGCGTGTCGGCACCGTCGCGGTCCTGGCGCTCGCCGGACTCGCACTCGCCGTGGGTGCGTGCGGCTGCGCGGCTGGAGGCTCCGCACACGTCGAGAGCCCGACGCCGAGCGCGGTGACGGATGCATCTGACGAGCGTTCAGCGACCGCTTCGCCGACGCCGGTCGCGCCGGCGACGCTGAGCCCGCATCTTTCTGCGGCCGAGAACCTCGCGTTCTTCGACGCGGTCAACCTCGGCGTGGTCTCGGCGAACGCGGATGCCGGTGGGCGCGACTTCATCGACGCACTGGTTGCGGCCGGCTTCGACCGGGCGCAGATGCAGGTGACCGCCGATCGCACCACGGTCGACCTCGCAGCGGACTCGGTGCAGTTCTCGGTGCTGTTCCAGGG
>Ga0157380_10003896_pt1 | contig 10291 bp, 5 predicted proteins | sample S35metaG_FD_119757 | JGI IMG/M metagenome (GOLD analysis project Ga0157380, IMG submission 119757) | Switchgrass rhizosphere microbial communities from Kellogg Biological Station, Michigan, USA - S3-5 metaG | ecosystem: Host-associated > Plants > Roots > Rhizosphere > Soil | place: USA: Michigan...
CCTTCGCGCGCGCGACTTGCTGCTCGGCCTGTGCGAGTAAGGCTTCGGGGGGCGAGGACGGCTGACGGCCGCGCGCGGCACGCGGTACCGCCACGGATGCGCGCACCGCGGCGATCGCCGCATCGCTCGGCCGGCCGCGAGCTTCGGGATAGCGTGGCTCCGCACCGCTCGCGGGATTGTCGTAATGAAACGGCGGGATGTGCGCCTTCGGATAGATCGCATAGACGCTCGTCGGGGGCCGGTCCGGCGGCAACTCGGCGCTCGCCGTCGGCACGGGCTGCGCGTCGCCGGCCCAGCCTTTCTCGTAGTCGGAAATGAACGTCGGGAAGTAGCGAAGATCTTTGATCTTCCAAACGCCGCTGTCCTTGACGAAGGTATTTTCGTAGACGCCTTCGCTCCATTCGCCGTGGCTTTCGAACACGCCCGTCATGTTGAGCTCGCGGCTGCGCGCCTTCGCGCTGCGGCCGTCGGGCGCGACGTGCACGACGACCTGAAGCTGCACGTGATCGTTGAGCTCGCCGTCTTTGAGCCCCACGGGGCCCAGCAGATTCAGAAACTCGCGGACGCGCGGCTTGCCGACATAGACACCGCGCAAGCCCATCTCGATCGTGCCGTCCTCGGCGAACAGATCGGCAACTTCGTCCCACATGCGCCGATCGAGGTAGTAGCCGTAGATCTTTTGCAGGTTCTCGACCTCCTGCTCGTCGGCAAGCCGCTGTGCGCGGGCCGCCAAGTCCGCCGCACGTTCGCGCGGCGCAGTCCCTCGGCCTTGCGTTGGCGGCAGCGTCACGGTCGTCCAAACGTGCCCGGCGTCCGTCACACCGGGATTCGTGTAGTGGTATGGGCCAACACACGCGGCCGGGAAGCCACCGCACGCTTCGTTGCGCGCGCGATCGGCCGGGTGCGGCAGATTGCGCGGGCCGCGCCCGCCACCATCACCGCCTTCCGCCGCGGGTCGCGGCTCGGGCGGTACCCAGCCCGTCGAGTACGGTGCGCCGAAGCCCGAGTGGTAGTCGAGGTTCGCTATCTTCCAGACGCCGCCGACCTTCGCGTACGTCATCTCGTAGACGCCTTCGGCCCACGTTGCGCCGCCGCCGAAACTGCCGAACATCGCGAACGCGCGCCACCGGCCCTTCGCCGTCTGACCGCCCGGCTCGAGGTGGACGACCGGTTGAATGTTGATGTGGTTGTAGATGCGGTTGTCCGGCAAGCCGTTCTCGCCAACCTGGCCGCCGCCGACGTTCATGTAGAGATGCCTGCGGATGCTGTCGTAGCCGACGTAGGTGCCAGCCGGATAATTCGCGACCGCGTCTTGCGTGTAGAGATCCGCAACGTCCTCCCACATCCCTTTGTCGACGTAGTAGCCGTATTGGCGCTGCAAACGCTTGATGGCGGCGACGTCCTCTGCCGCCACGACCTGTGCTTCGAACACGTCGAGCCGCTCGTCGAGCGCGTCGTCGGATTGCGCCAGCGAGCTCATCGCGAGCGCCGCAGCGGCTGCCGTTAGAGCCACTCGCATGATTGCAGCCTGTCGATACGCCATCGCTTTTCCCCTAGGACGCGAGCGTTCGAGTCTGTCAGAGGCCTCTCGGCCTGCCTACGCCGTAGCGGCGGTCATTCGGGCTTCACGAACTTCAACGTGAAGCGGTCCGACTCGCCAATCGCGAGGTATTTGTCGCGATCGCGGTCGCCGAGCGCGAGATCCGGCGGCAGCGTCCAAACCCCTTCCGGATGATCGTGCGTGTCCAGCGGATTGTTGTTGACCTCCGAGCTGCCGGCGAGCTCGAAGCCCGCGGCCTCTGCGTATTCGACGACGCGCCGCTCGGAGATGTAGCCGTTACGCGCGCGCGGGTCTTCGGTTTCGGGATTGGGCCACCGGTGATCGACTACACCGAGCACGCCGCCCGGCTTCAGCGCCGTGAAGACGGCCTTGAATGCGAGCTCGGCGGCATTCGGCGGGCCGTAGCCCTCTTGGAACCAGTTATGCACGTTGCGGAACGTCACGACGAGATCGGCGGAACCGGCCGGTGCAATCGTGAGCTCATCGGGAAAACCGAAGCGCGTGACCGTTACCTTGTCGTAGATCGTCGGCGCGCTCGCGAGCTTCGCCGAGAACATCTCGAGCTCGCGCCCCTGATACGGAAACGGCGGCTTCGAGCCGTAATGCGCCGCGTAGAGCTTGCCGCGATCGCGCAGCAGCGGCGCAAGAATTTCCGAATACCAGCCTGGTCCCGGCCAGATCTCGACGACGGTCATCTCGGGCCGAATGCCGAAGAATTCGAGCGTCTCTTTCGGATGGCGGTAGCGATCACGGGCCTTGTTCGCCGGGCTGCGGTGCGCTCCGCCGAGGGCGGCCTCGAGTGCCGCACTCGTGCCTTGCTGCGCTTCAGTTTCGAAGTGGGCGGCCGCACACACGCTTCCGACGAGAAATGCAGCGGCCAAACGTAACGACGACCGATGAACCCTTTTCATGGTTGACCCCCAAAGTTCAGCGCGCGGCCAATCGAGTGTGCCTGACGCGTCCAAGCGCGGACAACTGAAGCTTTGTGGGTCAGCCTAGACGCATCGGGCGGAAAGTCTGCAGTGTCCGGGAATCCGCGCGCGGGCGAGGCGCTTAGATCGCTGCAGCAAACGCCCACTGTTGGCGGCGCCGCTTGCGCGAATCCCAGAATCCAGGCCAGCCCGCTGCCCAGTAGGCATACTCGGAGGTCAAAGCGCTACGCAGCCATTGCGGCCTTGTTGCTTGGCTTGATATAGCGCGCGGTCGGCGCGCTCGTAGACGGAGGTCGGCGTATCGCCGACACGAAACTCCGTGAGTCCGCTCGAGATCGTGACTTTCACGGGCTCGCCGTGATGGCGGAACGCAGCGCTCTCTATACCTAAGCGCAATTTCTCCGCCACCGCTTGGGCGGCGTCGAGCGGCGTCATCGGCAGCAGCAGCACGAACTCTTCGCCGCCGATGCGAGCGAGAAAGTCCTCGCCGCGCTTGTTGCGCGCGAGCAGGTCTGCAACACCGCGCAGCAAGCGATCGCCGGCCTCGTGGCCGTACGAATCGTTGACGCGTTTGAACAGATCGATGTCCCAGATCGAGAACGACAGGGGCTGCGAGTGGCGCTGCCAGCGTTGGAATTCCTCGGCGATCCGCCGCTCGTACGCGTAACGGCTGTGCGCGCCCGTCAGCGAATCGGTCATGAGGCGCGTTTCTTGCTCCGCGCAGAGCTTGATCAGCTCTTCGGTGCGCCCCTTGAGCTTCGAGACCTCCTCAGTGAGCCCGCTCGTGCGCTCGTCGTCCTCCGCTTGGCGACGTTCCTCCTTGTGGCGAAACTCGATGAGCTGCTGCGCGACGTTATCGAGCCGCGCTTGCACCCGCGTCTTGAGATAGTTGAGATCCGGCGACTCGCCGACCTCTTGGTTCAAATGAACGATTTCGGCTTGCATCGTGCGCTGGAGGCCGAGCGTCTCGTCACGCCGGCTCTGCGCGGCGCCGGCCCGCCAGTGCGTCCACTGCTCGAACTCGGCAAGCTGCTCGGTGACCTGCTCCAGAAAATCCTCGAGCTCGCGGCGTTGCGCCTCGAGCGCCGTCACGACCCCGCCGACCGCATCGGCGACGCTGCGGAGGAACGGCTCCCAGCCGCCTTCGGGGACACCGATCTCGAGCCGCCGAGCGAGCGTCGCCGCGGTCTCGGTCAGCGGCGGCATCTCGGCGAGGCGGCGCACCAGCGCCCGCAGCAGACTCACGATCTCGTCGGTCACGGCGCTGGCCATCGGGACGATGAGAACGGAGGAATTCGGCGGCGCGCTCTTGGTCTCGACCGCAGTTTCGGCTTTCAGGGCCCGCATCAGGCCCGTGACGCTCGAGTCGAGGTTGAGTGTGGTGGGGTCCGTGCGGAGCACGGCCATGACGTGATCGATGGCCGCGTCGAGCTCCGGGCTTTGGCCGAGCGCGGCCATCGCGAGCTTACCGGCGGCGGCGCGCAGCGCGGCCTCGAGCTTCGCCCACGCGCGCTCTTTGTCCTCGAGCTCGTCTACGAGCTCGCGGTACTTATGCTTCCATTGTTGTTCCGTCGCTACTTGAGTCATCGCCGCGATTGCGCGAGAGATCACGGTGGGTTATCGGCTCGAGCGAGCAGAAACTGAAGACGCGCGGCGCGCAGCCGCGTGCCCGGTCTGTGACCGTCGTCATGGACGCCGACCGAGCGTCACGGCTACTCGGCCGCGGGGGATTCCTCGACTGTTCGCACGGCCGCCACGGGGACCGCGCTCTCCGCTCGCTTCGCGAGCAGCGCCTCGAGCAGCTTCACGGTCTCGACGTGGGGCTCGGCCGCCTGGCGCAGGAAGTCCTCGCTGTAGTTGCCGCTCGCGAGATCGAGCGGCGTTTTGCCGTTGGCGTCCTTGGCCGTGAGGTCGGCCCCGTGCGCGGCGAGAAACTCGACGATGTACGTGAAGCCGCGCTGCGCTGCGCCGTGAATCGCCATGCGGTTCGGCACGGCGCTTTGGCTGGGTACCTGACGGCCGCGAACGTTGAAGGCGTAGTTGCCCTCGCGAGCCGCGCTGTTGACCCCTTCGTAGGGCCGCTCCCCGAGCGCCGGTTCGACGAGTGAGCGAGCGTGGATATCCGCGCCGGCATCCAGCAGCAGCTGCATCGTCTCGAGCACACCGGCCTCGGTGCGGTTGCGGCCGCGCGTCACGCGCAAGCCGTACTCGACCCCGGCGGCCGCCATCAACGGCGTCACGCCGACGTTGCCGGGCAGATCGACGAGCGCGCCGTGCTCGAGCAGCAGCTTCACGGCCGGCGCGTCGCCGGCGCGTGCGGCGCGCAGCAACGGCGTCGCGCCTTGCGTAAGAATCCTGTCGCCGCCGCGGTCGTTCGGCACGTTGCGGTACGGCGGGCGCCGTTTCAGCTGAAGGTTCGGGTTTGCTCCCTTGGCGAGCAGCAGCCGTGCGACGTCTAGACCCGTGTGCTTATCCAAGGTCGGGATGGCCGACATCGAGCCGCTACCCTGGGTCGGCAGCGTGTTCATGTCGATGGCCTGATACAGCGGCGAGCGGCCGAACAGATCCCACTTGTCGACGTCGGCGCCAGCCTCGATCAGATAGGCGGCGAGGTCGAAGTGTTGGTTGTTGATCGCAAGCGCCAATGGCGTCACGCGCTCCGGGTCGGGAAGGTCGATATCGGCGCCGCCTTCGACGAGGCGCCGCGCGCAGTCGATGCACCCTTCGCGGGCCGCATACAGAAGCGCGGTGAAACCGCCGCGATTCATATCCTTCGGCCGCGGCTCCGTCAGAATTCGGCGTTGCCAATCGCGCTCGAAACCGCGCGCGTCGGCGTTGGCGCCTTTCGAAAGCAGAAACCGCACCATCTCGGGCTGGCTTTGCGCAGCCGCCCACATGACGGCCGATTGCCCGCCCCACTCCTCTTGCGTGTTGACGTCGGCTCCCGCCTCGATGAGCAGCCGCGCCGAGTCGACGTTGCCGGTCCTCGCAACGACCATCAGTGGCGTCTCGCCTTCCGCGCTCTTGCGATTGGCGTCGGCGCCCGCGTCGAGCAACGCCTTGATCAGCGGTGTCGCACCGCGCACCGCCGCCTCCGACAACGCATGCGCGCCGTAGTCGTTGGTTGCGTTGACGTCGACGCCCGCCGCGATGAGCCGCTCGAGAAGCTTTACGTCACCGTGATACGCGGCCCACATGGCCGTCGTCGTGCCGTCAAGCCCACGCGCTTTCGCATCGGCGCCGGCGTCGAGCAACTGGAGCGCCGCAGCACTATTACCGGCCTCGAGTGCCTCTAGCAGGTCATCGGCCGCCGCCTGCGCGCCGCCGCTCGCGAAAGCGGCAAGCAGTGCCGCCAACACCGCGGGACGCGCGACTTTCGAACGCTGGATCGTCGGGTGTTGCCTTTTCACGGTTAGACCTCCGAAAGCGGGCCCGCGCTGTCGCCGATCGACTCAACGGGGATCTGTGCTCTGTCGAACAGCGTAACGAGCAAGTCCGCAAAGCGCGCGTCCTGCGGATAGTGCAGGTGCTGGCCACCCTTGATGCGGCCGTGCGCGCGTCCAACGATGACCGCCGGCAGCGGGTCGTTGTTGTGGCGATTGCTGTCGCTCATGTTGCTGCCGTACAGGATCGTCGAGTGATCGAGCACGGAGCCGTCGCTCTCGGCGGCGCTCGCAAGCTTGTCCACGAGACCCGCGAACATCTGTGTGTGGAACGTCTGAATCTGAATCAGCTTGTCCTGCTTGTCAGCGATGTTGCCGTGATGCGAGAGCGGATGAAACGCTTCGGCGATTCCTAGGTTCTGGTACGACCGCATGCTCGCTTCTTTGTCGAGCGACAGCGTGATGACACGCGTGAGGTCCGCCTGGAAGGCGAGCGCCATGAGATCGAACATGAGCTTCATGTGCTCGACAATGTCGTTCGGCACGCCGATCGGTGCGTCGGGAATCTCGAGCGCAGAGGTGTCTTGCGTCGCGGTCATCTGCACGCGGCGCTCGATCTCGCGCACCGAATCCAGATAGTCGTTGACCGAAGCGCGATCGGCGCCGCCGAGCGCGGCCACGAGCGCGTTCGCGTCTTCGCTGACGCGGTCGAGCAGGCTGCCCGTCTCCGTCGTGATGGCCTGCCGCTCGGCATCCGTGTCGCCCTGGCCGAACAGCCGGTAGAACACCGCGCGCGGGTTGCCTTCTTGCGGCAGCGACTGCTTCGGCGTGCGCCAAGCGACTTGCGCGCCGCGCAGCGCTGTGCAGAGCTCGAGCGAAGGTAACTTCGTCTCCTGACCGATGTGGCGGGCGGCGAACTGATCGGCGGAAACTCCGGCGTCGGGGGAGATCACTCCGGCGTTGGCAGCCGAGACGCACGACAGCCATGTGCGCTCGATGTAGGCATGCGGCTCGGGACTCTCGGCAGGCCTATTCCGCAGGCCTGAGACGATCGTCAGAGAGTCACGGTGCTTCTCGAGCGGTTTCAAGATCGGTGTCATCGTGTAGTCGCGGCCGGTTTGCTCGGGCGCCCACGCGCGCATCACGGCACCCATCGGGAAGGCGACGAATGCCATGCGCTGCGGCGTGTTGCCCGCGGCCGTCTGAGCCCACGCCGTCGCCGCAGGGTTCATCGCATCGAGCAGCGGCAACGCGATCGTGGCGCCTGCGCCTTTGAGTATCGTGCGCCGCGACAGATGCTTCTTGGTGATGAACATATGCCTCTCTCCTCAGTTCGATTGGGCAGTCAAAGTCGTGGGTACTTGCCGTTCGAGGAAGCGTTCGCTTTCCACGATACCGCGGACGATCGCCGAAAACCGGTAATCCTCGCGCGCCGCGTCGCGCACGATCTTGCGCACGGCCGGCATGTCCTCGTGATCGAGGGTGCGACCCAGCGCGTACGTCATCAGCCGCTCAGTGAACGTTTGCACGAACTGATCCGGCCGGCGCAAGAGCGCCTCGCGCAGATCGTCGGGGCCGGCAAGCTGCGTGCCGTCGGGTAGGCTCCCCGTCGTGTCGAGCTCGCCCGCGAAGCGGTCGCGGTCGCGCCAGGTGCCGACGGCGTCGAAGTTCTCGAGGGCGAACCCGAGCGGATCGAGAATCCCGTGGCACGAGAAGCACGTCGGGTTGACGCTGTGCGCCGCCATCTTCTCGCGCACCGTGCGAGCGACCGTTCCGGGAGTGCTTTCATCCTCGGGTAGCGCTTCGACGTTCGGCGGCGGCGCCGCCGGCGGCGTGCCCGTGATGTGCTCGAGAATGAATGCACCGCGCAGCACCGGCGACGTCCGGTTCGGGTACGCGGCCGCCATCAGGATCGCGCCCTTGCCCAACAACCCCCACCGCGTCGAATCTTCGAGCTCCACGCGCTGGAACCACTCGCCCTTGACGCCGTTGATGCCGTACAGCAGCGCGACGCGTTCGTTGACGTAGGTGTGCTTGGCTGTCAGGAACTCCAAGATACTGCGATCCTCGTCGAAGATGCTCTGCGCGAACAGCTCGAGCTCCTTCATATAGTCGGGACGCGGATCGCCCGCGCCGGCCGCATACGGGAACACCGAGCGGTCGGGCTCTACCTCGTCGAGCCGAGCCATGTCGAGCCACTGGTAAACGAAGTTGGTCGCGAGCGTGCTGCTCCGCGGATCGGCGAGCATGCGATCGAGCTGCTTACGGAACATCGCCGGCGCGCTCAGCTCACCGCGTGCTGCCACTTCGCGTAGCTCGTCGTCGGGAATCGTATTCCAGAGGAAAAACGAGAGCTTGGAAGCAAGCTCGAGATCGTCGATGCGGTACTTCGCGCCTGCCGCCAGCGTCGTCGGCACCCTCTCACCGCGATAGAGGAAATACGGGCTCGCGAGAATGCCCGTGACAGCGCTGCGAATACCGGTCTCGAATCCGCCCTGGGCTGCACCGTCGCGGTAGTACTGCATGAGTCGCCCGAGATCGTTCTCGCTGATCGGCCGGCGAAACGCGCGGCTGCCGAGCCTCGTCACGATCTCCTCTGCGCATAGCTCAGCGTCCGCACCTTGGTCGGGATGACAGCTGAAGATCCGCTCGCGGCTCGGCATCGAGCTCAAGCCCGTGGGATTGAACGGGCCGGCGACTTGAAACGAGCTCACTCGGTAGACGCGTTCCTGCCCACCGCCCGGCACGAAGGTCTCGATGCGGTCGTCCGACTCGGCAAACGTGCGGCGCAGGAACGTGACGCCGAGCTTGTGCGGGCCGGCCGTGGTCGTGAAACGGATGTTCTTCAGCGTCGAATTGATGAAGTCGAACGCACCGGCCGGCTCTTGGTCGTAGCGCTTCATGTGCTCGTCGCCGCCGATGACGGTGCGGTAAATCTCCTTGCTGTCGAGCGTCACGAGCACCGTGTTCTCGAACTCCATGTCGTTGCCCCAGATATGGCCCGCCATGTCCGCGATGTCGATGACGTACTCGCCGTCGGACGGAAAGTAGTGTTCCGCGAGGATGCCGCCGCGCGTCCCGAGCGGTAGGCCTGGGATGTGGGCCAGCTGCATGCCCGGCGCAGCGTTGTACGTCGTGCTGCCCGCACGCGCATCGCCTCGCCCGACCGCTTGCAGCGCGACAGACCGCGCCGCAATCAGATATTGCTCGATGAACGACGGCGATACCTGCAGCGCCGCGGCGATGTTGTCGAACCCTTCCGCCTGCTCGTCTTGCGGCAGGATCGCCGCGGCGTCGATCGGCAGATCGAGCAGATCGCGGACGGCGTTCGAGTATTCCTTGCGGTTGAGTCGGTGCAACGCGATGCGCTGCGGCACGCGATCGACGGCGGCTCTGTCGAGTGAGCTCTCGACCCAGGAGACGAACGACCAGAGTTGCTGCTCGTCCGGTCGTGGCTCCTTCGGCGGCGGCATCAGATGCCCGCGTAGCTTGCGGACGACTTTCTCGAAGGTCGCTGGGTTGGCCGCGATGCTGTCCGGCGAGAGCGAATCGAGCGACAACTCGCCGGCGCGCTCGGCGTCGCTATGGCACTCGACGCAGTATCGATCGACGAGCTGCCATTGCTCGTGCGCTTCGGCCGCAGCGCGCTGTTCGGGACTCAGCCGCTCGCAGCCGATCAGGGCGGCGACCACCGCTAGCGCAACCAGAGGTTGCCATCGTCGTTGAATGGGTCTCGTTACGCTGCGCATGCATCGGCCTCTCTGCTGCCCCACCGGCCCGGCCCTCGCTTCGGTGCGTTCATGGCTTACGCATCCGGCGTCAGGTAGGCCCAAAGACTCCGGAACGACCGCTCGACGAACTCGTCGGGCTGGCCCATCTGCTCGTCGTACTCTTGCGTCGGATGCGCCGCGACGGCCTCGTCGGGTCCGCGGCCCGTGTACAACAGCTTCGCTAGCCGCTCCCACACGATGCTGTACATCTCGTACTGCTGCTTGAGCTGAGCGTAGCTCAATACTGGTCCCCGCGCAGGTACTATGCGGGTTTCCGAGTTAACAATAGTCAAGAGGTGCTCGAGCCCGCCGACGAGTCCACCGATCCAGCCGCCCGTCCACCAGTCCGGCGTCTGCCAGCTGTCGCCGTTCAGCGCACCGCCGGCCGCGAGCACGTTGTGCTGCGGGAAGAACACGTAGCAATCGCCGTCGGTATGCGGCGCGTCCGGTAGGTGCCCGTAGACAATCGGCTTGCCGGCCGTGACGAGCTCGCCATCCTTATAGAACGAACGGTTGGGTCGCGCCGGCGCCGGCAGCGGCTCCACGGTTTCGCCGTTCCAGGGCCACGTCACGTCGGTCGACAACCAGAGCTTGGTGTTCTCCTGCGCGATGATGGCGGCACCGGCCGCCGCAAGCGCCTCGTTC
>Ga0157380_10003899_pt1 | contig 10286 bp, 8 predicted proteins | sample S35metaG_FD_119757 | JGI IMG/M metagenome (GOLD analysis project Ga0157380, IMG submission 119757) | Switchgrass rhizosphere microbial communities from Kellogg Biological Station, Michigan, USA - S3-5 metaG | ecosystem: Host-associated > Plants > Roots > Rhizosphere > Soil | place: USA: Michigan...
CCCGCTCGGCAGCTTCGACCTCCTGTTTGGCAATTAAATTGCGCTCGAACAGCTCGCGCGTGCGCTTGAGGGCACGTTGCTTAAACGTGAGGTCAGCTTGGTCCTTTTCTACTTGTGCGCGGGCCGTCGTCAGGTTGGCCTCAGCTTGTTTGACCTTAACCAGAAACGGACGTGGGTCGATCTGGGCCACACGCTGGCCCTTTTTGACGGCGGAATTGAAATCGGCAAAGAGGGCCTTGATCGGCCCGGAGACATAGGTGCCAACCTGTACCGTCGTTACCGGATTGACTGTCCCCGTCGCGACCACCAGCCGCGTAATCGGGCCGCGCCCGACCACCGTCGTGATATAGGTCACTGGTCGTTCGCCCTTTTGCGAGTACCACCAACGCCCGGCAAGACCACCGACGACGAGAAGAAAAACGAGGAACAGCGGTTTCTTACGCATCGCTACAGAACTACTCGAGGTTGCGCCCGACAGCTTTTTCCAATTGCGCCAGGGCGATTCTGGAATTATGCAACGCCTGAATCGTATTCGCCCGAGCGGACGTCAGCGAGGTTTGGGCGTCCGTCACCTCGATGATGTTACCAACGCCAGTCTGGTAGCGCCCTTCGGCGAGGACGAGGTTTTCACGAGCCTCCACTTCCGTCTGTTCGCTGACACGAATACTCTCGTCGGCACGACGCAACTCAAGAAGACTGCGGCGCACTTCGAGCGTGATCTGTTGGCGCAGGTTTTCTTCCTCCGCCGTGAGGCGTTGCTGATTCGCGCGCGCTTCGCCGACTTGCGCAGTGGTCAAGATACTGTCGAACAACGGAACCGTCAGGACGACGCCGACCACCCACCCTTCTTGTAGCGGATACTCACGCCCGGTCCAATTGTATTGCGCGTTGCCTGTGACTGAAGGAAAGTAGTATTTCTGTAGTTCGGAGACGCGTTCGGCGGCCGCCTTCTGCTGCGCCCACACACTGTGGAGTTCCGGTCGACTCGCGTACGCCTGACGGAGAATATCATTCTCGTTCACTGAAAGTGACTTACGATCGAACGTGTCTATCAGAAGGAAATCTGGCGCCTCGGGTATGCCCATTGCCGTACGCAAGGTTTCGTGGCCGAGGGCAACATTGTTACGAGCGGTCACTAAAATCAACTCGGCATTCGACACTTGCACCTGCGCCCGGGTCACGTCGAAACGTGACGCGACGCCGACCTCGAATCGTGCCTGGGCATCTTCCAGGTGTTTGTGACTCTGCCGGACGGTCTCTTCGGCCACGCGTTGCAGGTGCTGAGCAGAAAGGAGGCCGTAGTAGGCTTGCTTGGCGTTGAGGATCACGGTTTGGCGCGTAGTCTCGAGGTCTGCGGCGTCGGCTTCCATGTTAGCACTGGCGGATTGAATCGCATCGAGCGTGCGACCAAAATCGAAGAGCACCTGGCTCATGCTGACATTCGTCGAGTGGAACTGGAAGAGTTGCGAAAAGCTGCGCTGTTGCTGTCCGCCATCAATCTGAACCCCGCCGACTGCCGCCGAGACGGGTCGTTGCTGACGAGTGAACGCATACGTATATCCCCCGCGCGGTAGATATCCGGCTTCTTGTTGACGAACCCGCTGCTGTGCCGCGGCAATTGTGGCCTCCCCAATACGGATGGTCGGATGATGAGTCAGGGCGGTTGCGACCGCCTCCTGCAACGTCAAGGGAGTATCAGCGCCCGCCGTCGTTGGCGTGCCACAATAACAGAAGAGGAGAAGCAGCAGAGCAAAGACGACCGCAGGATTCCGCAGAGTCAGTCTCGTGTGAAGAGGCATGCGGGTATTGTCCCTCATCCACACGAGAGATGCTACGACCCTACGGTAGAACGTGGAAGTTGAAGCTTAACGAAGAACCCTTATTCATTCGCAATTTTTCATTGCTGAGCTTTTCAGCTTGCCCGTTCCAGCGCCCAGGCAATGAGTTCTGTTGTGCCCCCCTCCCCCCACACCCCCGAGTCGACGACCAGATGATAGTTACCGGGGTCCCGCCAGTCCGCGTGGTAGAATGTCCGTACGTAATCTGCACGGAGTTTATCCATGCCGGCGATGCGTTGTTCCGCCGCGGCGCGCGCGAGCCCTTCCGCTTCCATGACGCGTCCAACTCTCACGGCGAGTGGCGCGAGAATGAAAACGTGCAGCGCGCGTGGATGGTCAGCGAGGATGAAATTTCCTGCCCGCCCGACAATGACTGCCCGGCCGTCTTTTGCCACGTCTTCGACAATCCCGCGTGTCATGCGCACAAGTTGCGCGTCCGTTAACCATAACGGGGGCGGCACTTCGTAAGCGGACTCGAAACCGCCCATGCCAAAGAGCCCGACCATCCGTTCAATAAAGGAATCGACGCGTTCGTCTTTCGCCTCAACGTATTCTTCCGACACTTTGTATTGTGTGGCAATCTGACGAACGATCTCTTTCTCCCACACCGACCATTGCAAACGTTGTCCGAGGTCGCGGGCAATCCGGCTTCCCCCGCTGCCGTATTGATGAGAGATGGTGAGTATCGACCGGGTTATCGTGCCCATGATCGCCTCCTTACTGTGTATATACAGCGTGCCGCAAGATGAGCCCCTCAAGCCGGGCTATTCTAAGCCCGCCGGAAGCGCAGCGTCAACTCGGGCGTCGGGAGGAAGCGGAAAAATATATAGAATCCCATCGGAATTGGGAATTCAATCGTTTCCCCTAATTTTGGCGCAGAGACGCCCAGGCGGGGCGTCTCTAATAAGGAAATCCGCTCCCTTCGGCACACATTGAGGAAATCTCTCGCCTTCACTTTACGGCTTTGAGAGGAAGACAAAAAGCCGCCCGACCGCCGGCTTGTCCATGATGCCCTGCCCGGCGGCGCCAATGGCGAAGTCCGGAATTTTGTCGCCGTTAACATCGCCCGGAGAAACAACCGTATACCCGAATGAAGAACCTTGATGCGGGTACGGATTATCGAAGGTCGTGAGGTGACGCCCGTCTCGGCCATTGAAGAGGAAGACCTCACCTTGCACGTGGAACTCATCAACGGTCTGATACGGGGCGCCGACGAGAATTTCGGGAACGCCGTCCTGGTTCATATCTTCACTCTCAGCGAGTGCGTATCCAAACGCGGCGTACGGCCGCGGGACGGGATTCTTGAGCGCGAAGAGCGGCTGGCCGTTCGCCCCGCTAAAGGCGTACGCCGCCCCTTGCGCGATGACGTTGTCGACGTCCTGATACGGGGCGCCGACCAAAATGTCCGGAACCCCGTCTTTGTTCAGATCGCCGGCGGCGGTCATACGCCAACCGAACGTTGCCCCGGCCGTCGGCTGGGGATGTTCCAACGTATAGAGCACGTTGCCGTCTTTCCCACTAAAGACGTAGGCTTGGCCTTGAACAGAATTCTTCCCGACGGCCGTATACGGAGCGCCAACCAGAATATCCGGCAGGCCGTCTTTATTCAGGTCCCCGATGCTCGCCAACGCCCAACCAAAAGTTAAGCTATTAGTAGGCGGAGTGATCGTGCGTAGGAGTTTTCCGTCACGGCCACTAAAAACGAATACCCGACCAGCCCCTTCTTGAGCGAAAGCCCCGACCCCGAAGTCTGGCGTATCGTCACCACTGAGATCGCCAAGTGACACGACAGCCCAGCCAAAACCGCCACCTGTCTGTTGCTGCGGTGCTTGCACTGAATATAGAAGTTTTCCGTCTTTGCCATTGAAGGCAAACACTTTCCCACTCCCGTCGTCCTGACCAAAGGCGCCGACGAGGAAATCCGTTGTCCCGTCTTTGTTGACATCTCCCGCAGAAGCGACAGAAAAGCCGAATGCGGCAGCTCTTTGAGGGAGAGGATGATCGATAGGAAATAGAAGTTTTCCACTTTTCCCGCTGAACACAAAAACCCGGCCCTGACGATCGTTCTTATCCCACCGATTATCATAGGCGCCGACCAAGTAATCTGACACTTGGTCCCCGTCGATATCACCGACTAAAGCCAGCGACGAGGCAAATCCACTGAACGGCATACGCTGCGGGTTATCAAGGATCATGGTGCGGGCTTCTCCGAAAGTGGGAAGTCCATATCCAAGCCACAGAAATAACCACATCCATAAATACACACGACGAGTATGCTGCATGAAAAGATCCTCTGGGGAAAAGAATGATGGCAACGACGATCCGGCGCTCAGGAGAGTCGTCAACGGGAAGGACAGAAGACGTTTACTGCTCCAACCGCCTAACGCGGGGCAGCGTATCGTAGGAGCTTTGAGGTGTCAAACGGCGCAGCAAGCAGGAAGGTTATGGATTCTGTCTTTCCCCTTGCCCGAGCGGTTGGTTTCCGATGCGCGTAATCCGGTCCTGCACGCGGGTATGATAGGTATTCTGACGCTGTAGATACATTTTTAGGAGATAGAGCGTGACTCCGAGTCCCCACGCACTGAGTATCAAAAGAAGGACTTCCGCATTAAAAAAGTTAAGAAAACTACAAAACATGTGCTTTTTCTCCCCATTCCGCAGGTATGAAAGCCTTCTCATAAACGTGGTGCCAGAGTAATATTTCCGCTCTGGAGTAGGCACGACTCTAGAACTAGAGAACGAGCATGCCGGGACCACAGGTGAAGTATAGATATAGGCAGCCAGAGATGCTTTAATTGCCACCTATCAAGGGTTGTCACTCCTGACAGTGATGACACTCTTTGTGACAAAACTGGCACGAGAAAAAACTGCGAGCCTCTTGGATTCTTGTAATCCGTTGCCTATCGCGGGCCAGAACTCATTCTTCTTCAGCCTTGGGACAGCTTTTGGGAATACAATCGACACAGAAATCCGCCTCCTCGTCTTGCCCGAAAGTCTTAGATAGGGTGGATGAACAAAAAGCGTGCCATTGCGATTTTTCGTCACGAAGAGGTCCGATTAGAAAAGCAACAGTCCGCAGGCGGTTTGGGAGTACAGCGGGGTTTCGTGGAAGAGTGGGGCAGTGCCGCCTAGCGGAAGATTGCCGCTACGTGCGCTTCCACTGTACGTCCTGCAACCCGGAGGTCTTGGGTAACTTCTCGGTTACTGACCCACGACTTAGCAGGGAACCTACTCCTCATGTTCGCGCGAAGTGAGACCAGCGGGATAGAGGATTATGGACCCGTATCACATTGAGGGGTTTCGAGGGATCTCTCATGAGAATCATTGTCGCCTCGGCTCTAGAACTGAACTCTATATCCCAGCATCTTACCAACGAGAAACCGGTAGCATTGAGGGTACCCAGGTATTCATGAATGCGAACAAGAAAAGAAAACCAAGGGAGGAGGAAGAACCAGTGAAATGGCTGGATGAAAAAATCCTGTAGGGTAAAAAATGTAATAAAGAGATAAGTGATCGGTATACATATTGACAAAACAGTAAAAATGCAAAACCCCAGTTTTTTCCTTTTGTTTGCCTTTTGTCTTGATTATTTCGTGGAGAACAATCCTTTTTTGTGTCAACTTTTCTTTACACACAAGATCGTCTCTACGACCGAAGATAGAGTCTTATCAAAACGTTAGGAATATCTGTCAAAAAAATTTGTCTGGAGATTCCTGTTAACAGGAAAATAAGAGCATTTATTGGCGCAAAGGCTAAACTATTTCGTTTCTTTGAGTTTCCGTCTTGAGAGAGACATCTTTCCTGCTGCATTCACTTCAAGTGATTCTCCGGCTAGTCCTGCAGATTTGACAAAACTGACACGGCTCTTGACATGCCCCAATGACAGAACTGTCACATTTGCTCACAGAATTGTCACATTTGCTCTGTTGATACAGACCGGAAGTGCCACTTTGCTACTTTTCCTTTGTTCCTTCGAATTCTGTTTGTCATTTCTGTCATAAAGATAGACATATAGTGCTGGCTCATTTCTTGCTGAATTCTAGGACTCAAGGAGAATATGTAGTATGTCTATCCGGATTCTTATTGCTGACGATCACATCATGTTTACTGACATGCTCCAGCACACTCTCGCAACCCAACCAGAACAGTACACTGTCGTAGGAGTCGCGAGTGATGGCGAAACGGCGTTGGAGTTAACCTTGTCCCAACGGCCTGACCTGTTACTGTTGGATTATGAGATGCCAAAACTGGGGCGCCTCGCTTCTTTCTGCCAAGATCTGCTTCGGCAAAGTCCGGAAACAAGGATTCTCGTCATTGGCAGCCACACAGAAGAGGAATATGCCGTTGAAGCCGCTGTCGGTGGCGCTCACGGCTATATCTCCAAAGCAGCACCAGTCGCCGACCTCGGCACTGCTATTACCACAGTTCACGCGGGCGGCATCTGGGCTGACCCACACCTTCCACCGCGGGTGTTCCATACCTTTCTCCATGGTAAGGGCGAGACGGCTCAGAACTTGAGAGAGCTGAGCCGTCAAGAGTTAACAGTTCTCACTCTCCTCGCACAAGGAATGAGCAACCAACAGATTAGTATACGGCTTCATATCAGCCCAAAGACGGTGAAGAATCATCTCACTCACATCTTTGCAAAACTACGGGCGAGTAACCGACACCAGGCGGCACAACAATTCTATATTACCGAAGGAATAGGGTATCCTTCAGTTGCACAAGTACGGGTTTCGTAAGAAGCGTCACCGCTGTACCGCTTGGCGGCTTTCCAATCCTCGAAGTTCTCCCTTAAGAGAAGAAACAAATAGTTTCTCTCTTAAGGGTTACCCTCGTTTATGACAAAACCTTCCGCAGGCCGGTGGCAAAAACATACGTCTCTGCAGACCCTTTTCGTGTCGCTTCAGGCCGGGTTACTTTTACTGTAGTGAAGGCGGCCCGGATCTCTGCTAGAAGTGCTTTGTATTCCGAGCCCATGAAGACCTTAAGGAGTAAGACTCCTCCTGGTCGTACAAGTTGAAGAGCGCAGGCCAAGGCGGTGCGGCACAGCTCCATAGCCCGTGCGTCGTCTGTTTCACGGATGCCACTGAGCTTCGAGGCCATATCGGACAACAGAACATCACTTCGGCCACCTAACAGAGCAAGGATTTTCCCTTTCTGCTCAGGGTCAGCGGCGTCACCTTGCACAAGCGTCACGTGTGGGAAGGGAAGGGGATCGAGCACTACCAAGTCAATACCAACCACGCGTCCGGTGTTCCCGACTAAAGAAGCCGCTGCCTGAACCCATCCGCCAGGCCACGAGCCAAGGTCAATCACTCGGTCTCCGGGCTTAAAAATTCGCAACTCCCGGTGCAGTTCAAGAAGCTTATACGCCGCCCGCGAGCGATAACCTTCGTGTTTGGCCTTCTTGTAAAATCGGTCTTTGCGCTCGTACACGGTTCCACGCTCAAACCTTAGAACTTCAACTTAGATGCCCCGCGGTCGAATGTAACGCTGATACACTTTCGGGAGTTCAGTCGGCAGTGAGGCAACATCTTCAAGTACGAGATAGCGCGAGGGCTCACACATTTCACGGAGATAATCGTGTCCGGCTTTGTCCACGGTTAAACAGAAAGTAAGAATTCCGGCGCGATCGGCTTCTTGTAATGCAATCATCGTGTCACGAACCCCGTACGTAATCGAACGTCGGTCAGATCCGTAGTCCATGTCCTGTGGGAAGCCGTCACTTAATAATACCAGCAGTTTGACCCGACACGCCACAGATTTCAGCTTCTCTAAGGAGTGACGGAGCGCCGCGCCCATCCGAGTCGACTGCTTCGGTTCAATCGCCCCAATTCGGCCTTTCACTGTTGGAGAAAGCACTTCGGCAAATGATTTGACATGATAAAACTCGACATTCTCTCGCCCCTGACCGGAGAACCCATAGATCGCGTAGGCGTCACCGATTTCTTCGAGCGCTTCGGCCATGAGTACCAACGCTTCTTTCGTCACATCAATAATACGACGGGGTTTCGGCTCGGGTATCGCCGGACGCTTCTTCCACATCGTCTGCCAGTCATCCTGATCTGTTTCGCTATACTGGCGGACAACGGGAACGATAGGTTCGTCAGTTGATGCACTCATGTCGAGTAAGAACAACGCCGCCACATCTCGCTCGGTCCGCCGTCGTATCGTGTAGAGCTTCGGTGACGGACTCACGCCGGCACGAAGATCACTCGCGGCAGTCACGACCGCGTTGAAATCAAACTCCTCGCCATCCTCTAACCCACGGATAATACGGTACTGCTCTGGCCGAATACGTTGGAACTCATGCTTGACGGCGGGTGTCAGCGCGGCATAGTTGTCGAGGGTCCGGGAAAAATATTCTCCCGCATCGCCGGCGAGCACAATCTCTCGCAGTCGGCACCAGCGCGGGCGGTAATCACCGATCTGGTAATCCCACTCATCGTAAAAAAACGTCAATGCCGCGTCACGCTCGGACCGCCGTTGTCCCACAGGAATGATCCCATTCTCAGGCGCGACGTGTTCACGCTCGCCATCGTTAGGCAGCTTCCCGTCCAGGTCACTGATGTACAAACCCTGGGGCGTGATGGTCTCGCTCTTCCCTTGGCAAATTTGAAGATCCACCCCAGCCTCAATCAGCGCCTCCAGCTCTTCGGCAGATAACGGAGAACCACCTTCGCTATCGTCACGCTCAGGATCGAGCTCAAGCTGCGGGAGTTCCGGCGTATCAGAAGGCGGAAGGGTATCATCCATTTCAGGATCAATCAGCGCATCGCCAGTAATTTTATCGAACAGCAGCGGACTAAACGAAGCAGGATCGCGAGCATTACGCGCCGACGCGATAGCAGACAACAATTGTACATACACCTCCGCAGCGACGAGCGCAGAGTCGTACACTGACTGATGATCGCGCCCACGCAGGCCGAGTTGCGGAAGAAGGGGAAGGATTAGGTCAGGTAACAAGGAGGGGAGATCAAGGGCGGTCGCCCAGCGCAACTCCTCCTGGAGACCGCGGTACGCTCGACCCATCTGCCTCATTACACGTCGGGTTTCTAGGACCAGGAACAAGGCTTCGAGAATGTCGGGGTGGGGAAAACAGCGGAAGTATTCCGCGAGTCCTCCGCTAGGCTCTCGGTCATCTCTCAACAATTGCCGAACAGGAGTTGGCAATTGTGGCCACAAGTCGGCGAGCGAAAAGTCATAGGTGCCAAACTCGCGGCGGCCCGCTTGCTGCATCGCCACGAGGCGAAAAAGGCGAAAGTTTTCCTCGTACGTCGGCAGCACATCCACGCGAGCGGGCAGGGGAAGAGCGTCACTATACGAAGGAAACTCCTCCAACGGAGGAGGATAGGCAAATATTTCGTGTTTGCGGATACCGACGGAAGTCCCGGACAGCATCTGAATACATTTCCGTAGCAGCTCTTGGACTTCCTCGAGATCTACTCCCTGTGAGGACTGACGAAGTTGTCTGAGGCTGGTGCGAGATTCTAAACCGAAGTACGCCACCCCTGCCGCGGCATTATCCTTGGCAACCTGCAGGCCCTTCGTCAGCCATTCTCCAACTCCGTTCCCTCCGGCTTCTTCGCAAACCCGCGGAAGGATCCGAATCACCGGAGAGACGGCCACAGGAAACTGCTGAGCGAGTGCGGCTAGTCGTTCTTGCAACCACGGCCTCTGGTCAAGTTGTACTGACCGTACAAATGAAGTGAGGAAGGGAAGGAGTGGCAGAGTCGCGACTGGATCAGTACGAACAACCGGAACCAACAGTGACAATAGGAACGCCCGGAGATGAGGAGGGAAGGGGGCGAGTATTGGTGGCAGGTGAAGAAATACCTCGGTCGCTGCCTTGGGAGCAATGGCGGCCGCATGCTGACTCGCAAGTAAAAGCAACATCCGCTCGGTTTCACTGAACGCCACGAACCCTTTAGGCAGAGTCGCGTAGAATGTCCAAGGGCCGGAATCCTGCACCAACATGCCCAAGGTTGCCCACGCGGCTATCTCGTCATTACTCAAGACCGGCAGCGCGGCCGAAGCTGCTTCGAAGTACGACACGGCCAAAAACTCGCCCTTCCAACCTTTCGCCCTCAGCAGCGCACAGCCGTGCTTCGCCCACGCACGCAGTCGATCCGATACGGGCACGGGGAGGGTTGCTAGCAACGGCGCAGAACTTTGCAAGAACTGCGACCCTAAGCGGCGTGAAACCTTCAACGTCTCCCGCCCAATCTCGGACCACTGCTCAGCGGCGCCGAGCCCAACAAGTGACAAACTATGAGGGTCGATAGCGAAATAAGCGGCCGCCCCCTCACGAGACAGCGGTTCTTCACCGGCGAGGCGTTCACCGATTTCCACCCAGCGGGGAAACTCCTTCGCCCCGAAGGCCCGCCACGCGGCCGGCGCCACACGACAAAACGCTTGAGCAAGAGTCAACGACAGTGCGGCTAA
>Ga0157380_10003900_pt1 | contig 10283 bp, 9 predicted proteins | sample S35metaG_FD_119757 | JGI IMG/M metagenome (GOLD analysis project Ga0157380, IMG submission 119757) | Switchgrass rhizosphere microbial communities from Kellogg Biological Station, Michigan, USA - S3-5 metaG | ecosystem: Host-associated > Plants > Roots > Rhizosphere > Soil | place: USA: Michigan...
ATTCGAGTTCCGCGTTCACCCATCAATCAAATATTCCTGCGATGGATCGTCTCTACTCAAGGATGAGGGCACAGAATCCAACGGCGGAGGTATTGGAAGTCCATATTCCGCAAACGCTTTCTTCACCCATTGAAGTGAGCATTAACCCTGATGATGAAACTTATTGGCAAACGGAATATCGCTACTTTGATCAATACACCCTTGAAGAACTTTCAGTCGATCATATTTACGGCAGGTCTGCGAACGCCTCGGTTGCTGACAATCTCATTCGAATGAATTATGACATCCACACAGGCGCAGTCATTGGGTTGAGCGGAAAAATCATAGCCTTCTTTGCGAGCCTGATTGTCGCTTCCCTGCCTATTACCGGATTCTACATTTGGTGGGGAAGGAAGCAGAAAAACAAGAAAAAAAAATTGCAAGAAGAGACACAAACTTTAGATACCCAAATCAAGGCGCCAACAAGGAAGGTAAAGAAGCGGATAAAATTGGAAAGCGTCAAGAATTAGGGTCGGATGAAAAAGTTGGAGAGACAAACCTTATTACCTTAATAAAAGGCTACATAGTTTATGTCCTACCTTATTACCTTACTAATTCGCAAAAATCTAAGATTAGCGCCGATAAATCACCGCGTAATAATAAGCTAATAAGGTTGATACGAGCAAACTCGTACTGTTATTAAGGTAATAAGGTTTTGAATTGCAAGGTAACAATTGCTGAACGCATTTATTTTCAGCGACTTCTATATGGCTTTTACTTTTTCAGCAACCTCCAATTACTTCACTAATCCCATTTTGAATTGAAAAATTTTAGCGATGGAATCCGCCCTCAGCTTTACCTCCTCAGCGTTTTCTCCTTCGAAGTTTTCATCAACCGTTTCTTTAAAAAGCTCAAGCCAGCGACTGAAGTGGTTTTTTCCGATAGGAAGAGGTAAATGCTTTTGCAACGGATTACCGGTGTAGGACTGATCACCCAAAAGCATAGATGACCAGAAATCATACATGATGGGTAAATGATGCGGCCAATCTACATGACTGAAAGCTGGCCCTAACAAAGCATCAGATTTTACTTTGTCATAAAACTCGTCAACCATAATTTTAACATCTTCCCGCTGTAAGATGTCCGTCCTCTTCACATTCATTTTTTTGAAAATTTATAGATAACATTAAGATAAACATTTCTACCCGGTCGCGGAATGCCTCCCCAATCCAGGTGTTCACGGTAATAAGAATCAAACAAGTTTTCCACGCCACCGTTAAGCTGCCATGTTGTATTTAGCCTGTAGCCGGTCCGCAAAGATACGATGGAATAGCCAGCAGTTGGTTGTTCACCATAAGTATGGCTGACATGTTTTTGTGCTGTCGACAATTCCCACTCTCCCTGGATATTCCATTTTTTTAATTCGTAGCGCAAGCTAGTTACCGATTTCAATGGTGGGATCAAGGGGAGTGCTTCATTTCCAGAAAATGTACCATAAGTATATTTTACGGTTGTGATCCATTGCATCGCTGGAATCGGGTTGGCCATGATCATAAAATCAAAGCCGCTGAGATATGCGCGTTCACGATTAACATATTGTTTCACTCCCTTAGCCCCAGCCGTCATGGTACTGTAATCGCAGGAAACTTGTCCAGTGATGTAATTGTCGATTTGCTGAAAAAAAGGAGCTAACTGGATTTCCACTTTAGAAGAAAGAAAATTCAGACTAGCCTCCGCATTCCACGACTGTTCATTTTTTAATTCAGGATTGCCGAGGTAATCGTAACTATCAAATCGGTTGAAGAGATAAAACCCGTATCGTTCATTTAACGTTGGCATTCTCTCTCCGTAACCTCCTTTGAATTCGAGCATGATGCTATTCGTGAGGTTGTGTATGTGATTAACTGAAAATGTCTTAAGGAAATTAGTGGTGTTTTTATGGATGGAAGGATCAAAAATTTCCCATTGATCTTTTCCAATTCCATCTGCCAAATGATCATTTACAACATCTGCACGAAATGAGAACAGCACCTTATTATTTCTGTTGAATCGGAAATGTTGGTTAAGGAAGAAACCTGCATTTTGACGTCGTGCTTTCGGGCCGGTCTGCATATACATCGAAGACCCTTCCTCCGGGTACATAACCATTTCAGCCAGTGATGAATTTGTAAAATAATCGATTTTCAAAATTGTTTTGTGTTCATGAAAAACATGAACATCACCTTCTACGAAAATTCCCGTCGTTTCGCTTTTCCCAGGCATGTCCATATGAATTACAACGTCTTTCCGATGGGTGTCGTCCATGCTGTGCGTTATTCGATTGTGGTACGCCTTCGCTGTTATGTTGTGGAAAAAATACCAAGGCGCAACGCGCCGGTACGTTAATGAATAGATACCCGATGTTGCTTCACCGACGTCCATGGGCAATGCTGGAAATCCAATGTTCCAGCCTTGATCGAATAAGATATCAGCTTGAAGGGTATCATGTTTGGCAAGCGTCCATTTTCCGGCGGCAGCGAGATTTATTTTTTCGTACTGAGAAAATTGAATTTCTTGTCCGCCGCCAGCGTGGTAGTTATTGCTGTTGCGATACGTTATCGTAGCTCTATAGGCGCTTGCAGTTCTGCTCAGGTTGAGAACAGAGAAATAGTTAATTGCACTGGCCGAAGAATGATAATCGACTCCAGCCTTTCCATCCACACCTGGTTTTCCTACGATAGGTTGCGCGAGCTTCATATTAAGAGATCCGCCAACTGTACTTCCAAACTGCGATCCTTGTGAGCCGGGCAATGTTTGAATGCTCGATAAATTCCAGGGCTCAACATATATGGTGACGGGGTCCATTTTGTCTGTACAGGCGCCGAAAACTTTCATGCCGTCAATAGTAACATTTAATTGACCATTGCTCATTCCCCGGAACAAAGGTTCCTGACCATACGCTCCTCGTCGTATGAGGGTTACTCCCTGCATTCGTGACAAAATATTCTCTGTAGTCGAGGACATATTGGAACGATAGAAATTTTGAAGGGTATCTCCTTCTGTTGCGGAAGCTTCAATCACGACTTCGGAAAGAAATTGTGTTCTTAAACTATCTCCATCCTGCGCCAACACAGCATGTAGACTAATCAGGAATAATCCAATTACCGTGAGGACTTTCAAAAATGATTTTAATGATGAGGCCATGGGTATGAATATTACTCCACCACGATGTCAAAATATTTGTTTTCAAGCACGCCGCTTTCAGTGGTGAGTTCCAGCTGAAGGCGCCATTCACCTGTCATGGTAAAATTTGCTTTGCCTTTGTAATGACCTTGGCCAACATGTGCGGGATCTTCATTATTTGGCGACCCGTGATCCATGGAAGGCATCTCAGGTGTCAATTTCATGGTGAGATTTTCTGCAGGCAGAAACTTTCCATCCGTTGATGTAAAAGCGATCACTTCAAAATCATTTATACCCACCTTCTGTTTTTCAGGAAAGCGATAGGCCAGGTAGAATCGCTCGCCTGACGAAGCCTGAAATGAGATCACTTGAGGTGGATTGGCGCTTTTCACATCTATGTCGAATGAGACTGTGCCAAATAGTCCATTAACGTGGTTGTGAATTTTAGTTTCCAATTTCCAGGAACCCATATCACCACTGGGCATCGTGAAGAGGATGGCCGCTGGGAAGAGTTTTTTTACCGCTTCTGATTCGGGCTCTTCGACAGGACATGAATGCGACATCATTTGCATTTCCATTTCCGGGTGGATATGAATATGCGAATCTGTAATAGCTTGACCGGTTAATGAATCATAGAGCGCGAAATACAATTGATTGTATCCGGCAAATAATTCAGCAGCTGCCCAGACTTCAACTTTGGCAGCGGCGCCCAGCGCGTATCCTTCGGAAATTTTTGTTAGCCCTGCCGTGGGAACTGCTTCAATATCGTCGTCGCTGCATGAGAAGAACGATCCGACGACGAAGAAGATAAAAAGTAAAGACAATATGGTTTTAATGAATGCAAATTTCATGTGCGTAATTTTTTGAATGATCAGTTTGAATTGGAGGTGTACAGAACAATAAATCAAACTGATAGAGAAGGGGGATGGAATACGGCGGTTATGTATGCGCTGGAGAGCATTACCTGTGCGCTAACATTTAGCGGGTTACTTATGCTGCAGGCTATTGACTTAACACAAGGTAATTCTTCGACAAAGCCTATGGGGTAATCTTCGAAGTTGACTTTGGCCGGGGCCGGCCTCGGTTGATCCTGCGACTCAGTATTCATGGCCCTCATCTTTTGCATGAGGATACACTGTCCGTTGCAGTGTAATTCGGGTCTTTTTTTATTTGCACATTTTTCCAGATAAACTTCCATCTTCAGATAGTATTCCACTAATGGAAAGGCCGGCCTGATTAAGGCGATTCCATATAAAGCAATGAACACTATGGTAATGGTTGTTTTCACTTTAGGGTTCAAAGATGTTCATCACGATGCAGAGTAAATATGATATTTGTCATACAATGTTCTGATAAAAACCAAGCCTACTTTGGAAGAAGCACGGCATCGATGACATGAACAACTCCATTCGAGGCGGGCAGAGATGCGATAATGTTCGCGCCATTGATGGTAACTTTTCCGTCGGATACGGCAAACGTTACATTGTCCCCATTTACCATTCCGAGAACCTGGCCATCTCTTAAATTTTCTGTTTTATAGACACCCACAGCGACGTGATATTCAAGAATATCCTGGAGATTGGTTTTTTGATCAAGCTTCAGTAAATTTTCTACGGTTCCTGCAGGCAATTTATCAAACGCTGCATTCACAGGCGCAAACACAGTGAAGGGTCCGGCATTGGACAGGGCATCGACCAATTCAGCAGCCTTGACAGCTTCAACAAGGGTAGAATGATCTGGAGAGCTGATAGCGATATGCACTACATTTTTCTGTGATTCATAATCATCGACTGTTGATTGACCACCATCTGCTGATACTTCCTGGAGCGGTGCAGATTGATTGGTACTGCTGGGCTGAGTATTACAAGCCGATACAGCAAGGCCTGCTACAAGGAGAAAAAGACCATAATTTGTTTTCATAATTTTGAAGTTTACACTTCAAATCTGATTCAGAAATCAGCAATGTCTTATGACTCAAATCATATTGGCTACTATAAATCTTTCTTGATAAATATTTTTGTTCCTGCTATGACAGGTAAGACGACCCAGATAAATAATACTCCTGTCGAAAACAGCGTGCCCCAATAGCCGCCAAAGAATTCCCGATAGAATGCACCCGTATATCCCATAAGAGCTGAGATATCGAGCTTAAGCAACATCATAATACGGGCCAGGTCAATGGGATTGAACGCTATTAGAGCAATCGTAATTTTTTCCAACGGATAGTCGCTGAACGTGTAAACAATCCACAAAAGTAAACCGTCGTAGATCAAGGCAAAATAAAACCAAAAAAGCAACGTAAGACCAATGGCTTTTGCTTTGTCGCGGGTAAGGACAGACGCCAGAAAAGCAAGGGAAACGAATACCAGTGTGAGCATAAGGCCAGCATAAAGAAGTGTTAGACTGGCAGGCGTCATACCATAAAAAATCATCGGCAGCCCGACACCAATAAGATAAGCTATGCAGAGTGAGAGCGCTGTCGAAAAATATTCACTCAAAAAAATAACTTTCCTATTGACCGGCTGAGCCAACATCAGCTCTATGAATTCATAAGAATTATAAAAATGGATCGTAGTAAAAATGATGCTCACCAGTGGTATGACCATGAGCACGATGTTCATCAGGCTCATTACTACTTTTCCTACGTCAGTGTCCAATTGAAACATCGCAAAAGTGCAAATGAAAAGGAATAGGGTGTACGCAAGGATAAACCTCGTTCTTAGAATGTCGTAAAAAATATATTTAATGATGCGTGCCATCTAGTCTTGTAATATGTGTTGAAAGGCATTTCTATTGATGAAAGCAGCCATTGCTTTTCCCAGGCGTTTTTCCTGCGTCATATCTTTCAGTTGAGCGATGGTGTTTTGATATTCTATTTTTCCTTCAATGAGGTACAGGATATCAGTAGACAATTCATCTAGGTCACTTAGAATGTGCGATGAGATGACGAAGAGTTTTCCCTGATCTTTTTCTCTCAGTATTTTTTCCTTTAGAATTTCGACGGAAACCGGATCAAGGCCAGCCGTAGGTTCATCCAGAATAAGAATGGGTGCATTGAACAAGAATGCCAATGCAGCGCTTACTTTTTGGCGCGTGCCTCCGGATAATGCGTGCATTCTTTTGTCTACGATCTTGTCAAGCTGAAAAGTCTGTATCAGCTCTTCATCGGTAGGTACAACGGCGCCGCGGATATTTTTCATCATGTCGAAAAGTTGTCCGATCCGTATGTTCTCAGGATAATGTCCACTTTGTGGCATGTACCCGATCTTTTCCCGGTATTTCCAGTGACTTTTGATATTTTCATTGTCGACAAAAATTTCACCTGAAGAAGGTATGACCATCCCCAAAATAGATTTTATGAGGGTGGTTTTTCCAGAACCATTCGGGCCGATGAGCGCATACGACTTTCCCTTGTCAAGGGTGACGTCTATGTCATGCAAGGCAGTCAATTTTCCGAACTTCTTATTTACTTTTAGCAGTGAGATCATAAGGTTTCATGTTTGGAAAATCGTCCTTCAAATTTTCGGGTGTCATAACGGGAATAGCTTTTTCTGCGCGGTCTAGTAGCATCACAAAGAAACTTCTCCATAACAGCACAGCCGCTGGAATTCTTTCAACAATCATTGCATACATATTCACAGGGTGAAAAGGAACATCACCTACGCCATCCTTGTTCAAATCATAACCCTGGTACTTATCCCAGTAATTGCGATTGATTTTATTTAAAACTAATGTTCCGTTGGTAACCAGGTCGAATGTATTAGCTGAAAAATTATTTTCTGTAAAAACATTGTCATCCGAACTTGCCTGAAGTCTTACGGCATATCCATTTCCAGTAAAGGTATTTTTTTCAAAATGTGTTCGACTTACGCCTTCCAGGTGAATGCCGACTGTGTTCTCCGTAAAGTGGTTTTGAAGTACTTCGCTGTCACGAATGTCTTTCAGCAACAAGCCATAGGCAGAGGAGCCCCAATTTTGTTCGAATGAATTGCCAATCATTTTTACGTTTTTCGTGTACATCACAGCAACGCCTGCACCGTTATTGACAAAACGATTGTTGTGATATTCGTCATTATGAGAAAACATAAAATGCAACCCGTACCGAAGGTTCCCTTCGCTGTGATTGTTTGTTATCAATGAGTTGGTGACGAACTCAAAATAAATTCCATCGCGGTGTCCTTTGACTTTGTTATTGTGAATGGTGACGTGCTCACATTTCCATAAATGGATTCCGTTTCCGATCTGAGTTTCATACGTTCCTTTCGCTGTCAATACATTATTCTCGATCCACGCTTGAGAGGAATTGGCGAGATAAATTCCAAAGAAAGCATTTTCAAATTGATTGTCGGAAATGTGTAAAACCTTTGAGTCCAGGATTTTTATAGCGGCAAGATCGTTAATGCTTGCAATTCCTGTATCGATAAATTTTAATCCTCGTATCGTTACGTTATTGGCGTGGATGGTCAGTATCTCATATTTATGTTCTCCATCCAATACTGGACGATTTTTTCCGATAATTACCAGTGACTTCTCAAGAATGATATTACCTTCTTTATAAACTCCTGATTCTATGACAAGGGTATCACCATTTTGGGCAAGCGCGATCGCTTCCTTTATCGATCGGATGCTGCCTCCTTTACTGACTACATATGTCATTCCTTCTGAAACCTCCAGCGTTACAAAGAACATTAATATCAGAAGTGATAGTTTCATTGACTAAATTGATTCTGAAGTTCGCCCCATTCATATTCGGTTGCATTCCATTCGGCCGCAAGGTTGGTCTGAGTCGTTTCAAATGCTGCAACCTGGCTGGCCATCGGACTTTTAATTTCGCCCGACTTTAAATAAACTGCTTTTTCGGCATCGATAAGTTTTTCGGGTTGCGAAAAATCCACCACTAATTTAAGACGAAAATCCTCTTTGTTTACAGAACCCTCGTTGTAGAAATTAAAGAGACAATTGATATCGTCAAACTTGTATACCTTTCCTTTGGTTGTCACCAACTCAGCACCAAACTTTTTATCCATTAGCGTCATCTTACAGGAATGGCACTGATCTTTGCCATAGATCAATGGTTCCGGTTCAATTGAACAACCCCAAAAAACCAAGGCTAACATGATGCATAATATTCTCATGATGGAACAGTTTTACGGTTCGAAAAGAACTCATAAAAGACAATGACAATCGTCAGCGCTGCAGACGTAACAAATATCCATCCGCCAATATCTGGGCCAGAGAATGCCGTGAAGTTCAGCAACTGTTTAGTACCGATAAGCGGCGGCTGATACGACATGCCGGGAACGCTTATAGCAGCCGTTGGGTCTAGATTGTGACCATAGTCATATCCCCAAAGATAAAAATCCACAAGTGCTCCGATACCGGCTGAAAACAGGAGTGCCAGATACCCATAAAGCATAAAACGCCTATTCAGTATCGCCGCCATAATTCCAAAAAAGATAATAAAGCCAACGATAAATGATAGGTATTTGAATTCCGGAAACATCTCTACACGAATGTGCTTCATGCCGATATAGTGATTCAAGGCATTTATTGTGTTCACATCTCCAGTAATATTATTGATCCAGATTTTCATTCCAAGCCACTCGGGATACTGTGGTGCCCACATAAGAATTCTCCAAAGGGGAGTGAAATACGCTGCGATCAAGAGCAAAGCAGACAGCGCGATGCCTATTCTGGAGATTGTCTTAAGTTTTTTCATGCCCTTGGTTTTTAAAATTAGCGTCCCGTCAAACCCCAAAGACGGAATCTGTCCGGGACGCCTCTCAACCTGCAACTATGCGTAACTATTGACCGGCGCCTGGTGTAGCACTCTCGATCTTGCCTGTAGAAAATTTCAATTCTGTTTTGCTTCCTGCCGGAGATACTCTAGCATATCCGGACATTTCTTGATGTAATGCTGAGCAAAAGTCCGTGCAGTAATATGGTGATACACCCACCGTTAGTGGTATCCATTTTAATGTTTGGGTTTCACCCGGCATGATCAGTATCTCAGCATTGAGGGCGCCTTTGATGGCGAAACCATGTGGTACATCCCAATCTTGTTCCAGATTTGTCACGTGGAAATATACTTCGTCACCTAATTTAATGCCTTCGATGTTATCAGGCGTTAAGTGTGACCGGATGGCTGTCATATACACGTGTACTTCTTTGCCTTTGCGTTCTACTTTTGTTTTTCCTTCGCCCAACGCCGCATAAGGGTGCTTGTTGTCTTCCAATCTGTAAATTTTGGTTGATTTTGGCATCAGAATACTTGCCGGAATGGCCTCAGCATAGTGTGGCTCTCCCGTTGTGGGAAAATCCAGGAGGAGTTGCATCTTGTCGCCGGAGATGTCATAGATCTGCGCTGACTGCGTTAACTCGGGACCGGTCGGCAGGTAACGGTCTTTAGTAATTTTGTTGTATGCAATCACGTATTTTCCATGAGGCTTTCTGGTAGGACCTCCGGGAACTGATAAGTGGCCAATTGAATAATAAGTTGGTACACGGTCCAGCACTTCAAGGGTTTGAACTTTCCATTTTACTATTTCGGAAGATACGAACATAGACGTGTAGGCATTTCCTTTTTCGTCAAATTCTGTATGCAGTGGTCCAAGGCCAGGTTTTTGAACTTCACCGTGAAGCGCGGATTCATATTTGATAACCGGAATTCCTGCAAAATCGCCTTCGAAATCCTTCGCCTCAATGGCTTTGATTATTTTCGAGAAAGAAAATACGGGAATAAGGGCTGCAAGTTTTCCGCTGCTGACGATGTATTCACCTGAAGGATCCACGTCACATCCATGCGGTGATTTAGGGCAAGGGATGAAGTAAATGATGTCCTTCAACGCTATCGGATCCAACTGTAGAACTTCTTCCATTATCGTAGAAGTTGAGCTATGGGTTTTTTCATCGAATACATTGTGCGCATACTTTGCCTTTGATATTGTGCCTTTTCCCGCTTTCAGATATTCTTCTGCTTTTTTCCAGTTCACTGCCATGATAAAGTCTTTGTCTTTTTGCGAGGCGTTAACCTCAAGCAAGGTGTACGCTTGTTCTGTATTGTAGCAAGAGAAGAAGAACCAACCATGGGATGGACCTTTTCCAGCGCGTGCAAGGTCGAAATTTACCCCTGGCGTCACGAG
>Ga0157380_10003901_pt1 | contig 10279 bp, 7 predicted proteins | sample S35metaG_FD_119757 | JGI IMG/M metagenome (GOLD analysis project Ga0157380, IMG submission 119757) | Switchgrass rhizosphere microbial communities from Kellogg Biological Station, Michigan, USA - S3-5 metaG | ecosystem: Host-associated > Plants > Roots > Rhizosphere > Soil | place: USA: Michigan...
CGAACAGGCACACCCCGGCGAGCAGTACCCACCAACGAACGCGTGCGGCCATCGCCATGGACCTCATCCGTTCGATCCACCGTCTCTGACTTGTGCTGGCAGTAGGAGTATCGACCGAAGTCAGGCGATGTGCCAGCCCCAAGGGGTTGGGGCTGGCGTCCGTCACTTCACGTGGCGTGTCTGTCGGCTCAGCGGAACAGGCGCGGGGCGAAGTCGCGCAGGTCGCGCCGCCAGGTCTGCCACTCGTGGTCGGTGTCCGGCGACTCGTAGTAGACGTGGTCGATGCCGGCGTCCGTCAGCGCCTTGTGGAAGCCGCGGATGCCTTCCCGCATCCGCTCCGGCTCGGCCGTGCCGATGCCCAGCCACAGCAGCCGCACCTTCTTGGCGAACGCCTTCGGGTCGGCGAAGGCGCCGTTGAAGTCGGTCTTCGGATCGAAGGCGCGGCCACCCAGGCCGCCCGCGCCGCTGAACCCGCCGATGTGCGAGAACAGATCCAGGCGGCTGAGCGTGATCTGAAAGGTCTGGAAGCCGCCCATCGAAAGGCCGGCCATGGCGCGGTGGTCGCGATCGGCGATCGTCCGGAAGGTCGAATCGACGAACGGGATCAGGGCATCGGTCACGTCGGCCTGGAAGGCCGATGCCATGTCCTGCATCGTCCGCTGTCGCGCCTCCGGCGTCGCCGGGGCCGGGCCGCCCGTCGGGCTCGCGGCTTCCTGGCCGGCGCGGCGCGCGTAGCCGTAGGCCATGACCACGATCATCGGCTTGGCCTTGCGCTCGGCGATCAGGTTGTCGAGGATGAAGTTCGCGCGCCCCTGGCGGATCCAGCCGGTCTCGTCCTCGCCGCCGCCGTGCTGCAGGTAGAGCACGGGATAGCGCGCCTTCGCGGCCGCGTCGTAGTCCGGCGGCAGGTAGACGAGGGCGTGACGCCAGCTGCCGGTGACCTTCGAGAGATACCAGACCTCGCGCACCTGGCCGTGCGGGACGTCGCGGATGTCGTAGTAGTCGGAGCCGGGCTCCGGCACCTCGACGGCGCTCGCATGCTTGCTGCCCCCGAAGAACGAGTGGCTGCCGGGGTCGGCGAACTCGCCGCCGTCGACGACGACCGTGTAGTAGTGCAGGCCGGGGACGAGCGGCGGCGTCGTGAAGGTCCAGAAACCGTCGGGCTGCTTCACCATGTCCGCCTTGGGCCCGCTCCAGAAGTTGACGCGGACCTTCGTCGCGTCGGCAGCCTTGATCCGGATCTCCACCTTGCCGGTGCCGTCGACGCGCGGGTACTCGGCGCCCCACACGTTGGTCGTCGCGGGCTTGAAGTCGCCCGGCTCCTGGGCCGAACAGACACTCGCCGCCAGAACGAGCGCCAATCCCATCCGTTTCATGCTTTTGCCTCCTCTATCGCTCGCCTGTTACGACCTGAGCCTGCCGATCGCGCGACCGGTGTTCTGAACCAGGCGGCGCATCGCGGCCCGCGCCCGACTCGGCTGACGGCGGCGGATCGCGTCGAAGATCGCCTGGTGCCGCGGCAGCGAGGAGCGGGCGAGGTCGGGGACGCGGACGGCCGCGTTGAACGCGACGAGCAGCGTCGAGTTCACGATCCGGCCCATCTGCTCCAGCAGGTCGTTGTCCGAGGCCTGTACGATGGCCCGATGGAAGCGAACGTCCGCTTCGTTGTAGGCCTCGTAGTCCGGAGGCGCGAGCTCGAGCGCGTCGCGCATGTCGCGCAGCGCGGCCTGTAGCGCCGAAAGCTGCGCCGGCCCCGCCCGGCGGGCCGCCAGTTCGGCTGCCCCCGGCTCGAGGAGCAGCCGCACCTCCGTCAGCTTGCCGAGGAACGGACCCCTCGGGGCTCCCTCCTGCCGCCAAGCCAGCACGTCCGGATCCAGGAGGTTCCAGGCCTCCGGCGGCCGCACGCGGGTTCCAGTCTTCGTCCGCGACACGACCAGTCCCTTCGCGGCCAGGACCTTGAACGCCTCCCGCACGACGCCGCGGCTGGCTCGCACGTGCGCGGCGGTCGGCAGCCGCTCTCCGGGCGCGATCGCGCCGGTGACGATCCGCCTTCCGATCGAGTGGACGATTCGGCCGTGAACTCCTGCCCCCGGATAGCGATGGCTCGAAGCTTTGTCGGCAGCGGATCTCGACCGAGTTCGCCGCATCATTCGGTCCCTGGAGTGCTCCACTTCGCCGGCGAATCCGGCCTCGCGATTGTCCTCGAAATCGCTGTTGACTGCATGGCGGATCCGGGTATTCTACGGATCATTTCATCGATTAGTCCGACTAATAGATCGAATGGCCCGACGAAAGGCGTTCATGGCCCCGTCGAGCCAGCCCAACGAACAGCCGACAGGAAGCCCAGAAGGAGGAGGCCGATGACGATTCGAAGCAGAGTCGCTCGCGTGACGTTCGCGCTCGCGTTCGTGGGCCTGCTGCACGCGGCGACGACGGAGGCTCAGGTCACGACGGGCACCATCACGGGGACCGTCCGGGATCCGCAGGGCGCCGCCGTGCCGAGCGCCGCGGTGACGATCACCGAGACGAACAAGGGGACCAGTTCGACGTACACCACGGCGGCCGACGGCTCGTTCGTGGCGCCGTTCCTGATCCCCGGCAGCTACGAGGTCGCCATCGAGCTCACGGGCTTCCGCAAGTACGTGCACCGAGGCGTCGTGCTGCAGGTCAACCAGCGCGCGCGCGTCGACGCGACGCTCGAGCTCGGCGGCATGACGGAGGCGACCGAGGTGGTCGGCCTCGCCCCGCTCACCCGCACCGACTCGGCCGAGATGGGCGAGGTGATCGAGGAGCGCGCGGTGCGCGAGTTGCCGCTCAACGGCAGGAACTTCGCGACGCTCGTGTACTTGGCGCCCGGCGTCACCCCGGGCCAGGTCGGCGAGAACCTTTCGGGCGCCTCGACCTTCAACCCCCGCGGCGCTTCCAACTTCAACGCGCTCGGCTCGCAGGCGAACACCAACGCCTGGCTGATCGACGGCATCGACAACAACGAGTACACGTTCAACACGATCATCGTGATGCCCTCGGTCGAGTCGGTGCGCGAATTCAAGGTGCTGACCGGCACCTTCTCGGCCGAGTTCGGCCGCGGCGCCGGCGTCGTGTCGGTCTCCACCAAGTCCGGACAGAACGAGTGGCACGGCACGGCCTTCGAGTACCTGCGCAACGAGAAATTCGACGCCAAGAACTTCTTCGCGCTGCCGACGGCGCCCAAGGCGCCGCTCGACCGCCACCAGTACGGCGCGTCTTTGTCGGGGCCGATCATCAGGAACAAGACCTTCTTCTTCTTCGATTACTCCGGGATCAAGGAGGAGCGCGGCCAGGTGTTCGTGAACACGGTGCCGACCGACGCCATGAAGCGCGGCGACTTCAGCGACTACCGCGACAGGAACGGCAACCTGATCCTGATCTACGATCCGCTCACCACGGCGCCCAATCCGAACGGCGCCGGTTTCGTCCGCAGCCCCTTCCCGGGCAACATCATCCCGGCGAACCGCCTCGACCAGGTGGGGATGAACGTCGCCTCGATCTACCCGTCGCCGAACGGCCCGGGCGCCTTCGACAACTACACCTCGACCGTGAACCGCTCGGTGCGCGACAACGCCTTCAACGTGCGGGTCGACCACCGCGCGGGCAGCCGCGACAGCTTCTTCGTGCGCTACAGCTACGACAAGTACAAGCTCGACGCACCGCAGGGCCAGGCGGCGTGCTGCCTGCCGACGCCGGCCGAAGCCGACTCGCGCTTCGACCTCGGACCGTTCGTGGCCGGGATCCAGAACACGCGGCTCACCACTCACGGCGGCGTGATCAACTGGACTCACCTCTTCGGCCCGAGCGTCGTGAACGAGGTGCGCATCGGCTACGCGAAGACCAATCCCGAGACGCGGCAGTCGGACTACGGCCACGACTCGGCGACGAGCCTCGGCATCAACGGCATCAACATCAGCGAGTACACGACGGGCCTGCCGAACCTGAACATCCAGGACGTGACCGGCATCTCGGGCGGGCCGGCCTTCCTGCCGGTCAACCCGAAGCAGATCCACTACCAGATCGAGGACACGCTCTCGTGGGTGAAGGGGCGGCACTCGCTCAAGACCGGCTACCGCTACATCCTGCGCAAGCCAACGCCCTTCACGCACACCAACACGCGCAGCAGCATCGCGATCAACCGCAATCTCACCAACAATCCGGCGACCAACAGCCAGGGCTCCGGCTTCGCGACGCTCCTGCTCGGGTACACGACCGGAGGCTCGCGCGGCTTCCTGCTCGACTTCTACGAATTCACGAACTCCGAGCACTCGGCGTTCGTCCAGGACGACTGGAAGCTCAGCGAGCGGCTGACGGTCAACGCGGGCCTGCGCTACGAGGTCTACGTTCCCGACACCGAGAGAGAGAACCGGCTGCCGAACTACGACGTGGAGGGGATGCGGCTCGTCTACGCCGGCGAGGACGGCACCACCGAGCGCGCGAACAAAGAGACGCGCTGGGGCAACTTCGCCCCGCGCCTGGGCGTCGCCTGGGACGTGACCGGCGACGCGAGGAACGTGGTGCGCGCCGGCTACGGCCGCAGCTTCTTCCCGGTGCCGCACGCGGCCGGCAACCTGCTCGACCAGAACGTGCCCGACTCGATCTCGCAGAACTACAGCGTGGAGACCAACCCGCTCGTCTACACGCCCGACCGCGTGCCGCCGCTGTCGAATCCCTTCCCGGCGATCGTGCCGCTCAAGCCGCGCACGACCGCGGAGCTGAACGCCGCCAACCCGCTCGTGTTCGGCCACGCGTTCTCGAACGAGACGCCGCACATGGACACCTGGCAGGTCAGCTACGAGCGCCAGATCACCAACACGCTGATGGCCGAGGTCGCTTACGTCGGCAGCAAGGGCTCGAACCTGATCTGGGTCGGCAACATCAACGAGGTGCAGCCGGGCCCCGGCAGCCAGGCCTCGCGCCGGCTGATCCAGCCGCTCTCGAACGTGGCGACGATCAACTACTTCGACCCCTCGAACAGCTCGAGCTTCAACAGCCTGCAGGTCAAGCTCAACCAGCGCTTCTCGCACGGGCTGCAGTACCTAGCGAGCTACACGTTCGGCAAGTCGCTCGACTACGCGGGCTCCCCCGCCTCGGGCGGCGGCGCCGTGGGCGGGCCGCAGAGCGTGACGCTCTTCGACCAGAGCCGCGGTCCCTCGGGCTTCGACGTCCGCCACCGTTTCGTGCTGTCCTGGGTCTGGGCGCTGCCGTTCGGCAAGGACCACGCGATCGCGGACTCCGGCTTCCTGAAGCCGGTCCTCGAGAACTGGCAGTTCAGCGGCATCGCCACGCTGTCGACGGGCCGGCCCTTCACCGTGTTCCTGAACACCGGCGTCAACAACGGCGCGCCGTCGTGGCCGAACCGGATCGGCGACGGCAAGCTCGACGAGCCGTCGCCGGACCTGTGGTTCGACATCGCCGACTTCGTGGCGCCGCCGCCCAACACGTACGGCGACTCCGGCCGCGGGATCCTGAACGCGCCCGGCACGCAGACGCTCGACGTTTCGCTCTCGCGCGTGTTCCCGATCGGCAGCCGCTTCCGGCTGCAGTTCCGGGCCGACGCGTTCAATCTCTTCAACACGCCGCAGTTCGGCTTCCCGAACCAGAACATCGGCTCGCCGACCGCGGGGCGGATCACGACCACGATCGCCGACAACCGCTCGATGCAGTTCGCGCTGAAGCTCGACTGGTAACACCCCGGGGGAGTTTGAGGGGGGCGGGATGCCCCCCTCGAGCCGTCCACCGCCCCTGCTTTCCGTTTCCGTTTGTCCGTTGCCCGTTTCCGTATGTCCGTTGTCCGTTTCCGTCCAGCACGAAGGAGGAAGGATGAAGTCCCAGAGGTTCGCCGTTCTCCTGGCCGCACTGCCGCTGGCCGCGAGCGCACAGGACGCGGCCAAGGTGGACCTGCGCCATTACAAGGTGCTCGTGGACAACGCCGCCGTCCGCGTGCTGAAGATCGAGGTGCCCGCGGGCGAGAAGAGCCCGATGCACTCGCACCCCGACGCCATGCTGATCGTGCTGTCCGGCGGCAAGGCCCGCTTCACGATGCCGGACGGCAAGACGCAGGACAGCGAGCTCGTGAAAGAGACTGCGGCCTACACGCCCGCGAGCACGCACGCGCCCGCGAACGTCGGCACGACCGCGGTCGAGGCGGTCCTGGTGGAGTTCAAGACGGCAGCTCCCGGCACCGCGACGCTGCCGACCTCGCGCCCCGGCATCCAGTCGACGGTGCTCGCCGAGAGCCCGCGCGCCGTGGCGTTCAAGGCCACTGCGGGTGCCGACTTCGCCGAGGCCGCGGGCACCACGCACGAGTACGACCAGGTCGTGATCGCGCTCGGCGCCGCCAACCTCACGCTCGCCGTCGACGGCAAGCCGGCGGTCACCAGCTGGAAGCGCGGCGACGCCCAGTTCATCGGCCGCGGCGTCAAGCACGAGTCGAAGAACTCCGGCGGCAAGCCGGTCGACATGGTGATCGTCGCCATCCGGTAGTCAGGCCCTTCCCACGAACGGCATCTTCGTCGCCATCAGGGTCATGAAGAGCACGTTCGCGTCGAGCGGCAGGCGGGCCATCTGCAGCACGGCCGCGCCTACGTGCGCCACGTCCATCAGCGGCTCGACCTGCACGCGCCCGTCGGCCTGCGGCACGCCGCGCGCCATCTTCGCCGCGAGCGCCGTGTCCGCGTTGCCGATGTCGATCTGTCCGCACGCGATGTCGTAGCGCCGGCCGTCGAGCGCGAGGCTCTTCGTGAGGCCGCTGATCGCGTGCTTCGTCGCCGTGTACGGCGCCGAGCCCGGGCGCGGCGTGTAGGCCGAGAGCGAGCCGTTGTTGATGATGCGGCCGCCGCGCGGCTCCTGCGACTTCATGACGCGGAAGGCCGCCTGCGCGCACAGGAAGGCGCCGGTGAGGTTCACGTCGACGACGCGCCGCCAGGCCGCAGGCGTGAGCTCCTCGAACGGCACGGCCGGCGCGCCGGTGCCCGCGTTGTTGAACAGCACGTCGACGCGCCCGAACGCCTTCACCGCTCGCGCGAAGAGCGCGGCCACGGCGCCGGGATCGCTCACGTCCGTGGGCACGACGAGGCTGCGCGGCCGCGCGCGCCCAGCCAGGCGAGCGGTCTCGCGCAGCGCCTCGATGCGGCGGCCGGCGAGCGCGACGCGGTAGCCGTCGCGCAGCAGCGCGAGGGCGGCGGCCCTCCCGATCCCGCTGCCGGCCCCGGTGACGACGGCGACACGCACGGCGCGCGGGCTCATGCCCGCGCATCGTGCCACGTCTTCGCTATTCCTCGAAGGCGAGGCGGACGGGCCAGCTGCCCTCGAACACGAGCGTGTCGCCCGAGCGCACGCGCACGTCGACACGATCGATCTCGAAGGGTGCCGCGCACTCGACCGAGGCCTGGTGAAAGCCGACGCGCGCCGGCTGGCGCGCCGCGAGCGCGAAGCCGTCGGCCGGCGAATCGTGCTGCGCGTAGAGGCAGCGCTTCGTCCCCGACCAGCCGTCGAGCCACAGGTTGACGTCCGCGAGAGCCTGCTCGGACTCGACGGTGAGGTCCGCGCCGAACGCGGTCGTGCACCACGCGCAGCCCGGGATCCGCGACGCGGTGAGCGAAGCCGTGCCGGCCGGTCGAGAGGGTCGATGTCGCGTCGGCTGAGTGAGATGCGGCCGTCGTCCGGAGCGAGTCGCGAGCGCCGGCGCGGGCCGCTCGGGGCGTCTCGCTGGCCGCCTTCCGGTCAGCATGAGGCGCTTCGATCCGCGGGAGACCGCTCGCGAGTGATACACGATTCGTATCGCGGCGCACCAGTGACGACCGGCGTAACTTACTGCGCAAAAAGGGCTTGACAGGATGCGCCCTCCCTTTGCATCATGCGGGCCCCTGCTCGAAAGAGGGACGTTGGCGCGGCGGTCCTCACCTCCCTTCCCGCTCGGCGCGTGACAGTCGGGTCGTGTTGTCACTTCCGGAGCGGCGAAGTTGTCCGAGGTCAGCACCTCATTTTCGCGGCGTCACGAAGCGCCCCGCGAGGAGCGCCGGCTCGTCGTGCTCGAGCGCGACACCGTGCAGCGCTTCTCGACCGAGAGCGCGCTGCGGCGCGCGGACTACTGGCTCTTCGTCACCGAGAACGTCGCCGCCGCGGTGCGCGTCGCCGCCGTGTCCGCGATCGACCTGGTGCTCGTCGACCTCGGGCTCGGGCTCGTCGAGGCCGTCCCCGCGGCCGCGCGCCGGCGCGGGGACGTCGGCGTCGGCAGCCTGCCCGCGTCGCTCGGCGAGGGATACGCGATCCTGCGGCCGCTCAGCGTCGACCCGCAGGCGAATCTGCCGATCGTCACGCTGAAGCTGCCGGTGCGGGGCGAGGACGCCGTGCCGCCGTGCCGATTCGCGCTCGTGGGGCTGCTGCCGCGGCCGTGGGGCTCGAACGCCAGTGCCGACGGCGTCGAGGAGCGCTTTCTCGAGCTGATCGACCGCGTGACCACGCCGGCGCCGGCGGCGTCCGAGACGGAGAAGGCGCCTTCGAAGCGGGGGCTCCGGACGCCGACGCGCTCGCGGCCGTTCGAGAGCACGCCTCACGCGCTGCGCTCCGCGCTCGTGGTCGATCCGGACCACACCGAAAGGCGAGCGGTCGCGGACTGCCTGCTGCGCCACGACTTCACGGTGCACGAAGCGACGAACGCCGAGGCCGCGCTTCGGCTCGCCGTGGCGCGCCGGCCCTGGCTGATCATCACCGAGGCCGAACTCGCCGACGCCAGCGGCCTCGAGTTCTGCGAGCTGGTCCGCTCACACAGCCTGTTGTGCCGCACGCCGCTCGTGTTCCTGTCCGAGCAGGACGACTGCGACACGCGGCACCAGGCGCTCAAGGCGGGCGCCGACGACTACCTCGTAAAGCCGGCTCCCTCGCGCGAGATGCTGGTGCGGCTCGAGCTGATCCTGAGGCGCTTCGCCACCGAGCCGGGCAACGGCGAGGAGCCCGGCGGCGGCCTGCGCGGCGCGATCGAGCTGATGGGCGCGCCGGCCGTGCTGCAGATCTGCAACCTGAACCAGCTCACGGGCGTGCTGCTGGCCCGCCGCGGCAGCCAGTCGCTGCGGATCGGCTTCCGCCACGGCCAGATCGTCTCCGCGATGGGCCCGGACAAGCGCGGCGCCGACGCCGTCTTCGACTTCATCGGCTGGCCGCAGGGCCAGTTCGAGTTCGACCGCGACGCCGTCGTGGCCGAGGCGATGCCGATCCGAGAGGACTTCAACGCGCTCCTGCTCGAGGGCTGCCGCCGGCTCGACGAGGCCCGCAGGCGGGCCGACAACCCGGACTGAGCCGCGGGGTATCATTCGTGCCCGCCGGCCGGCGGGCCACGAGACGCCCGCCGCGCCGCCACCAAGGAGCGCGAACCGCATGCCGACCACCAGAGTGATGATCGTGGGCCTCGGCCCGATCGGGGCGGGCGTGGCCCGCCAGCTGGCCGCCCGCAGCAACTTCAAGATCGTGGCCGCCGTCGACATCGATCCCGCCAAGGCGGGCCGCGATCTCGGCGAGCTCCTGGGCCTTCCCGGCAGGAGCGGCGTCAAGGTCTCGGCCGACGCTCGCCAGGCCGCCCGCAAGGCGAAGCCGCAGGCCGCGGTGCTCTGCACGAGCTCGGCGCTCCAGAGCCTGTGGCCGCAGATCGCGGCGCTGCTGCCGCTGCGAATCCCGATCGTCTCGACCACCGAGGAGCTCGCCTACCCGTGGTTCTCGAACCGCGCGCTCGCGCGCAAGATCGACGCCGCCGCGAAGAAGGCGAAGGTCGCCGTGGTCGGCACCGGCGTCAACCCCGGCTTCGCGATGGACGCGCTGCCGCTCACGCTCACCGCGATCAGCGAGCGGGTCGACCGCATCCGCGTCGACCGCATCCAGGACGCCCGCATCCGGCGGCTGCCGTTCCAGCAGAAGATCGGCGCGGGCCTCACGCCGGAGCAGTTCGCGGAGAAGGTGAAGGCGCTCACGGTGCGGCACGTCGGGCTCACCGAGTCCGTCGCGATGATCGCGGACGGGCTCGGGTGGAAGCTCGACCGCATCACCGACGAGATCCAGCCGAAGATCGCCCAGACACCGGTCGAGAGCCAGTTCCTGAAGGTGCCGGCCGGGCGCGTGTGCGGGATCGTCCAGGACGGCGTCGGCGTCGTCGCCGGCGAGCCGCGCATCGTGCTGCACATGGAGGCCTACCTGGGCGCGCCAGAGACCTACGACAGCGTCGAGGTCGAGGGCTCGCCGCGGCTGCACGTCAAGGCGCTCG
>Ga0157380_10003906_pt1 | contig 10276 bp, 7 predicted proteins | sample S35metaG_FD_119757 | JGI IMG/M metagenome (GOLD analysis project Ga0157380, IMG submission 119757) | Switchgrass rhizosphere microbial communities from Kellogg Biological Station, Michigan, USA - S3-5 metaG | ecosystem: Host-associated > Plants > Roots > Rhizosphere > Soil | place: USA: Michigan...
ACCGGGCCGCCGACCGTGGACGGCGCCGATCTTCGCAACGTGACGATCTTCGCTGAAGCGGAGGTCGATCGATCTCCGTGCGGCACGGGGACGTGCGCGGTGCTGGCCGTGCTCGACGCGATGGGCATCGCCGGCGCCGAGCGGCCGTTCGTGCACGAGAGCATCATCGGCACCACGTTTTCCGCCCGCGTCGCCGATCGCACCACGATTGGCGACATACCCGCGATTGTGCCCGAGCTCATCGGCAGCGCCTCCATCACCGGCGAACACACGTTCATCGTCAGCGACGACGACCCGTTGGGCGTGGGGTTCAGGCTCTAACGACGGGAACGACGGGGAACGAACGGGCTTGCCCGCCGTAGCTGCGAGCGCCGCGAGCGGTTAGCGAAGGTGGGAACGACCGGGCTTGCCCGCCGTAGCTGCGAGCGCCGCGAGCGGTTAGCGAAGGTGGGCGAGCTTCGCGAGATCGACGCGCTGCACGAGTGTCTTCACCGGATCGGAGTTTTCGACGCTGCGGCCCGTGCCGTGGACGATGAAGCGGTTGGCGACGAGGACGGTGACTTCTGCGCGCTTCGCGTCGTTTTCCCACGATTCAAATCCCGGATGGCCGGCGAGCGGCGAGGCTTTCTTGTAGCCGTCGCTGGATCGCTCGTTGAAGCCCGAGGCCAGATACATCGACAGGGGCGTCAGCACGAGTTGATTCAACGCCGAGTCGACGATCTCGAGCTCGATCGAGCTTTCGCCCTTTTCGTATTCGGCGTGCGCCCGCGACATGGTGATGCCCATGTTCTGTTGCTCGCCCTTCGGTTTGCTGCGGGTCCAACCCGGCAAGTCCGGCAACAGCGCGACGAGATTCTCAAAGTCAACGGCGGGCGCGGTTTGCTTGCCCGCCTGCTGAAGCGCCTGCCCGAGTTGCTGCATGGTCTTCGCCGGGTCGGGCGAGGCGGCGGGTGTCGGGGTCGGAGTAGATGTGCCGGTGGCGTCCGTTGCGGGTTTGGATCCGCCGCAGCTTGTCACGCCGATCGCGACTGCGCATGCCAGAGCAAGAGGTACGAAGCGCAGTCTGTTGGGCATGGGGGTTCTCCGCGAGCGCATGTTAGCGCCGTTTACGTGTACTCCGCCGCGCGTGCGATCAGCAGACGCGCGTCTTCGTAGGGCAGGGCGCGCTGCGCATCCTGCGCGGTGAGCCAGATCCGCCGGCGTCCTTCACCGGTGGCGCCCTCGGCGACGAACGTCATCAGGTAGAACTGCGCGCGCACCACTTCGCGCGCGGTGCGAAACTCGGTGGAACCGATCGGGCCGACGACATTCGCTTCTACGCCGGCTTCTTCCATCACTTCACGGACGGCGGCGTCAGCCGCCGATTCGCCAGGCTCGATGTGGCCCTTCGGAAACACCCACTGGCTCGGCTGGCGCCTTGCTGTCACGAGCAGAAATCGAGGTGTCGTGCCGTCGCGGCGGACCACCACGCCACCGGCGTGTGTCGGCTCCGCGATCTCGACTTCGCCGTGATAGCTGGGCGCGTCGTCGCTCATCTGCTACCGGATTCGCTCACGCACGCGCGCCGGCTTCGTCAACGTCTGACCGGCAACTTCAACGGTGACCACATAGTCGCCGACGGTCAGAACTCCCGACGGCGCGGCGCCCGCGCCGCCGGCTGGTCCGGCGCCTCTGCCATTTCCACGACCGCCGCCGGCCGCGAATGGAACGACAACACGATTGAGGCCGGCGCGTCCGGTACCCTGCGCCTCGCGAACGAGCCGGCCACCGGGCTCGGCAATGCGGATTCGCGCGGCGCTGCCTTCGCCCTTCAAGAGGTAATTGATCACGAGGCCTTCCGGCTCATTCGGCACTTCCAGAAACTTGTCGCCGAACAGGTGATAGTTCATGCCCTGTGTGCTGAAGTTGTACCGCGCCTTCGCTTCCACATCGAACAGGTGCGCCGGTTTGTCGAGCACTTCGGCGGAGAGTTCCTGCAGCGGGGAGATGTCGCCGATCCACAGTGCACGGCCATACGTGCCGAGCACCAGATCGTTCTCACGCGGGTGGATCGTGAGGTCATGCACGGCAACGGTCGGCAAGTTGGCCTTGAGTTGCGACCACGCGACACCGCCATCGATCGACACGAACACACCGATGTCATTACCGACCACGAGCAGGTTGCGATTCTTGCGATCCTGCACGACCACGTTGATCGGTGCGTTGGGCAGATTGCCCGCAATGGACGACCACGACTTGCCGTAGTCGGTGGTCCGGTAGAGATATGGACGGAAGTCGTCGTTCCTGAATCCGCTCTTCGACACGAACGCGGTCGCCGCATCGTCCGGCGACGCGAACACGCGGCTGACCCATCGCTCGGGATTTGCGCCGGCCGCTGTAAGTGACGGAGTCAGATCGGTCCACGCGCCGCCATGGTTCTGTGTCAGCTGCACCTTGCCATCGTCGGTACCGACCCAGATGAGGCCGGCTTTCAGCGGGGATTCGGAAATCGAAGTAATCGTGCAGTACGGGACGTTGTGTCCGATCTTCGTCGGATCGTTCGTCGTGAGATCCGGGCTGATTTCCTCCCACGCGTCACCCCGATTGAGCGAACGGAAGAGCAGCTGCGCGCCGGCGTAAACAATCTGGGGATTGTGCGGTGAGAGCGCGATCGGCGCGATCCAGTTGTAGCGCAGTCGCGGTTGTCCCTGCGCCCGGGTCGGCGCGATGTTCGTCCGCACGCCCGTGCGCTGATCCAGGCGGCCCATCCCATTGAGCTCGCGCGTGTTGTAAACCCAGCGGCTGTCGGTGGGATCGATGACGTTGTACATGCCGTCGCCGGGCCCGACCGCGACCCAGTGTTCGAGCGTGATGCGGCCCGTCGGGCTGTTGCTCGGTCCCTTCCACGAGTCGTGATCTTGGAAACCGCCGTAGATGTTGTACGGATCGTCCATGTCGACACCGATCGCGTAGGCCTCACCGACGCCCATGTTCGGGAAGTAGTCGCCCGTGCGCCCGCCGTCGAGCGAGAGGTTCACGCCGCCGTCGCTGCCGAGAATGATTCGCTGCTCGTCCTCGGCATCCCACCAAATCGATCGAAAGTCGCCGAAGACGCCGCGGAAGAAATCAGAACTCCACGTCTTGCCGGCATCGCGCGTGATGTACATCGAGTCCGACGTGGCGACCACGACCTGATCGTTGAAGGGATTGATCTTGATTTGATTGAAGGAGTACGGCGCCTTGCCACCGGCGACGTTGACGTCGGACACCCGGCGCCACGTCTTGCCGCCATCGTCAGTCCGATACAGCTCGTTGCCGATGATGCCTTGCGCGAGCGGGGAGGTCGGACTGACTTGCCCCGCGCCCGCGCCGCCGACGCGGGTTTGTCCCGCCGTCGCCCCGTCAGGAGCGGAGGAGCGTGAATTCTGATTCTCGAGCAGCGCGTACAGAATCAGCGGGTTGCGCTGATAGATGTCGAGGCCGATGCGGCCAATCTTTCCAGACGGCAAGCCGTTCGTCAGCCGCGACCAGTCGTCGCCGCCGTTATCCGAGCGGTACACGCCGCTTCCTGGACCGCTTTCGATGATCTGCCACGGCCGTCGATCCTTCTCGTACATCGCCGCATAGACCACCGTTGGCGTCTTGCGATTGATCACGAGGTCGATCGCGCCGACGCCGTCGTTCACGTACAACACTTTCTTCCACGTCTTGCCGCCGTCGATCGTGCGGAACACTCCGCGCTCGTCGTTTCTCGAAAACAGATGCCCCATCGCGGCCACATAGACGATGTCCGGGTTCTTCGGATGAATCACGATGCGCGCGATGTGATGTGAGTCGGGGAGCCCGGCAAATTCCCAGGTCTTGCCGGCGTCGCCGGACTTGAACACGCCTTTCCCCGAATACGACGACCGCGCATTCGCCTGCTCACCGGTGCCCATCCAGACGACGGAAGAGTTGGACGGCGCGATGGCGACGGCGCCCACAGCCGCGGCGCCGACCGGATCGGAAATCGGCGTCCAGGTGGTGCCGGCATTCGTCGTCTTCCAGAGCCCGCCGCTCCGCGTGGCGGCGTACATCGTGTAGAGATGGTCGCGTGCGGGGGCGTCCGGGACGGCGACTTCGGTGACCCACGCGGCTGTCCTGAACGGTCCGACGTTGCGGAATGTGAGGGCGTTCAGGACGCCATCGAGCTCGGCGGCGGTATGGGTCGGCCCGACAGTCGCCGGTGCGGGGCCTGCCGTGAGTCCTACCGTCGCGATGAATACAAGGGAACCGAGCGCGATCCTGGTCCGCATGGTGCCTCCGCCGCGGTCATTATGCGGCGAAGTCACTTGTCATTTCACAATGAAGAATGAAAGACCCTGAAGGAGGCCCTTTATCGGTCGAAGAGACTGAAGACTGGGCGCATCGGTGTAGATTGCACCCAGTGGCTGTCTCCGCTTCCTATTTGTCGTTCGTGCTCGAACAGTTGAGCGGTCTTCGGCGCGTGGTCACGAAGCGAATGTTCGGCGGCGTCGGTATCTACAGCGACGAGGCATTCTTCGCTGTTATCGACAACGACACGCTGTTCTTCAAAGTCGACGAGACGCTGGCGAAACGGTATCGCGACAAGGGCATGCCGCCGTTCGCACCGATTCCTGGCGCCAAGCCGATGATGGGGTACTACCAGGTGCCGCCCGATGTGCTCGAGGACGACAGCGAGCTGGTCAAGTGGGCGAAGGATTCGCTTGCGATCGCGGGTACTCGGCGGGCTGACTCCGGCCGAGCGAAATCGAGGCCAGGCCGGCGAAAGAAACGCTAGTCGGACGCCGGGGTCCGATCCCAGAGACGATTGATGACGTACACGAGCGTGATCCCGCTGACGAGAAAGATGCCCGTGAGCTCCCATGCAAGCGTCGTTCGCCCGTAGAGGAAGTTGCCAATCGCGAAGAGCGACGACCAGATCACGAGGCAGCCGGAAATCCAACCAAGCGTCGCCATGCCCATGTGATCGCTGTGAAGGGCGGCTTCTGCGTCGGTGACGCCGGCGAGCCGTCGCACGCGCGCCCATCCCGGTCCGGAGGGATGGACCTTCTGATAGAACGCGACCAGCGTGTCGGAGCTGGTCGGAGCGCTGATGAACGCCGTGATCAGCCAGCACGCCGTGGTGAAGCCGACGGAAATGAGAATCGTTTGCGCGAAGGGCAGTCCGTGGCCTGACTTCGCGAGCACGAAAAACACGATCGAAATGGCGAACGAGCTGATCATCGCCACGACTTCGCACCACGCATTGATGCGCCACCAGAACCAACGCAGGAGGTAAAGCAGTCCCGTGCCGGCGCCGATGCTGATAATAATTTGGAACGCAGCCTGCGCCGACTCCAGCATCAAGCCGAGTAGACCTGCCCCAACGTACAGGAAGATCGTGCACACGCGGCCGGCGTTCACATAGTGACGCTCGCTGGCGTCGCGCCGCACGAACCGGCGATAGAAATCGTGCACGAGATAAGACGATCCCCAGTTGAGATGGGTGAGGATGGTCGAGGAGTTCGCGGCGATGAGCCCGCCCACCATGAGACCGACGAACCCGACAGGCAGGAACATGAGCATGGCAGGAAACGCGCTGTCGTGTCCGATCAGCCGCGGATCGGCGTTTGGAAACGCGGCCTGAATGTCTTTGAGCTCAGGGAAAATGATGATCGAGCACAGCGCCGTGATGATCCACGGCCATGGCCGCAGCACGTAGTGCGCCAGATTGAAGAACAGAGTGCCGCCCAGCGCGTCTTTCTCTGATTTCGACGCCAGCATTCGCTGCGCGATGTAACTGCCGCCGCCGGGCTCGGCGCCTGGATACCAGTTCGCCCACCAGCCGACCGCGATCGGCAGGATGAAAATCGCGAGCGCCAGATCCCACATCGCAAAGTTCGGCAGGATGTCGAGGATCGGCTGGCCGCGCCCGTCGATCGCGGACATCACCGGCTGACCGCCGTCGGGGAGCGTGACCTGCTGCGATCCGAGATCGCGCACGAGATACTTGAGCCCGGCGACCGCGCCTTGCTCGAGTCCCATCCGCCGCGCCACTTCCACCAGCCCGAAGTAGGCCGCGGCGACGACCGCCGTCATCTTGATGAAGAACTGAATCATGTCGATGACCAGCACGCCCCAGAGTCCCGCGTGCGCCGCGAAGATCACGTTCAGCACGCCACAGATGACGATTGTCTGCCACGGCGGCAATCCAAAAAGAATATTCGCGATCTTGCACGCCGCCAGCATCACGGTGCCCATGATGAAGCAGTTGAAAAAGAGTCCGAGATAGACCGCACGGAACCCTCGCACGACGCTCGCCGCCGTGCCCGAGTAGCGCAGCTCATAGAATTCGAGATCGGTCATGACGCCGGATCGCCGCCAGAGCCGCGCAAAGAAGAACACTGTCGCTACGCCCGTGAGCACGAACGCCCACCACTGCCAGTTGCCGGCGACGCCGAACTTGCGCACCTGCTCGGTGACCCAGTTCGGTGTGTCGCTACTGAACGTAGTGGCGACCATCGACAAGCCCGCCAGCCACCACGGCACCGAGCGTCCGGACGCGAAGAACTCGGATGTGTTCTTACCGGCCCGTTTGCCGAAGAAGAGCGCCGGTACAAAACAGACGAACAGCGAGGCGGCGACGATGAACCAGTCGATCGGCTGCAGACGCATCGGCGCGATTATGTGACACTACCGGCGCGATGAGGCAATTGACGAGGCATCTTTATTTCTGGGTCGTTCTGGCGATTCTTGCCGGAGGGACGTTCGGCTACGTCAATCCAGCCGCCGCGGTGAAGCTGAAGCCGCTTGGCGATGGGTTCATCGCCCTCGTGAAGATGCTGATCGGTCCGGTGATCTTCTGCACGGTGGTCCTCGGCATCGCCGGCGCCGGCGACATGAAAAAAGTGGGACGCGTCGGGGGAAAGGCTCTGCTGTATTTCGAGGTCGTCTCCACGATAGCCCTCATGATCGGCCTGGTCGTGGTGAACGTGATTCGGCCCGGAAGCGGATTCAACATCGATCCGCGCACGCTCGACGCGAAGGCTGTCGATGCCTACGCGAAGACCGCCGCGACGCAGACGACCACGGACTTCATTCTCCACATCATTCCAAAGACCTTCACCGACGCCTTCACCGGATCCGGGGATCTTCTTCAGGTTCTGCTCGTTGCCGTGCTGTTTGGTTACGCAATGATGCACCTCGGGGCCGTCGGCCAGTCGGTGCACACGTTCATCGAGGAATGCTCGCGCATTTTCTTCGCGATGATGAACGCGATCATGAAACTGGCGCCGATCGGCGCCGGCGGAGCCATGGCGTTCACGATCGGCAACTACGGGCTCGCGGCGCTGAAACCGCTTGCCGCGCTGATGGGCAGCTTCTATCTCACGTGCCTGCTCTTCATTCTCGTCGTGCTTGGAACGATCGCGGCGCTGGCCGGGTTCAACATCCTGCGATTCATTGTCTACATCAGAGACGAGCTCCTCACCGTGCTCGGCACCTCATCGTCGGAATCAGCCCTCGTGCCGCTGATGCACAAGCTCGAGAAACTCGGCTGCTCGAAGTCGGTCGTTGGCCTCGTGGTGCCCGCCGGCTACTCGTTCAATCTCGACGGAACCAACATCTACCTGACGATGGCCGCGATCTTCGTGGCTCAGGCGCTGAACATCGAGCTGACGATCATGCAGCAGCTCACGCTGCTGCTCGTCGCGATGCTGACCTCGAAGGGCGCCTCTGGCGTGACAGGGGCCGGGTTCATCACGCTTGCAGCGACGCTGGCAGTGGTGCCGTCGATTCCGGTGGCCGGCCTCGCGCTGATCCTTGGCATCGACCGGTTCATGTCGGAAGCGCGGTCACTCACGAACTTCATTGGCAATGGCGTCGCGACGCTGGTCGTGTCGCGATGGGAGCGCGAGCTGGACCGAACTGCGCTCGCGCGGGAACTCGGTGGGGTTAACTAGAGAACCGAGGACCGAGCACCCGGAACCCAGAACGGATTTATCCCGTGGGCGCTGCCGATCCGAACCAGCCGATCAGTCCGGTGGTCAGCCACTCGATGTAAGTAATCAGCAACACGCCCAGAACCAGAATCCCCAGCATGGGCAGCGTCGCCAGGGTCACCTGCCACACCGATTTGCCGAATCGATACGACGCCAGCAGCAGATTCAAGCCGAGAGGGGGGTGGAGATACCCGAGCTCGAGGTTGGCAATGAAGATGATGCCGAGGTGCACCAGGTTGATGTCGTAGGCCGCGGCCAGCGGCACGATCAGCGGCACCACGACAACGATGGCGGAGAAGATGTCCATCATGGTGCCGACCAGCAGCAGGAACACGTTGAGCGCGAGCAGGAACGCGACGCGGGATTCGACGTGTGACTTGGTCCAGTCGATCAGGTGCTGTGGCACTTGCGCGTTCACCATGTAGTTGGTGAGGCCGACGGCCACGGAAAGAATGATCAGCACGCCGCCGGCCAGCGCCAGGCAGTCCGTGGACACGCGCACCAGGTCCTTCATGGACGGAAGATCGCGGTGGATGAATCGCTGCACGATCACCGCATACAGCGCTGCGACCGCGGCGGTCTGTGACATCGTCGCGTAGCCGCCGAGCAGGAGAATCAGCACGACCACGGGAAGCGCCAGCTCCCAGATGGCTTCCCTCATCGCGCCCAGCATTTCCTTGATACGGAACGGCGTGGTCTTGGCGCCGACCGCAACGGCTTCCCGCACGCCGAGCAATCCCACGAGACCCAGCATCAGCATGCCGGGCAGCAGGCCGCCGATGAACAGGTCCTCGATCGCGGCGCTTTGTCCGGCTTGTGCCTGGGTCTGCGCGACGATGCCATAAAGAATGAGTGGCACCGACAGCGGAAACAGCAGGCCGAGCGAGCCGGCCGCGGTCAGGAGGCCCATTGAAAATTTCTCGCGATAGCCGTCCTTGAGCAACGCCGGCAGCAGGAGTCCACCGAGCGCGAGAATCGTGACGCCCGATCCGCCTGTGAACAACGTGAAGAACGCGCAGAGCGTGGCCGCGGCAATCGCCGTTCCGCCGGGAAACCAGCCGAAGAATGCCCGCAGCGCGCGCAGCAGCCGCTCCGACGATTTGCCTTCGGCGAACATCAGTCCCGCGAGCGTGAAAAGCGGTATCGCGGCCAGGTTCGCGGTGGGCGATGTCAACAGTTCATACGCCTTGATGAGCGGCACCACCGGCCGGCTGCCGTCGGCGAAGAACGCAAACATCGCCACGCCGCCGAGCAGCGCGAAGATCGGCGCGCCGAAGAATCCGCACGCGAGGATCGCGACCAGCCAGGGCCAGAGCGTGCGACCTTCGAAAAACGAAAAATGAGTCGCGATCCAGTACCCGGCGACGATGCCAAGCGCGGCGATCGCGCGGCCGAGGGGCTTGTCTGATCCCCTCCACACCAGTCGCAGTGCAATCAGTCCGAACGCGAGCGGAAAGATGATGACGGCGATCCAGACGGGCACACCAACGGCGATTTGGTCACCGGACGCGTACTCGGTCGTGATCAGTGCCACGCCGCCGACGGCGAAGATCGTCGCGATCGCGCTTCCGGCGAACGCCGCGATGACGTGTGCGATGGCGGTGATGCGTCCCTTGGGAAGAAACTCGCCGGTAGCGAGCGTCAGCAGCTTGCCCTCGCGGGCCGCGATGGCCGCGCCCAGGAGTCCGACCCAGACCGTCAGGTTTTGCGCGAACGGGCCCGCGCCACGGAGCTCAAAGCCGAAGACGCCGCGGAGCACGATCTCCGACAGCGGCAGCAGCATGACGCCGGCGAACGCCAGCGTCGCCAGCCACTCTTCCGCGCGGAGCGCAACCGCGCGCATTACTTGCCTTTGGTCTTGCGGAAGGCGTCTCTCTCTTGAATGGCCTGGTTGAACACATCCTCCGGCACCATGGTGCCCTTCGCGGAGGTGAGCAGTTTCGCGGCAGCCGCCTGGAATTCAGCCGCGGCTTTCGGGTCCAGCTTCGTCACCGTCAATCCGCGCGTCGACATCTGCTGCACTGACGACGAATCCTGACCTGGCGCTTCTTTGTTCATCCGCTCCTCGAAGGCTTTGGCCGCCGCCATGATCTTTGTCCGATCGTCGGCGGACACGCGATTCCACGCCGTGTTGGAAATGATGATGCCGCCGAGCAACGGAGCCAGCCGCACATCGAGCATGTACTTGGCGTCACGGAAGACCTGCAGGACCAATGCCGGGTACGGCGGCATCGGCATCGCATTGATCATGCCGGTGCCGAGCTTGAGCTGCGGCACGATGTCGTTCTCGGAGA
>Ga0157380_10003908_pt1 | contig 10276 bp, 7 predicted proteins | sample S35metaG_FD_119757 | JGI IMG/M metagenome (GOLD analysis project Ga0157380, IMG submission 119757) | Switchgrass rhizosphere microbial communities from Kellogg Biological Station, Michigan, USA - S3-5 metaG | ecosystem: Host-associated > Plants > Roots > Rhizosphere > Soil | place: USA: Michigan...
GAAGTAGAGGCTCGTGCTAACCGCGCTAGCCGCGATCGCGCCGAGCGTGTAGACGACGACCAGTCGCAAGTGCAGGCGCGGTGCCGGAAGAGCAGCCGGCACGCTCTGAACGGAACCCGCGACGGCCTTCGTCACCCGCGGGGCACCCGAGCCCGCCGATCCGCGCTCGCGCATGCGCTGGAGCACGGAGCTCCGGTACCAGGCGAGCACGATCAGCGAGACGGGCAGCGCCAGCACCACCGCAGCGGCGAAGTAGCTAATCAGTACGCCCGGAACGAGGTTGATCATGCTTCCCCCCGGCTTCCCGGCCACGCCCGACGGCAGTATCGTAGCGCCAGGTCGGAGCGGAACCATGGCCTTCTTCCGACGCGCGCTGCTGTTCGTCGGCATCGCCTGGTCGATCGCCGGCGCCTTTCAGGTCCTTTCCAAAGGCGGGCCCTGGCTGCTCGACCGGGCCGTGAAGCGCGGCCTCGTGCCCGAGAGCCTCGTGGCACCGCGACCCCGAGCCGTGGACTGCTCTGCGGCGGTCCAGGGCATGCCGAAGCGCGCGCTCGACGACGCGACGCTTCGGAGCGCGCGGATCGCGGCCTACCGGATGGGCTTCAATCTCGGACTCTACGCGGGCGCCCGGAGCGCCGGATCGAAGGTCGAGGAGCCGATCTCCCTGCGCCAGGAGCAGGACCAGCTCGCCCTCGCGCTCGCGGTACCGCGACCGGTCGCCCCCCAGGTCGAACAGCTCGCCAACGCGCTGCACGCGTTCACGGTCCACGTCGCCGCCGATCCCGAGTGCATCGGCGCGCGGCTCGCGGCGGGCTACTCGCCGCAGCACGACGCGCTCTTCCGCTTCGGCGCGTTCGTCGGGCACAGCGTCACGTACCGCGGCCTGGCGCCGGAGGTCGGCCCGGTGTTCGTGCCCGAGCTTCGACGCTACGGCCAGGCGGCCGGGCTTCCGGAGGAGGCGTGGCGGCCGCTGCTCGCGGCGAGCGCGGAAAAGGCCGGTCCCAGGGCGTGGGCCGAGGGCTCCGCCATCGCGGACGGCATCCTCGCGCACGTGCGTGGTGAAGGCGCGGGCGGCGCCCGCTGACCTATCATTCCGCACCGTGAGAGCTTCCCTTGGGTTGGTCCTGTGCGTTCTCGCCGCTCGCGCCGCCGCCGCCGCGGACCCGGAGATCCCGCACCTGCGCCGGCAGGGCACGGCCGTGCAGCTCGTCGTGGACGGGCAGCCGTTCCTGATCCGCGGCGGCGAGCTCGGCAACTCCAGCGCGTCGAGCTCCACCTACCTGCAGCCCTTCTGGGCGCGGTTCGCCGAGCTCAACCTCAACACTGTGCTGGCGCCCGTCTACTGGGACCTCGTCGAGCCGGAGGAGGGCCGCTTCGACTTCTCGCTGCTCGACCGCGTCGTCGCGCAGGCGCGCGCCAGCCGGATGCGGCTCGTCCTGCTCTGGTTCGGCTCGTGGAAGAACAGCATGTCGTGCTACGCCCCCGCCTGGGTCAAGCGCGACGTGCGGCGCTTCCCGCGCGCGACCGACCAGGACGGCACGCGGCAGGAGATCCTGACGCCGTTCTCGACCGCGAACCGCGACGCCGACGCCCGTGCCTTCGCCGCGCTCCAGAGGCACCTGCGCGAGACGGACGGCGCCACGCGCACCGTCGTGATGGTGCAGGTCGAGAACGAGATCGGCATGATCCCCACGGCGCGCGATCACTCGCCCGAAGCCGACCGCGCCTACGCGGCCGGCGTCCCGGGCGAGCTGATGGAGGCGCTCGCGGCGCGCAACGACGCGCTCGCTCCGGAGCTCCGCGCGACGTGGCTCTCCGCCGGGGGCAAGAAGAGCGGCAGCTGGTCGGAGATCTTCGGGCCGGGTCCCGGCGGCGAGGAAGTCTTCATGGCGTGGCACTTCGCGCGCTACACGGAGGCCGTCGCCGCCGCGGGCAAGAAGGAGTATCCGCTGCCGATGTTCGTGAACGCGGCGCTCATCCGGCCCGGACACCAGCCGGGGCAGTATCCGAGCGCCGGCCCGCTGCCGCACCTCGCCGACGTCTGGCGCGCCGGCGCGCCGAGCATCGACTTCCTCGCCCCCGACATCTACTTCCAGAACTTCGTCGAGTGGGCGCGGCGCTACGAGCGCTCCGGCAACCCGCTGTTCGTCCCGGAGGCGCTGCGGAGCGCCGAGGCGTCGGTGAACGCGCTCTACGCGGTCGGCGCCCACGACGCGATCGGCTTCTCGCCGTTCGGCATCGAGTCGATCGCGGAGCCCGCGGCGAAGCACCTCGCGGCGAGCTATTCGCTCCTGGCGCAGCTCGAGCCGCTCATCCTGTCGCTGCAGGGGAAAGGGCTCACCGCCGGCCTCCTGTCCGAGGGAGCCGAGCAGCGGCAGCCGCAGCAGGTGCGGCTCGGCGGCTACGTGCTCTCGGCGACGTTCGAGCGCGGGGCGCCGCAGTCGCTCGCCGACGGCGTCGTGGCGGCCGCCGGCGCCGCGGGACCGCCGCCTCCGTCGGGCGGCCTCGTCCTCGCGACGGGCCCCGACGAACTCGTCGTCGCGGGAACCGCCGTCACGCTGACCTTCGCGGCGACCTCGGCCGGCAAGCGGGTCGGAATCCTGAGCGCCGAGGAGGGCCGCTTCGTCGGCGGACGCTTCGAGAACATCCGCTGGCTGAGCGGAGACGAGACGCACCAGGGCCGGCACGTCCGCCTGGAGCCGGGCCGCTTCCAGCTGCAGCGCGTCAGGCTGTACGTGTACTAGCTCGCCTCAGGGCGTCGCCGCGGGCGCGCCGGCTTCGACCGCCGCGCGGACGTTGTCGGCCATCGGGCTCCACTTGAGCCAGCGCGGGAACTCCCGCACGAGACCCGACGGGCCGTCGAGCTTCAGCTTGCCCGACCGCATCGCGGTGGCGAACGGCATACGGCCCAGCCACACGCAGTAGAAGGCCCCGAGGTCCGCGGTCACGAGGAGGTCCGTCTCGAATCCCGGCGGCTTGAGGCAGAGCGAGGCTTCGTCCCGCTTGAGGACCAGCCAGAGCCGGCGCGGGCGGCCCACGACGAAGTCGAACTCCACGACCGTGCGGCCGGGCGGCAACCGGTCGAGGTGGATGCGGCCACGCACCTTCCACAGCAGCAGGACCGGATCGAGCTCGTCGGGCCGCGGATCGCCGAAGGCCCAGCGGGAGCCCCACTGCCCGAGGCGCTCGACGACCGCGCTCAATCCTTCGCCCGCGGACGTGAGCCGGTACTCGATCGCGTGCGGCCCGTTTCCGACGAGCCGCGAGACGACGCCGGCGTCCTCCAGGTCGCGGAGCCGCGTCGACAGCAGCGTGCGCGAGATGCCCGGCAGGCCTCTCTGGATCTGGTTGAATCGCGAGGACCCGGCGAGCATTTCGCGAATGATCAGCGGCGTCCAGCGGTCGGCGAAGATCTCCGCGGCCCGCGCCACAGGGCAGTACTGCCTGTATCTCCACATGGAAGAATGGTGTGCCGCCGGAGGCGTGCTGCCAAGTCCAAAAGTTGTACCGGTCCGGTCCGATTTCTCGACTGCCCCGCGCTCGCCCTCACGCCTAGCTTCGCGAGCAGTGGAGGTCGCCATGTCCCGATGCAGGCCCGCCGGTCGAATCCAGACACTACTGCTGCTTCACGTCCTCTTGTGCGGCGCTGGCCGCGCCGTCGCCGCCGAGCCGGTCAACGAGTGGAGCACGCGAACGTCCGAGCTCGCCGCCGCGGCCGGCATGAGCCCGTTCCGCACGCCGCTCACGCTCGCCCTCGTGCACCTCGCCGTCTACGACGCCGTGAATGCGATCGAGGGCGGATATGCCCCTTTCGCGAGCGCGCCCCAGGTGAGGCGCCCCGCGTCGAGAGACGCGGCCCTCGTCGAGGCGGCCTATGCCGTGCTTCTCGTCGAGCTGCCCTCCCAGCGCGCGGCGCTCGATGCGGCACGAGCCGCCTCGCTCGCCTCGATCGGAGAGCCGGAGCTGACCAATGGCCTCGCGGTAGGCTCGGCCGCGGCCCGCGCGCTCCTCGCACGGCGCAGCGGCGACGGGCGCGACGCCACGGTCGCGTACACTCCCGGCAGCGGCCCCGGCGTGTGGATCCCGACGCCCCCGGGGCTCCTGCCCGCGGCCGCGCCCTTCCTGGCCAGGGTCGTCCCGTTCACGCTGCGAGCGCCGTCCCAGTTCCGGCCCGAGGGACCGCCGCGCCTCGGCTCGCGCCGGTACGCGCGGGAGTTGCGCGAGGTGAAGGACCTCGGCGAGAAGGACAGCGCGAGCCGGTCGGAAGAGCAGACGGCGACCGCGCACTTCTGGGAGCCGTTCGCGGGCACGGTGTGGCCGGTCTCCATCCGGCGCGTCGCCGAGGAGCGCGGGCTCGACACGGCAGCCGCGGCGCGCTTCGAGGCCGCGGCCTTCGCGGGCTTCGCCGACGCGATCATCGCCTGCTGGGACGCGAAGTACGCCTACAACTTCTGGCGGCCGGTCACGGCCATCCGCGGCGCCGCCACGGACGGCAACCCGCGCACGCACGCGAAGGAGACCTGGGAGCCGCTGAGCGTCACTCCGCCGTTCCCCGAGTACCCGTCGGGCCACGCCTGCGTGTCGACGGCCGTCGCGAACGTGATGGAGGACTTCTTCTCTCACGACCTGCGGATCCCGGCCCGCAACGTGACGACGGGTGAGGAACGCGTGTACACGCGAGCGCAGGAGGTGTCCGACGAGGTGATCGAGGCCCGCATGCTGCTCGGCGTCCACTTCCGCACGGCGAACGAGGACGGCACCGAGATCGGCCGGCGGGTCGCCCGCTGGATCCGGACGCGGTTCTTCCGGCCGACGCGGAATACGGACTAGCGCGACGGTCCGCCCGCCTTGCGATACGAGCAACCTTGAACCGGCGCAGCTGCGCGTCGTTTAGACAGTGGCAAGGAACCGGTTGTCAGCGAGCCAGGTCCGGATTGCCCACCGTGAGATAGATGCCCCAATATGCGTGGCGGCGGCTGTGCGGGCCCTGGAAAAGCGCATCGTAGGAGGTGTACTGGTACGACACCGCGAATGGCCGGAACCGCAGAATCGCGCCCAACTGATAGTCCCAGGCACCATGGTTCAGGGGCGATGCGACATTAGGATCATCCGGTGCCGGGTGAAACTTTAGAGTGACTCGGCTATCGCGGAACTGGCCCTGTAGGAGTGCGTTGTAGCACCAGTAGGTGTACCCACCGGAGGCCCAAGCGTACGCTTCACGAATCCATGGCAGTTTGCGCCTTTCGGCCCTTCTGGTGAACACGACTGGTTGCCGATCCGTGGTCCAGTAAGGGGAATCGATCAAGCCTAGTCGTAGACGCGCACCTCCACTGGCATTTGTGTAGAAACCTAGGCTCCCCCCGAGATCGAACGTCAGGTCCGTCCACCGATCGTCCTCGGGATCGGTTGGGGATGCGCCAGCCCAATCCGGTGTCGGTCCCGGATGAATGCGGCCGGCTGCTCCAAGGTATTTCAATCGGAAACTGTAGTTCGCAGTTGGCTCGAATGCGTTAGAGATCTGATGTCGCCAACCGCCGGGATCGGTCTGGTCGTCGTGGATCGCCGTCTGAACGACCTTCGCGATCTGGAGGCCCAGCAAACCGAACGTGAAGTCCGAGTGCACTCCAAATTTTCCCCGGGCTGTTGACCGCCGATAGGTTAGGAAGGCTAGCGAAGCGTAGGGCCTGTCGTCATACACGGGCTCAGTGCTTGCGAGGATGCAACCGTAGGCTAGGCAGTCAGGTCCTTCCTCGGCAGGGTCACCCTTCCGTGGTGTGAACGCAGTGACTCCGAACGCAAGCGTGTGCGCCTGATAGCCGCCCTGCTCGCCTTCGAGTTTGCAGAGCGGGGCGATCTCGGGCTTGGTGGAACCGGGCTCGCAAGCACGGGAGTGCATCTTGGCAATTGGGTGCAGTAGCCAGTCGATTCCTCGCTGCGGACCGCCAAGTATCGTGCCAAGAGGAGACCGCCTGATCCTCCAGCCCGACCAACTGAACTGAACTCCCATCGTGTAGTCTTTGTCGGTCTTCGGCGAGAACACGGAGTCTTGTTCCAGGTAGACACTCCATCCTGATGAAATTGGTTCCTGACTCTGTGTTGCCCCGTCTGCGAGCGCAGCAGGCTGAGCTGGTGAAGTGGTGTCAGCAGTCGCCACAAGAACAAGCGCGAGAACTTGCGCCCCACCCGTCACTGGGTCACCTCTGGGCAAGCGCCTGAAGCCTCGACCGTACGAATCACGTGGCTAATCCAAGCCTGGCGGCCGGGGACAAAGGAGTAGATGCCGGGCTTCTGCCCACAGCCTGCCCCCTCACGGATCACACCAACCTGCGTAGGCCCATCCGCCGCCACCTTGGAAAGGATCCCTGGCCCTCCGCTGTCGAACTGGCAAGCGTCTGTAATGCCCCGCTGGTCCCAAGCGCAGAAGCACGTCGCGCACACGGCGTCCGTCGGGTACTGTGCCTGGCAGGTTTCACGGGAAATGATTGGGACGTCGGCCTTGAGTAGATGCTTTGATGCGGAGCCCTCCTCCGTCATTCCCCATCCGAAGATTCGCATCTCCTGACCGGCCAATTGGTTTGAATCCGGGCTCGCTTCTGCCGCCAGTGGGACAGACGCAGAAGCAGTCGCCAAGCGGACCAACGCCAGATCGCTTCCTTTTGGACCGGCACAGGCAAGATTGAGCGACGTTACACTCGAGTGCGAGGTCAGCTCGGGTTGCCCGATCACCGCAAGGTCCTCGCTCGGCCTGATTCCACAGTGTTCGGCCGTCAGAATCCACGATGGCGCAACAAGGGCTCCGCCGCATACCGCCTGAGAGCGACGGTCCGAGTCAACGAACGCAACGACCCATGGCGCTTCGCCTGGTCGTACCCTGCGCCCGTTGTAGATCATGATGTGTGCGTCTGGCACCAGCTTTTGAGCATCGTCCCGCAGCTCTATTGCATTGCGTTCGAACCTATCGCGAACGGATTTGGGGATCGCTTGTGGACGGTGCGGTTTCTCGTCTCGCGGTCCTCCCGGCAGTGCCTGTCCGCCGCTCCCCTGCGTGACGGCCAGGACGATCACTGACAATAGAAGTGTTGTTCGCAATGGAAATGTCTGCATGCTGACCTCACACCATCGACGTCGCTCCTGGAATTAGCTAAGTTGCATCCAATGGACGGACGGAGAGTAGCCAATTCCGGTTGGTCTACAGAATCCGATTTTGAGACCGAGGCGAGTCCGCACTGCAGGCGGCACTCCGAACCAGCCGGCGACGCCTCCAGTAGCGGTGTACCCTAGCGCGCGCGAGGAGGAATACCGGACTCCATGAAGAAGCTGCTGAAGTGGCTCGGACTCGGGCTGGCCGCCCTGATCGTGTCGATCGCCGCGATGGCGGCCTACGTCGCCGCGACGCCGATCCCCAGCTACGCGATCCAGAAGGTCGACTTCCCCGTCGAGGTCACGCCGGAACGCGTCGCCCGCGGCAAGCGCAGCATCGAGATGCTCTGCGCGGGCTGCCACATGGACTCGGCCACCGGCGGCCTCACCGGCAAGCGCATGCCCGATCTCCCGACGCAGTTCGGCGAGGCCTGGTCGCGGAACATCACGGCCGACCCCGTCAAGGGGATCGGCGCGTGGACGAACGGCGAGATCGTCTATCTGCTGCGGACCGGGATCTCGCGCGACGGCCGCTACACGCCGCCGTGGATGGTGAAGCTGCCGAACGCCTCCGACGAGGACCTCCGCGACATCGTCGCGTTCCTGCGCTCCGACGACCCCATGGTGAAAGCCCAGGCGGCCGACAACCACGACTCGCGCCCGAGCTTTCTCACCAAGGCGCTCTGCCGCGTCGCGTTCAAGCCGTTCCCCTATCCCACCACGGAGAAGACGGCTCCGCCGCCGAGCGACGCCGTGGCGTACGGCCGCTACCTGGTGAACGACCGGCTGCTCTGCTTCAGCTGCCACTCAGCCGACTTCGCGACCAACGACGAGAAAGACCCCGAGAAGTCCGCCGGGTACCTGGGCGGCGGCAACGCGATGCCGGACATCGGCGGGAAGCTCGTCCACACCTCGAACCTCACGCCGGACGCCGAGACGGGGATCGGCCGCTGGAGCGCCGAGGACTTCCGCCGCGCGCTCCAGGACGGCATTCGTCCCGACAAGCGGCCGCTCCGCTATCCGATGGTCCCCTACCGGCCGCTCGCCGACGAGGAGGCCGACGCGATCTTCGCGTTCCTGCGCACGGTCCCCGCGATCAGCAACCGCGTGAAGCCGCCCGAGACCTACGTCGTCACCGGCGACCGCGGCAAGCAGGTCTACTACGCGTACGGCTGCAACGGCTGCCACGGCGACAGCGGCCTCGGCCAGTACGACCTGCGCAAGGGTCCGGCCAAGTACCCGACGGACGACGAGCTCATCGCCTGGATCAAGCACCCCGAGCGGTTGCGGCCCGGCATCGCGATGCCCACTTGGGATGGGGTCATCCAGGAGGACGAGTACCCCCCGCTCGTCGCGCACGTGCGGTCGCTGGCGGTCGGCGCCGCGACTCCCTGATCCCGACGCTCCTGGATCGCCATTGAACGCAATGTGCCCGAAGTATGCCCGGTCACATTCGTTCATGGCAATGCAGGTCACACTAGGGTGGATCAGGCGCGCCCTTCCGCGAACAGAAACGACGAGGAGCATCAATGGCGAGGTGGGCTTGGCGATGGAGACGGCTCGGAGTTCTCGCGCTTGCCGCCCTTCTGACCGTGCTCGCCGCGCTCGCGGCTTATCAGGCGGCCGGGGCGTTCACTCGACCCACGACGCTCCCGGGCCTCGCGGTCGGCAACCTGACCGCGGTCTCGCTCGCCGCCGCCGGACTCGTCGTGCTCGTCTCGCTCGGGTTGCTGAAGCGCGAGCACTCCCGAAGGCGCCGTAGCGAGGTCCGGATGGCGCGCCTCGCCCAGGGCGTCGATCAGGGCGAGCTGCTCGTCACGATCGTCAACCGCAAGGGCCGGATCGAGTACGTCAACAAGGCGGTCGAGTCGGCGACGGGCTTCCCCGCCGACGAGCTGCTCGCTCCGCGCAGCGGACGCTGGTTCCCGTGGTACGCCGAGGACGAGAGCTTCGAGGAGGTGCGCGGCACCGTGCTCGACGGTCGGGCGTATCGCGGAATCGTGAGCTGCCGGCGCAAGGACGGCTCGCCCTTCGTCCTCGAGGAGCACGTCACCCCGATGCGGGAGGGCAAGCGCACGGACCGCTTCCTCTCGACGTCGCGGGACGTGACACGCCAGAAGCAGCTCGAGGAGCGCCTCGGCCACCTGGATCGCTACGACGTGCTGACGGGCGTGCCCCACCGGCGCCACTTCCTGGAGCTCGTCCAGAACGAGCTGGCGCAGCGGGGCCAGCACGGCGAGGACCTCGCCGTGCTGGTGATGGACGTCGAGCGCTTCAAGTACATCAACGACATCTTCTCGCCCGAGGTCGGCGACGAGATGCTGCGGCACCTCGCGCGCGTGCTGCGCGACATCGTCGGCTCGCGCGGCAGCGTGGGCCGCCTGGGCAGCGACGAGTTCGGCATCCTCTACCGCTGCAGCGCCGCCGAGGCGCGCGGTCTCGCTGAGCGCGTCCTCGGCGTGCTCGCGCGCGAGACGCACATCGCCGGCCACGACATCGCCGTCACCGTGAGCATCGGTGTCGCCATGGCGGCCCAGGACCTGCCCGACGCCGGGACGATCCTGAAGAACGCCGACGTCGCGCTCTCGTTCGCCAAGACCTTCGGCCGCAACTCGGTCCGCTTCTTCAGCCGCGAGCTGAGCGAGCGCGCGTTCCATGACTACACGATCCAGCGCCGCGTGGCCGACGGCTTCAGGAACGGCGAGTACCGCGTCCACTACCAGCCGTACTGCGAGCTCGCCAATGGGCGCATCTCGGGCGCCGAGGCGCTCCTCCGCTGGGACAACGGCGAGCTCGGACCCGTATCGCCCGCGAGCTTCATCCCCGAGCTCGAGAAGTCCGGGCTGATCCTCGAGGTCGGCGAGTGGGTGCTGCGCACGGCGTGCCGGCAGATCCACGACTGGAAGCGGACCAAGTCGCGGCTGCCGGTCGCCGTGAACCTGTCCCCCATCCAGTTCGGCCATCGCGATCTCGTAGGGCTCGTCGCCGACGCGGTCCGGGAGCACCAGATCGACCCGAGCCAGCTGACGCTGGAGCTGACGGAGGACATCTGCACCCACGACGTCGGCTTCGCGGCCGACCTGCTCAAGAAGCTGAAGAGCGTGGGCGTGTCGATCTCGGTCGACGACTTCGGGAA
>Ga0157380_10003910_pt1 | contig 10275 bp, 11 predicted proteins | sample S35metaG_FD_119757 | JGI IMG/M metagenome (GOLD analysis project Ga0157380, IMG submission 119757) | Switchgrass rhizosphere microbial communities from Kellogg Biological Station, Michigan, USA - S3-5 metaG | ecosystem: Host-associated > Plants > Roots > Rhizosphere > Soil | place: USA...
ACTGACAACCTTGCACGGTTTCATGCATTGTGGACATTGGAGGGATTAAATGTCTTGGACCCTGAAGTGTTGTTTCAGCTCCTTGAAGACCCAAATTCCCTGGTAAGGACAACGGCTGTACGATTGCTCGAGCCATTCGCCAAAAAGAATAAAGGTATCCGCTTGAAGCTTGGCAATGCGCTGATATCAATCTCGAAAAAAGCGCCAATGCAGCAAGTACTTCAAATATCACTTACAGCCTATGCGCTGGACCCGGACCTGTCGCTTCCGCTTTTAGCTGGGATCATTGAGCAATACGATTCCTCGTCGCTGATCCGGGACGCTGCGATGAGCAGTTTGCAAGACCATGAGTTTGCTTTTATGAAGAGACTATGGACAACCCCGTCCTGGCAAGCCACTGATCCCGCAAAGGAAATTTTTCTGGAGATGCTTACGGCTGCTGTTGTAAAAAAAAGAGATCCTCAAGAATTAGCTGCCCTTTTAGCGATGCTGCCTCAGGATAAAAATTCAATGGGGTGGAAGGAAAAGACAGTACTTACTGGAATTTCGATACAGGGAAAAAATAAAATGAGGCCTATCCGACTTGAATCTGCGCCGAAAATCCTCCTGAAGCTTGAGGCTCGCGACGATCAGCTCCAAACCCTGGCGGCCATGTTTGAATGGCCAGGGCACATAGCCGACACCAGCACTGTGCGACGGAAAAGCCTACTCAATGAAAATGAACAAAAGCAGTTTATTTCGGGCAGACAACTCTATCTTACGACGTGCGCCGGATGTCACGGCTCGGATGGCGGAGGCCAGCCGCGGTTTGCTCCGACGCTAGTCGGATCGGATTGGGTCTTAGGCGATGAAAAACGGTTAGCGCTTATACTTCTGCATGGTATGGAGGGTCCTGTTGAGGTTAATGGAAAACGGTACGATGCTCCGGAGATCCTTCCAGTTATGCCGTCACATTCAACGATGGCCGACGCCGACATCGCTTCTATCCTGACGTATATCCGAAACGCCTGGGGAAATGCTGGCGGTGCTGTAAGCAGGCGTACCGTTGGCATGACGCGCGTGACTTCTCAGGGTAGGGTGGTACCTTGGACGTCTGGAGAACTCAGTAAATATATTACGGAAACAAAAATTCCTGAAGAGAACTAAGCTAATCAAATCATTCAATACGATGGACCGACGAGAATTTTTACAAGAAACGAGTTTGAAAGGTCTCGGTTTTATTTCGCTGCCCTTTCTGAATGTCCCTGCCTTTCTGAAAGAAAATCGAATGGGTATAGTCGTTCATTCTTACGCAAGTCGGTGGAATTCCAAAATTCAAAGTCAGAGGTATCCTGGCTTTACAAATGCTATCGAACTCCTTGAACACTGCCATCAAATCGGAGCAGGTGGAATTCAAGTTATCGTAAAGGACTGGACCGAAGACTTTGCCAAAAAGCTTCGCGTCCGGCGGGAGAAGCTTGGGCTTTACCTGGAAGGATCCATCGGAGTGCCTTACCAGAGCGATGATGTCGCGAGGTTTGAAAAAGAGGTAGTCAATGCCAAAGAAGCCGGGGCCGTGATTTTAAGGACCGTAACTTCAGGGGGCCGGCGATATGAAGCATTTCATTCGCAAGCGGAGGTTGATGAATTTAAAAAGAAAGCCATGGTTTCGCTTCAATTGGCTGAGCCAATACTTCGGAAACATAAAGTGAAACTGGCGGTGGAGAATCACAAGGATTGGAGAGCGCCTGAATTGGCAAACGCAATGAAACAACTGAACAGCGAGTGGATAGGCGTGACGTTAGATTTTGGAAACAGCATTTCCCTGGTTGAGGACCCCATGGAGGTGATCGAAACACTGGTCCCATTTGTAGTTAGCACGCACGTTAAGGACATGGGGGTTGAAGAGTATGCTGATGGATTTCTTTTATCAGAGGTTCCCTTGGGAAAGGGTTTTTTGGACCTGGAGAAAATCGTGGCATTGTGTAAAAAGCATAACCCTGCCGTTACGTTCAGCCTCGAAATGATTACACGCGATCCATTGCAAATTCCTTGTTTGAAAGACGAATATTGGAAGGTATTCGATGGAATTCATGGTAGTGATCTTGCGCGGACCTTACGCATGGTCAAACAGCATCCTTACGGGTCACCGCTTCCACGGGTTTCCCAGTTAAGTGGAGAGGAAAAACTGGCGATGGAAGAAGAAAATATTGTGAAGTGTATGGCTTATAGTAAGGAGAGATTGGGATTGGTTTGACAACGACTTCAAAAATTGAAAAATTGAAAAATTAGAAGATTGGTAAAACTTTAATAATTCATTACAACGAATGCACTATGAGTAGAGAAGTACTTCCAGGAGTTAAACAATTTGATTTAAGTGGAAAGGTCGCCCTGGTCACCGGCGGATCAAAGGGATTAGGTCTGGCAATGGCCGCTGGACTGGCGTCGGCAGGTGCAAAGATTATGTTGGTAAACCGGAATGCAGGAGAGGGGAATCAGGCCGCCAAAGATCTAACCGCTGATTTTGGTGTGAAAGCAACTTCTTTCAGCGCAGATGTCAGTGATCAGCAGCAAACAGAAGCCATGGTAAAAGCAGCCCTTGATGTCTACGGCCAAATTGACATTCTTATCAATAGTGCGGGTATTAACATACGGGGTCCCATTGATGAACTCAGCCTGGAGGACTTTAATAAAGTCATGCATGTCAACGTAACGGGTACCTGGCTTTGCTCACGTGCCGTAACGCCATACATGAAAAAAAATAAAAGCGGTAAAATTATCAACCTGGCCAGCACATTGGGTTTGGTCGGTCTTGCGAATCGAACACCTTATACTTCAAGTAAAGGGGCCGTTGTACAAATGACACGAGCGCTCGCCTTGGAGTTAGCGCCTTTTAATATCAATGTCAACGCTCTTTGTCCAGGGCCTTTCTTAACGGAGATGAACTTGCCTATCGCGGATACCGAGGAGGGAAAGAAGTTTATCGTTGGTGCAACGGCACTCGGACGATGGGGTAAGCTTCAAGAGATTCAGGGTGCAGCGATTTTTCTGGCCAGCGATGCAGCCAGTTTCATGGTAGGCTCCATGCTAACGGTCGACGGGGGATGGACAGCAAGATAAATTAACGCTAATATTTTATTTGGCATTCGTATAACCTTTTTCACCATCCCTAACATGACCTCACACGAAAGTAGCAGCAAAAAAACCAACATGCGATACGGCATGCTTTCACTGGTTTTTATAAATGTGGTGATCAACTACCTTGATCGTAGCAATCTTTCAGTCGCAGCTTCAGGGCTGAGTGGAGAACTAAAGTTATCATCGGTTGAGCTGGGATATATTTTTTCTGCTTTTGGCTGGTCGTATGCTGCATTGCAAATCCCGGGAGGTCTGGTGGCAGATCGGATCATTCCCCGAATACTGTACGGAGCTTGCCTGATTACCTGGTCCCTTGCCACGATGGCCCAGGGGTTTGTCAATGGCTTCGTCGGCTTGTTCGGTTTTCGGCTCGCGACAGGAGCCTTTGAAGCCCCTTCCTATCCGATCAACAACCGGATCGTTACGAGCTGGTTTCCTGACCATGAACGTGCATCAGCCATTGCGTTATTTGTTTCAGGTCAGTTTATAGGTCTTGCATTTCTTACGCCGGTATTGGTCGCGCTTCAATTTTATGCCGGCTGGAGAGGACTTTTTATAGTAACCGGCGCCGTTGGATTAGTGTGGGGAATCGTTTGGTATCTTTTGTACAGAGATCCATTGGATAGTAAACGTGTCAATCAGGCGGAACTCGAATACATTGAGAAAGGAGGAGGAGTTTTTAAAAGAAAGACGGCAGAAAAGACTTCTGCCTGGCGGTGGGAGGACTGGAAGCTCGTCCTAACTAGCCAAACATTGTGGGGTGTTTACATTGCGCAATTTTGTGTGAACGCGACACTTTATTTTTTTCTCACCTGGTTCCCAACGTACCTCGTGCAATACCGGGGATTGAATTTCTTAAAGAGCGGATATCTCGCCTCGATACCATTTTTGTCAGCGTGCGCCGGACTGCTATTGTCCGGATTCCTTTCCGATCGGTTGATCACCAAAGGAAGATCAGTTAGTATGGCTCGAAAGACTCCCATTATCATTGGTCTGATTCTGTCGGGCAGCATCGTTGGGGCAAATTATGTTGACGATACGGCCCTTGTCATATTATTTATGTCATTAGCTTTTTTTGGAGCGGGCATGGCGTTTATATCCTGGGTCTTCGTGTCATTGTTATCGCCTAAGCACCTGATCGGATTGACGGGAGGTATTTTTAATTTTGCTGGCAACTTAGCGTCCATCGTGGTTCCAATCGTCATTGGTTATGTCGCCAGCGCAGGAAATTTTAAACCGGCACTTGTATTCGTAGGGACACTTGGCATTGTTGGTGCCTGCTCATACATATTTCTCGTCGGAAAAATTGAAAGGGTTGCTGCCAAATAAACGCAGTTCACTTAGTCAATCAAGTTTGCCACTAAGTCAAGAAGACTCAAAGGTTCACAATGTCTGTCTTTGTGGCAACCCCTTTAAAATCTGGATTAAACGTACAACTCCAACACCCCGAACCCCAGCACGTCAACACCCTAATATGTAGCGCGACCCCCTGAGATATCAAACAAAAATCCCGTTGTAAAAGTGGATTCTTTTGACACGATCCATGCTGAAATAGCGGCGACCTCCTCAATTGTTCCCAGTCGTTTCATGGGGATTTTGGCGGTAAGGAAAGCTAACTGTTCCGGAGCGGTCTTTTCGTTCATGGCAGTCTTAATAACTGCAGGTGCAAGACCGTTTATTGTAATGCCAGTTTCAGCATATTCTTTTCCGATACCTTTGACTAGTCCGATCACACCAGCCTTCATCGCGGTATAGCCTGCCATAAATGGGTTGCCTTCTTTGCCAGCCATCGAAGCCAATAATAATATACGACCGTAATTATTTTTCTCCATCACCTTGACCGCGTACTTGGTCATTAGGAAAGTCCCTTTCAGGTTGATTCCATAAATGTGATCAAAGTCTTCTGTCTTGTAGTCTGTGATTTTTATAGCGGTAGGCCCCACGATACCAGCACAGTTAACCATGATGTCAATTTTGCCATGCCTGGTTTCGACTTGATCGATACCGACCTTTACCGACCCTTCATCGGCAACGTTGACAACGATTCCCTCCGCGGCGTAGCCCATTCTTTTAAAATCGGTTACCGTTTGCTGCAACACTTTTTCATTGATATCAAAGAGTACAACACTGCATCCCTCCGAAGCAATGCGCGCTGCAATACCCTTACCCAGTCCGTCGGCTCCCCCAGAGATAACTGCTACTTGATTTTCAAATCGTTTCATGTCTTTGTGTTTTTGACTTATGTTCAAGTTAACACTGCACCACACCATTGTGGGCTGGTCATGCAGGAAAAAACAAGTATAACGAATTATTGAATGGGTTTAAATAGGTATACCCATTCATTGTTTGGGTTTGAAAAATAGATTTAGTTTTGTAACCGTAAACACTTTTGGACCCGACTATATCCCTAAACGCAGGGAGTCAGCCTAGGGTCGAAGCACCAGGTCGCAGAAAATGTGCTTGAAGCATTAATTAGGAACAAACAGGCAGGACATGAAATTTAGATTCGACAACATTGAAGAATTCTTTTTAAACACGTTATTAAGAATCGCCATGGCGGGAGTTCTTCTTATCCTGATGGCAGACACGTTTCTCTATCCCGAGGATAGAGTATCGATTGTCATCGATACGGCAATATTGGGTGCTTGTGTGGCTTCTTATTTTATGAGGCAACGATATCCGACAGGCGCTGTCCTGATCTTTACCTCCATTATATTAATTGCTATGATCTACCAATGCATGGTAGTGCCTGCCAATACGACTACATCATTGTCCATTATTCTGATCGTTGGATTTATTTTTTCGGTCATGTTAAAAGGAAGGTTGCTGTTTTCAATGCATTGCATCACATTCATCATCTTACATTCAATTTTTATTTTCCAGTTCTATCATCCGGATTTAGCATTTTCAACAAAAGTAAATGATGTCGTGACGGTAGCCATCACCTATTCAATCCTATACTTCATCCTGACGTACGCTTCATGGATTTTAAAATTACGATACGACGAAATTAATAAGAACCTTACGCGCGCTAATATCGAGTTGCGGCAAAGCGCACATGAAATTGAAGCGCGAAATGAGGAGTTAGTGCAAACACAAAATAACCTCAATGAATTGAACACGGACCTGGAGAAAAAGGTCAGGGAACGAACTACTCAAATCAGGGCGCAGAACGAAATGCTTATAAAATATAGTTACACTAACGCTCATCACTTGCGAGGTCCCGTAGCGCGTTTACTGGGACTGGCATCCATATATAAGGTTGATCCCACGGCAGACTGTATTTTCCTCATCACTAAAATGATCGATGAGGCAAATGAGATTGATGCAATGGTACAAAAGATCACAGTCGATCTGGAGAATAATATAAATTGAGGGACAATTCGATCGGATGGCCTGAGTGAATTCGGTCACCGCGTATTGTATTTGTTTCGGTAATCAATAAGAGTCATTCCAGTAATTCTTTTAAATACACTTCTGAACGTTTGAAGATCAACATAGCCTACATCGTTCATCACCTCGGTCACGGATTTTCTTCCCAATTCTAAGTGCTTTTTTGCCGCCTCAACTTTCACACGCTGAACATACTCCGTAACTGTATTCCGGGTAGCTTTTTTAAATCTCCGTTCGAAGGTTCTGCGACTCATGTTGAACTCATCAGCAAGCTGTTCCACGGTCAGTTTTTCCCGGTAGCTTCGTTCTATTCGTTCTTGTATTTTTTTGATAAGCTCATCTTCATGATCTTTAAGACCGTCGAAGATTATGAACGGTGACTGGATATTACGATTCAGATCAACAACAAAATATTTTGCCAGACGGATGGCCATTTCCCGTCCGGTATATTTTTCGACCAGATGTAAAAGGAGATTCCAATAAGCATTGCTTCCCCCGCTTGAATATAACCCATTTTGATCGGTGATCATTTTTTCATCGACGACTTTGATAGAAGGATAGATGGTCTTAAGTTCATTTGCATATAACCAGTGCGTTGTGCACTGCTTTCCCCGCAGAAGCCCGGAGTAGGCCAATAGAAAGGCACCTGTGCATAGGCTTGCGATCTCTGTTCCGCTTTTATATTGCTCTGCAATCCAGGTCACATACTCCTTATTCATGTACACCGAACTTTTCATATCGCCGGCCAGCGATGGGATGATAATTAGATTGGTCTCGTTTCCTTCGTTCAAAGTGACGTCGGGGTGAATGGAGAACAATCCATTGTTTAGGGGTACGTCCTTTGAAATACCGATCAACTGAATCTTAAACAGCGGTGGTTTTTTCGCCTGGCGTAAGAACTCATTCACCATCGTGAATACATATCTTGAATCGTCAATGGATGCCAGCACGGCATTTTTCAGTGCGAGGATTGAAACGATAATCATAGGGCAAATGTAGCACGAACATTTGTCGCAAACACCCACTCAAGAATGTCGCATTTACACATCCCAATGCCATCTGGAAGTCAATATCTTTGCCGAATAAACACCCCTTTTTACCATGCATGCCGCGAATCCCTATCTACATTTCATGGGCAATACAGAAGAAGCCATGAGATTTTATAAATCCGTATTAGGAGGAGAGTTCACCATCTTTCAGCGTTTTAGCGACGTACCTGGCAGCGAGCGCATGCCCGCGCACGAGCAGGACATGATTATCCATATTTCACTTACGCTGGAGAACGGCGTTGTAATAATGGCCACAGACGCATTGGAATCTATGGGGCAGCAGCTGACGATGGGCAACAATTTTCATATCTGCATTCAGGCTGAAAGTGTTGCAGAGACGGACCGGCTTTTCGAAGGACTTTCAAAGGGAGGTGTAGTGGAAATGCCGCTCAATGAAACCATGTGGGGTGCCTATTTTGGTATGCTCAAGGACAAATTTGGAATACAATGGATGATCAATCACACGCACAATCAAATCAACAAAACAGAATAGTATGGAAACGGAGAAAACAAATTCAAAAGGAATGCAGTGGGCCGGCCGAATTATCACTGCGCTTTGCGTCCTTTTTCTAATTGTAGATGGGGGGATGAAGGCTGTCAAGGCAATACCTTCAATGGAGGGGAGCGTTCAGCTGGGCTGGCCGGAGAACTTAGTACAGGGAGCAGGACTAGTTTTACTTGGCTGTACGGCACTTTATTTGATACCGCGCACCGCCATCCTGGGGGCAATTCTGCTGACAGGTTATCTCGGGGGCGCAACTGCTATAATGGTTCGAACTGATACACCATACCTTTTTCCCATAATTTTTGGGGTCTTTGTGTGGGTGGGAATTTTTTTAAGACATGAAAAATTGCGCAAGCTGATTCCGCTAAATAAAATGGAATAATACCAGTTAGAGGCGCTCCGAAAAATTCAGTTGAATTTTTTATCGATGGAGGAGGAAGTTATATTGGCATAACTTTAAGTTAGAAAATGAGCCTCCTCCACCCATCGTCGCCAGAGCAAGTTGTCCAAAGAAACATAGAGAGTTACAACAGCAGGGATATCAGGCGATTTATGGACTCCTTCAGTCCTGACATTACCCTCTATACTTTTCCTGATCCTGATCCGACGTTGGAAGGGTTAGACGCTGTACAAAACTTTTATTCACGGCTATTCGAGGCCTCGCCAAACCTTCATTCAACAATTTTGAACAGGATCGTCTTCAATAATAAAATAATCGATCACGAGCGTATTGTTGGGCGCCAGGGTTCCGATAGCCCGCTCGAGATCGTGGTTGTCTACGAGGTGAGTGAAGGAAAGATTTTCAAACTCACAGCGATTCGAAATTGAGCTTTATCTGTCATAATCTCCTATTGGTGCGAAGACATGGAACAATTTCTAATTAAAAGACTACTGGATGCGGCAGACTCATCGGGAATCAATAAAATTTTCTCAAAAGGAGAGTACCTGATCAAGGACGGTCAGGTGGAGCAATCAATTTACTTTATTGAATCCGGTGCGGTAAGAGTCTTTCACATTACCGAATTTGAAGAACAAACCATCCGGTTTGGCTACGAAGGTTCGATCATTACATCTCTTTCGTCATTTATTACCGGTAAGCCATCGGAGTTTTACATAGAAGCATTAAGGAAGACGGCGGTAAAAATAATTCCAAAGCAATTGTTGTTTGAAATCGTCAATGAAGGTCCGGAAACACTACATCAGTACAACAAACTTTTGGAAGGTCTTATCGTTCAGCAAATGGAAAGGGAGATTGATTTGTTGACCGAATCGCCGATTAAAAGGCTACAACGCGTATTGGGCAGAAGCCCAAATTTGTTTCAGGAAGTTCCGCTCAAATACATCGCTTCCTATTTGAGGATGACCCCTGAGACGCTAAGCAGAATTCGAAATTCTTGATTTTAATCAATGTCCAGGTCGTCGTTTTGTTGAAGCTTTGTAAAAAAAAGAAATATGCAAATCGAGAACAATCAATTAATCGACGAACTTTTGGCGCGCATGAAGAAATGCACCCGGTCCGTAAAAGGATTTGAAGCGCTGTCTGTCGGGCAGCTTCAATTTAAAAACGGTGACCGCTGGAGCATATTAGAATGCCTGGAGCATTTAAATCTGTACGGTGATTTCTATCTCGTGGAAATCGAAAAACAAATTCTTACGAATCCCCGACGAAATACTTCGACCAAATTCAAAAGTGGAATTTTGGGGAATTACTTTGCGAACTTAATGGAGGTAAAGGAAGGGAAGATCACAAAAATGAAATCACCAAAGGATAAGAACCCATCAAATAAGGACCTTTCGATCAAGACGATAAACCGGTTTCTGAAACAGCAAGAGCAACTGGTGAATTTATTGAATCAATGCAGAAGTATCGACCTCACCAGGACAAAGGCTGCCATTTCATTGACCAATCTTGTTAAGTTGCGGTTAGGCGACACGTTACGATTCTTTTGTTATCACATTGAACGTCACGTCGTGCAGGCTGAACGCGCATTAGCAGAACAACACGGTATTGTAGACAATAAGAGTAAGTCACTGCTTCAGCATGGATAACGAACGTGCAATTCCGGGGAGAAAATTGAAAACATGCAGCAGAGGACATCAATACTACAAGAGTAGCGATTGTCCCGTTTGCCCCGTTTGTGAAAATATGAAGAAGCCTGAAGGGAGCTTTTCGAGTATGGTTGCGCCGGCGAGAAGGGCGCTCGAAAATGC
>Ga0157380_10003911_pt1 | contig 10274 bp, 9 predicted proteins | sample S35metaG_FD_119757 | JGI IMG/M metagenome (GOLD analysis project Ga0157380, IMG submission 119757) | Switchgrass rhizosphere microbial communities from Kellogg Biological Station, Michigan, USA - S3-5 metaG | ecosystem: Host-associated > Plants > Roots > Rhizosphere > Soil | place: USA: Michigan...
AAGCGAATTATTGTTACTTATGACTCCATTTGTGCCATTGATACCATTCCCCCACGTAATTGCTCCGGCCCGATATATTGCTGCATTAGTAAAATTCGGATTGCAAATCACAAAATTGCCGTTTACCAGTGGTATTACATCGATATATCCGGCATCTCCAAATTGGTTATATACCAGCGAATTACTGCTGCTTACGTTCCCTGTTATGCCCGTAGTCCCATTGCCCCAGGTAACGGCACCCATGGCGTGCCAGTAAGGGCTGTTTACCACGTAATTGCCATTAGCCAGTGCAATTACCGGGTTAGGCATACCCTTTCCTTCGCCTAAGCGATCGTTAGGTTGATCGCCTACGAGTGAATTAGAGATTTTAACTTCTCCGGTTACACCTGTAGCCTCATTAGCCCACGTGACGGCACCAGCATCAATTACAGTTCCACTATCCCAACGCGAACTGATTACTACATAATTTCCATTAGCCAGAACAGTTACGCCGTTAAATCCTACCCAATTATTAGTTGTTGTTCCGATAAGCGAGTTATTACTATTTACAATTCCTGTAATGCCTGTAGCCCCATTTCCCCAGGTAACTGCCCCCGCATCAGTTGCGATACCATTGTCCCAATTAGGGCTTGCTACCACATAGTTCCCATTGTTCAATACGGTTATTCCACCTTCGCCGATCCGATCATTGGCTGTCAATCCTACCAGCGAATTCGTATTATTTATAGCACCAGTTATGTTTGAACTTCGATCTGACCAGGTAACTGCACCTGCGTTGTTTATAATTCCATTATCCCACTCTGGACTACATATTACATAATTGCCATTACTTAATACGGTAATTCCGCCCTCACCCAGGTTGTCACCAGTTGAACTGCCTACGAGCGAATTGGAGCTGCTTACTAATCCTGAAACTCCGACTGTTTCGTTTCCCCAAGTTATTGCGCCTGCATCAATGGCAGATCCGTTATCCCATTTTGGACTGCACACTATATATTTTCCGTTATACAGAACCTTTACGATACCCACCTTGTCGTTAGCAGAAATTCCAACAAGAGAATTACTGCTGCTTATAACGCCGGATAAGCCCGAGGTTCCATCAACAAAAGTGACTGCACCTGCATCGGTTGCTGTTCCATTATCCCAGTTTGGAGTAATTACTAAAAAGTTTCCATTGGTCAACGTGATAATGCCATTATACGCTCCCCCAACCTGGTCCTCTGCCGTGCTTCCTTTTAATGTGCTAATAACGGCATGTGTGATCCCATTATACAAATAAACGGCCCCAACATTGGAGACAGGACCGTCATCGTAAAACGGATCAGTAACAACATAATTGCCGTTAAGCAAAACTGTAACTGAATAGCCGAACTGACCACTGCCTGAAGGGCCTGTAATATTTGTGTTCTGGGCATGCGTCCCGATGGAATACAAGAAGATCAGTAAGATTGAATGTTTCATGTTGACAAAAGTTTGATTGCGCGTAGCCTCAGCAAATCACTTTTCGCGCAAAGACAGGGACCCAGTTTGATCAACGATTTTTTCTTTGAATAGAAGCAAATACAAACACTCTTTAATTTTGTCAATAGATCAAAACGCCATTTTAGATATGTTTGATTGCCGCAACATAGCATCCCTTTCCGCATAACGTTTCAAGGTTTTTAACTGCACATGTTGCATTATCCCATGGATCAACGGTGCAATCAAAGTTCCCTGCAACCAACTATTGAATCCTGGTTCTATATTCAGCCTGACTCTTGTGATGAGGCGAGTAGCATCTACACCAATTGATTCCAGTACAAAGGACCAACTCATTCTAAATTCTTTTCCAAGCCTACGACTATGTCCCCCGATTACAAAGTAATTTTCGTGGTTTACGGCATAGACGTCAAAAAAACCATCCCTGTCGTTCGGTGTTGCAGCAAGTTTATCACCAATATTTCTTGTTTCCCACCCTTTGACAAGGTGATTAACACTCGGTTTGCCATCATGATCCAATAAATCAATGCTGTACCACCCGGCACGGTCACAACCCAATTGCATCAGGTATTGCCAAATAATATCGGGCGGGGCTTCGATGTTCTTCGCGTGAGTATAAGAGTATCGCACTTCATGAATGATTTCATCTCCGGGCAATGCAAGCTTGTCCTCATCGGGCAATTCCATCCTGCCTAAAACCGTTTCATAATGCGTCATTAATGAACTGCGTATCGCCTTTGAACCTATGCCGATAATTCGATAATAGTTTTTGAGTTTCTTCCAACTGTCTTCGTCTGTGGCAGTAGTTCGTAGCTCAAAGCTTATTGTGCTGCCGTCTAAATAAGGTTCCACAACTATTGCCCAGGCGAGTTTTCCCCAACCTGGTTCCCTGAAATCTTTAAAATTGTATGGATCAATTTTGGCGAACGGAATCGTTAAATGCCAGAATTGACCCACGGATCCAATTACCACTTCCTTGCCGGCAATTTCATGAAGGATCATAAACCCCGTGTCATCTTCCGTAATCTGATCGATTCCTATGCGGTGATCCTTTTGGGGATGCACGTCACCTGTTAGTTTTTCAGGAAGCATGCGGATATCAAATAATAGGCGGACCCATGAAATCGCGGATGCATCAAAATGCCTTGCTACCTTCCAGGCTTCTGCAGGTTTAGCGCTGACAAAAATGCGTTTGATTTCCGTATGGCGTGGATCCGGCAAGTATTTTTGAATGGCTCTCATAATCATTATAATTAGTTGTTTCCAGGCACTCTTTCAGTTTCCAATTCTTCGTGAGCTATTTTAGGCGTAATTGGATTGAATTGGTTGCCTATTTCGTTTGCTGGTCTGTAAAATACTTCGGTATGATAATAAATATCCGCATTCACTGAATTGCTGATCAGGCAATACCTGTGTGTTTTTTCAACGGCAAGATTTGCTTTCTCCCACAGGTCTTCGTCCGCGATAAATATTTCCGGGTAAAGATCAATGGTAGTAAACTTATACCGGCCATTTATTAATTCAATCAGGCCTGTTGCACTGCATTCGAAATGGGAAATTCCGAAATGAAGTTTCTTCGCGAAGGCCAGGTAGGTTGTCATAAAACAGCTGCTGATTGAAGCCAGGAACAAATGTTCCGGCGTCCATGGTTTGCCGTCACCACCGAATGCGGGGGGTGTGCCAATGTGAATAGTTCCATTGGCATCCCTGGCAGAGAGTATTCCCTTAGTATCTGCGAGCCAGTTCAAACTCACTTCAAAGGCGAAATGTTTACTTGTTTTTCCTGTCATATGATAATTTTTTAAAGAATCGTTATGCGAAAACTAAGTTTGGATGATCCTCTTCTTTAATGTGCAACGCCGTGCTGATTCATTTACGGCTCTGCACAAATTTTCGACTGCTACCCGAAGTAAATCCATTTCGTTTCATTTATCCATGAGAACAGTCAACTTAAGGGTTGATGATCATCACTATTATGGGACCATCCAGGCGATAGATTTGCAGTAAGAAAACCATTTTAACTGGCAAGCGATTTTTTGGACATGATTAGCAGGTGAGAAGACGATAAACAATAGGGCTGTACTCCAACTAATAAAAATTTTAGAAATGAAAAATGACAGTAAAATTCAGAACGATGTAATGGAAGAACTGAGGTGGGTACCCTTGCTCAATTCTTCAGCAATTGGAGTTGCTGTTAAGAACGGCGTGGTGACACTGTCAGGGCACGTAGATTGTTACTCCAAAAAGACCCTGGCTGAAAATACGGCCCGGCGTGTGGCGGGTGTCAGGGCCATTGCAGAAGATATCCATGTTGGTATATCACCGGCTGATTTTAGATCTGATGCCGAAATCGCCGAGGATGTATTGAGTGCGCTGGAGTGGCACGCTGCTGTACAAGATGAACGTATCAAGATAAAAGTGGAAGATGGCAACGTAAGGCTGGAAGGGGAAGTGGAATGGGAATATGAGCGCAGCAACGCAAAAAATGCCATTGAAGATATAGCCGGAGTACGTTCTGTTACCAATTTAATCTCAGTAAGACCCAGGGTTACTCCTTCAGGTATTCAGCAAAAGATCAATGATGCTTTTCGCCGCAGTGCCGCCATTGACGCAGAAAAAATAACTCCCGAAGTAGTGGGAGGCAAAGTTATCCTTCGGGGAACGGTTCGTTCGTTTGCCGAAAGAGTCGATGCTGAAGTAGCAGCGTGGCATGCGCCGGGTGTCACCAGCGTCGAGAGTAAACTGGAATTAGAAGTGCCGCAATATTCATATGATGAATAAGAATGGTCCTGGCCTCTGTTATCAATGGCTTCCCTCCTGTAAAAGTGGGGTTGCCTTATTTCTAAAAGTGTAAGAAAGCTGAAATGAAGTCTGAATGTATTGGGATAATGTTGGTTGGCGCAGGCATTTATTCATCTTTGAATCCAATATTTCGATTAGACCGTGATATACATCTAAAATCAAGATTACCATGCAAACAGCTGTTTCATCACCTGTAGGATTTCAGGAAAAAATCTTGAATAAATTATTACTCGTATGTGGTATCCTTTCTTCCCTGTGGTATCTATCCATAAATATTATTGTGCCGATACAGGACCCGGGCTATAACGTGGCATCGCAAACTGTCAGTGAGCTGTCAGCAATTGGATCTCCAACAAGGGTCTTATGGAATTTACTCAGTCCATTTTATTCATTGCTCATCATTCCTTTTGGTTGGGGGATTTGGTTATCATCAGGTCGCAACAGGAAGCTGCAGGTTGCGGCAGTGATGATACTTATTTATGGATTTAGTGGTTTTTTCTGGCCTCCGATGCACCTTCGTGAGGACCTGGCGGCAGGCGAGGGATCGCTGACTGACACGATCCATATTCTATTTGCCCTGCTGACAATTGCGCTCATGCTCCTCATAATTGGATTTGGGGCTGCAGCGCTGGGACGGAAATTCCGGTTGTTTTCAATTATCTGTATAGCTATTTTTATTGTGTTTGGTATATTGAGTGGGTTGGATAGCCCCGCGGTTTCAGCTAATCTTCCTACACCGCGCCTTGGCATTTGGCAACGGGTTAATATTGGCGTTTTCCTGGTTTGGATTGTTGTGTTTGCAATGATGCTTTTACGTAAAGAAGGGATCTCCAGGTCACACGAGTCATTTGCTGACTAAATGAAAACCTTACTTCTAATCATAGTCATTTTATTGGCATCAGTAAACTCGCTGATTGCGAGGTTTGCTTTGGCAAGGCTACGCCAGCCCACTATTCCTGCGGTTTGGATGGTTAAAGTTTTTGTTTCTGCTTTATCACCCATATTGTTCATAATTGGCGTACTAACTGCTTTTTGCGGAATACTGTTGAATTCATGGCTGGCAATCATCATCGGAAGCAGTGGCGCTTTACTTTATTTAATTCACGTTATCAAAATAACCCGTGCTCCGGATTCACTAACCAGCTTGGAAAAAGCATTTGGGGAGCGGTGGGAAGATCATGTCCCGCAGGAAAGGAAAGACTTTTTTCTCCGGAACAGATACGTCTTTAAACTCCCGCAATCTCCGGACCCGATTTTCAATCGTAACATTTCATTTCACACAATTGCGGGTACAAGCCGGGAACTCTTATGTGATATATGGCAACCACCAAATAATATAAGACACTCAGGACTTGCTTTTATCTACCTGCATGGTAGTGCATGGACAGCACTTGATAAAGATTTTGGTACCAGAATTTTTTTCAGGCATTTGGCTTCGCAAGGCCATGTGACGATGGACGTCGCATACCGGCTTTTTCCTGAAACTGATTTTATGGGAATGGTGCATGATGCCAAACATGCCATTGCCTGGATGAAAGCAAATGCAGCTACTTATGGAATCGATCCTGAAAGAATCGTGATTGGCGGCGGGTCGGCGGGTGCTCATATCGCCCTGCTTGCAGCATATACTTCTCAAAACAGGCAATTCACGCCAACTGATTTAGAAAAAGTTGATCTTGGCGTTAAAGCAGTGATTTCATTTTATGGCCAGGCCGATCTGGAAGCTACCTATTATCACACCTGTCAACATTTGACTACACATTCAGCATTGGCAAAAAAGAAAAAAGGAAGTTCCATCGGGATGCCACAATGGCTCAGGAAGCGCATGGGCGAGAATTATCATCGTCTTGGTTTTGATAAAGAGGCAGAGCCAGGACAATTAGCTCCCATGCTTGGAGGAAATCCTGATGAAAGCCCCGGAGGTTATACCCTGTTTTCCCCCATTAGTCACATAAATAAAGATTGCCCCTCAACGCTAATTATTCATGGTGAACATGACATACTTGCCCCCCTGGATGCCATCCGCCATTTATATTCGCAATTGACCGGGGCAGGAGTGCCGGCTGTAATGCAACTGATACCACAAACAGATCACGCCTTCGATCTTATATTACCCCGGATATCTCCATCGGCACATAACGCCATTTATGAGACAGAGCGATTCTTAGCCTTCATGGTTTAATGAACTACACAGGATAATAATTCAATGGCAAGTTACCTATAGAAATATTTTGAGTTTGACCCCTGCGGATACTTTTTGTAAACACCATGGATTATGAATTTCCAATACTGGTGTGAACCAACGTGACATAGCATTAGAATTGTTGAATAAAATATTTCCATGATCTAATTTGAGATCAAAAACTGCCGCACCCCTGGATATTGGCGCTCCTCAAATCATCTAAATTCTGATTGACCTGCGAAAGCGAATAGGTTTTTACCGTTGCGCTTAAAGGTAGTACCCGGGCATAATATCGCGGCGCCAGGCGGATAATCAGTTGTTCACTGTTCATGATTAAGTTTGCAAACAGTTAATGTTAATTACTTATAACAATTTATCGCCGGGGCTGACGCAGATCATTTGGTATTATGGCAAAAATCATCAGTGAGCCGGTGGCCAGTGTGTAATATTATTAAGAATTAAAATCGCCTTAGTCAACTTCGATTAAAAAGATGCTCTTAGCTGCAAATCACTCATACGAACAACTTTCCCGGTGTGAAGCGGATGAAGTGATAAGACTATATGATAGTAGTGCAAAGAAAGGGTTATCAAAAGAAGACATTCAACAACGACTGAAGCAATTCGGTCCTAATATATTTCGAATTGCCAAGAAAAAGAGTGAATGGCTGGAACTGCTTTCACATTTCAAAAGTCCCCTGATCATTATACTCCTTGCAGCTTCTATTATTTCATTTTCTTTAAGTGAGACGATCAATGCAACAATTATCATTGCCATAGTGCTTGTTAGCGTAATAATAGACTACCTGCAGGAAAAAGATGCGAGAAATGCCGCGGAAAAACTAAAACAAACGGTAAAAACAAGGGTAACAGTCTTACGAAATGAAACGGAAAAAGAAATTACACAGGAGGAGCTTTGTCCCGGCGACATCATATTGCTGAATGCAGGCAAGATTGTTCCTGCCGATTCAAGGGTTTTTTTTGCGAAGGATTTTTTCGTCAACCAGTCTTCTTTGACTGGAGAGTCGTTTCCGTGCGAAAAGCATAGTGAGCCTATACCAAATGCTACCGCGGAGTTATCTGCATTAAATAACATTGCTTTTATGGGTTCAAGCGTCATTAGCGGTACCGCAGGAGCGGTGGTGGTAAGAACGGGACGATCCACCGAGTTTGGTAGAATCGCCGAAAAGTTAGTGAATCGGGAAGAAGAAACAGAGTTTAGCCGTGGTATGAAACAGTTTGGTTTATTGATTCTGCGGATCACAATTGTATTAGTATTGTTTATTTTTCTTATCAATGCGGTCTTTAACCGCAATTTGCTCGAGTCATTTATGTTCAGCCTTGCTGTTGCGGTGGGATTAACACCTGAATTGTTACCAATGGTTATGTCTGTTACGATGGCTAAAGGATCCATGCGAATGGCGAAGAAGGGAGTAGTAGTAAAGAAATTAACAGCCATTCAGAGTTTTGGCAGCATGGAAGTGCTGTGCACGGACAAAACCGGGACGATTACCGAAGACAAAATCAGGCTGATTAAATATGTTGATCCCAACGGACATACGTCTGAAACTTTATTCCTGCTGGCATATCTTAACAGTCTTTTTCAAACAGGTATCAGAAATCCACTGGATGATGCAATTCTTGAGCATAAACGGTTAAATGTTCCGAGTTACCGCAAAATGGATGAAATTCCTTTTGATTTTGTTCGAAAAAGAATGAGCGTAGTTGTTACGACAAAAGAATCCAATTTGCTTATTTGCAAGGGCGCCCCGGAGGAGGTCTTTAAAATTTGCGCCGAAGACCAGCAATTACTGGTGAAGGCAAATGAACAATACGAGTCGCTGAGTGCCGATGGATTCCGGGTATTGGCAATTGCTACAAAGTCGGTACAGCAGAAGGAGCGATTTTCGATAAAGGATGAACAGCAGTTACAGTTTAAGGGTTTTATAGCTTTTCTTGATCCTCCCAAAGAGGATGCTGATGAAACCGTTGCCGAATTGGCAAGGATTGGAGTAGAGGTAAAAATTATCACCGGCGACAATCACCTTGTCACACAAAAGATCTGTAAAGAAATCGGTTTGCCCGTTAAAGGTCTTTTGCAGGGAAATGAATTGGAACTTCTTTCTGACGATGCTTTAAAGCAAAGGGTTCTTAATACGACCATCTTCACCCGTTGTTCTCCGGACCAAAAAAACAGGATCATTTTGGCACTTAAAGCATATTACCGTGCTGTAGGTTACCTGGGCGACGGCATAAATGATGCGCCTTCTCTTAAAACAGCAGACATCGGTATTTCGGTAAACAGCGCTACAGATGTAGCAAAAGATTCCGCGGATATCATACTTACAAAAAAGGACTTATTGGTGCTAAAAGAAGGAATTATTGAAGGGCGAAAAACCTTTGGAAATAATATGAAATATATTCTAATGGTATTGAGCTCCAATTTCGGCAATATGTTTTCGATAGCTTTCGCAACTCTCTTATTACCCTTTCTTCCCATGCTGCCAGTGCAGATACTGATCAATAATTTTTTATATGATATATCGCAAACAGCGATCCCTGCAGATAATGTTGATGAAAGTTATACAAGGCTACCACAGCACTGGAATCTCCGGCTGATCCGCAGCTATATGTTCATATTCGGGTTTACCAGTTCTATATTTGACTTCGTTACTTTTTATTTGCTATATAACTATTTTTCTGTTTCGGAGGCACAATTCCGGACCGGCTGGTTTATGGAATCACTGGCAACACAGATACTGGTAGTATTTATCATAAGAACTAATGATCTTCCTTTTATTCGGAGCAAACCCGCAAAAGTTTTGGTTTTAAGTACATTGACATGTCTTGCCATTGGATGGATATTACCTTATTCGCAGTTTGGCGGGATGATTGGTTTTGAACCTTTGCCGGCAAATGTCATACTATTTATCACTGGTATTGTATTGACTTATCTCTTTTGTGCGGAGTTAGTGAAGCGATTTATTTATCACCGTTTTTACAACCAGGCCGGGCGCAAAACACGGGACCGGTAAGCAACTTGTACCCGGCAGGTTTTAGTACCATTTCAATTTTTGTCGTCGTTCGCTGATCAGCTATAATTCTTTAATGCAAGAAACAAATAGGGGTCGAGTGAATAATGGCGATCTAAAGCAGGTGGTGCCTGGGCCAATTCAACACACAGGAAGGCATCGGCAACATGTATTTTCCAAAGAAATAGTTGATCTCCATTTCTGCCGATTGCACGCTTATTGCTGAAAAACTCATCCAGTAAACCATTCCAGCAGGATTCTTCTAATTTTTCTATAGGGCTAAGCCTTTTCCCGGAATTATCTTTCAATAAATCCGTGTCACATAACTCTCCCTGGGCAAATGATGATGTAGTTGAGAGCAGAATTTCCTGTGTTGGTATATTCTCTTTCATAATGTTGTTCTTTTAAGAGATTTGAATTGGGAATTAGTATTTTCAAAATCCCACATGAAAATAGTCTCATCGGCAGGCTGGTAAGAAGAATGGCGGACAATATGAACCCTGATTGTTGTCAGCGAAATCCCGCCTTTCTTACCGATGCTTAATGACGGAGGCTATAATGCTGCCAGTCATCGTCAATTCACATGATTATCGTCATCAATTATATTGCCCGCCATCATAATTCAATTACAAGAGTTTGTGCTATTATCGCGGTAAAATCCTTTTGTCTCAAATTTCAGGGAATCGGTTAATTTAATATGGTCGTAATCGTTTTTGGTTTACCGGGATCTGGCAAAAGCTATTTTGCTGAAAGGCTTGCGAAAAAGTTAAATGCAGACTATG